>Ga0209012_1000189_pt1 | contig 98788 bp, 102 predicted proteins | sample RS3BMetagenome_FD_184735 | JGI IMG/M metagenome (GOLD analysis project Ga0209012, IMG submission 184735) | Ferric oxide microbial mat and aquatic microbial communities from Rainbow Spring, Yellowstone National Park, USA - RS3B (SPAdes) (version 3) ... | reverse complement strand
GAGCGCCATATCGTTCTGCATCGCCGCAGAACGGTGGGTGACCGGCGAAAGTAAGCGCAGGTCGGAGCGCACGAGACGCGCCAAAATCTCCGCATCGGCGCGGTCGTTTTTGTGATTGCTTTGGTGGACTTTGCGCACCTCGCGCGCGTTGGCCACGACAACCTGGTGGCCGCAGTCGGCGATGAGCCGGCTCACCCAGCCCGAATGCGTTCCGGTCTCTAAGGCCACCCGTGCGGGTGCGAGCTCTGCAAAGTAGGCGCGCATGCCCGCCTCGGTCGTGCGGATGCGCCCTTCGCTCTCGATCTCACCGGCTGCGTCCAGGACGCAGATATTGCTGAATCTATCGCCGAGGTCGACGCCGATCGCTACGGCGTCGGCCGCGAGGGTGCTGCCAAGCGCTCCCGGCATATCGCGTTTGGCTGCGTTCTTGCTATGCTTGTTCATGAAGGTCGGTCTCCCTTGCACCTTTGAGTGCGCAACGCGAGTGTTTTTTTCGAAAACCGCTTCGGCGACCGGCCTTCTCATCCCATCTACTCGGCGTAACGGTGAACTACGTTCTCGTTAAATACGGATTATCGCGGCGCTCTCTACCGATCGTCGTGCTCGGACCGTGCCCGGGAACGACGAGCGTTCCGTCATCGAAGAGCAGCAGCTTTCGTTCGATCGATCCGACGATATCCTCCATCGAGGTTCCGCCGAGATCCCAGCGCCCGATCGCTCCGGCGAAGAGCGTATCGCCGCTGAAAATCGTGCTTGCACCGCCGTTCTCGAGAGCAAAACTCACGCTACCGGGCGTGTGCCCCGGCGTGTGCAGCACGCGGAGCGCGACCGACCCGACGCGCACCTCATCCCCGTCGAGGAGGTCGCCGTCGAGTCGAACGGGCTCCGGCATCGAGAACCCGAACGCGCGCACCAACGCGGGTTGCGCGTGGTAGATCGGTAGATCCGCCGGGTGCAGCAGCGCGCGCGCTCCCGTTCGCGCACGCAATCCACCGACATCGGCGATATGATCGAAATGCGCGTGCGTGTGCACGAGATAGCGGGCGCGTAAGCCGTGAGCGGCGAGCCGTTCGAGCACTTCGTCGCGGCCGTCCCCGCCGTCGATAACGATCGCTTCCCCCGTCCTCTCGTCGCCGAGGATCGTTGCATTACAGGAAAGCGCGCCGACGGCGAAGCTTTCGACGATCACGGAACGCGCTCCAGCGCGAACGTGCGGAATGCGCCGTCGAAATATCCGAGCGGTTCACCCTCGCGATGCGCCGCTCGTTCGATCTCGGCGATGAAGATGGAATGCGAGCCGACCTCGTGCTCCCCGGAGACGACGCATTCGAAGTGGGCGAGCGCACCTGCGATAAGCGGAACGCCCTCGAGCCCGGGTTCGGTAGCAAGAGCATCGAATTGGTTTTCGCGGCGTTTGCCCGAGAAGCGTTCGGCGATTTCGCGCTGGTCGGCTGCGAGCACGTTGAGCGCGAAGCGTCGCGAATGCGCGATGTAGAGGTAACTCCGAGCTTGTCGGTTCACGCAGACGAGCAACGTCGGCGGATCCAGCGATACGCTGGTGAACGCGCTGATCGTAATGCCGCGTGCTTCGCCATCGCGAACGGCCGTGACGACGGCGACTCCGGTCGGTACGCAGCGCAGCGCCGAACGCGTTGCATGCGCGAGCTCGAGCTCGCGGTCGTTCACCGAATGCGGGCTCCGATGCCGATGCCGTTGCCGAGCGCGAGGATGGTCGCGTCGAGATCGGGGTGGCTCAGAAAACGCTCGTTGAACGCCCGAATCGCCCGTTCGTCCTCGTTATCGCTCTTCGCCGGAGTCTCGGCAACCTTGCCGAGCAGACAGTCGTCCACGACGATGAGCCCCGAGCGCTTGAGCATCGGCACCACCAGGTCGAGATAATCGATATACTCCGATTTGCGCGCGTCGAGGAAAACGATATCGAGGTTGCGATGGCCGAAATTCGGCAATAGTTCGAGCGCGCTCTGGTTGAAGAGGGTGATGTAATCACCTTCGCCGGAGCGTTGAAAGTATGAGAGCGCGACCTCGGTCCGCTCGACGTCGGTGTCCAGCGTCCATATTTTGCCCATCGGTGGTTGCGCGAAAGCCATCCAAAGCGTCGCGTAGCCATATCCCGTACCGATCTCCAAAATACGATTGGCTTGCATCGCATGGACGAGGGTGGAGAGCAGGCGACCGGTGTCGCGAGAGACCAGGGGGACGCCGTCCTTGCGCGCATGCTGCTCGAGTTCGAGCAAGAGCGCGTGGATGGGAGGGTGCACGCTTTCAAGATAGGTTATCGCATCAGCCACCTCGCAGCGTTTCGCGCTCCGCGCCGAATCGGCCCGCCTGCCGGACTCGGGGGGAGGAGGCTGCGCGCCGTTGTGGGCGAACGGCTAGTAGCCCATGATTGCGAGGCTGCGCCTCTTCCCACTTCATGCGGTGCTCTTTCCGGGGGCAGCGCTCAACCTTCATATTTTCGAGCCGCGCTACCGACAGATGATCGCCGAGTGTCTCGCGACGGGAGAAGGCTTCGGAGTCGCCTCGATCGCCGATGGAGCGGAGGCCGGCGATCCTGCGGTAACGCCGCACGATGTCGGGACGATCGCCGAGATTTCGGTCGCTCATGAATTACCGCTCGGCCGTTATTTCATTCAGACGATCGGCACCGAGCGCTTTCGTATCCTCGAAGTACTCGAACGCGAACCCTACCTCGTCGTGCGCGCGGAGATTCTCGAAGAAGCTCCTCCTTCGTGCGCGCTCGATACCCTCGCCGAGCGTTTGCAGGTGGCGTTCGAAGAGTATCTGGCGCTTATCGTCGAGTACTCCGGTAACGAAGGGGAGGGCGATCCCCCTGAAGATCCGGCCGCGCTCTCGTTTTTTGTCGCCGATTCGTTGCGCATCTCCGAGAGCATCAAGCAACGTTTGCTCGAACTGACCGAGACGGAGATTCGGTTGCGCGCCGAGATCGATGTCCTCGAGCGGCTGCTGCCGCAGTTACGACGCGTGGTGGAGCGCCGTCGCGCCGAGATCGAGTTGCGCCGCGCTCGCGGTGAAGATATCTTGCACCGCACTGCCCCCGATCCGTTGCTGGGGACTTACTTCAGCTTAAATTAGCGCGCCGATTCCGCTGCTTCGATGACGTTGTGTAAGAGCGTCATGTTGGTAACCGGACCGACGCCGCCGGGAACCGGTGTAATGGCACCGGCCACGCCGAGCGCACTCTCGTAGTCAACGTCACCGCGCAGTACGCCGTCGACCACAGTCGTGCCGACATCGACGATCGTCGCTCCCGGCGCGATATCCGCCCCCCCGATGAGCCCCGGTACCCCGGTTGCGACGACGACGATCTCGGCGAGCGAGAGGTATGGCTGGAGGCTTGCAGACTCTTTATGCAGCACCGTGACCGTTGCATCGGCGGCGAGCAATAACATGGCGACGGGGAGCCCGACGACGATGGAGCGGCCGATGACGACGGTGCGCCGGCCGAGTGGCGGCCAATGGGGGCTGCGTTCGAGTAAACGCATCACGGCGGCGGGGGTCGCCGGGACGAAGCGCGTGCCGCTTCCGAAGGCGAGGTTCCCTTGGTTGGTAGGGTGCGCGCCGTCAACATCCTTCTCGGGCGGAATCGCGTCGGCGATCTGCCGGATCGAGAGCGAGGCCGGCAGCGGCTGTTGCAGCATCACGCCGTGGACGCTGGGGTCGGGGCCGAGGCGTTCCAGGCTCTTTCGCACCTCTGCCGTATCACTGCTTTCAGGGAGTCGTTCGATGCAGACCTCGACGCCGCACCGTTCGCCGCTGCGAACGAGGTTGCGAACGTACGCAACGCTCGACTCGTTCTCGCCGACGAACACGATCGTCAAGCGCGGCTGAATGCCGAGAGCGCGCAGCGCAGCGGCGCGTGCCGTTAAATCGGCGCGCATCTCGGCTGCAAGGGCACGGCCGTCGAGAATGTGAGCGGGCATGAGCGAGCCCACGATTCGTTTAGAAGGAGTCGAGCACCTGGAACGCGTTCGTTGCGAAGTACGGCTCAAGCCCCGATTCGACGAGCGTACATTCTCTGCGGCATTCGGCCGCTTTCGAGAGCTCTATAACGTCGCGCCGCTCCACGCGGCCTGCAGCCCCGACGTACTCATCCGTCTCGGCGAACTTGCGGCGCATCGCGGAGATCGCTTGGGAGACTTGATATGCCACGATGGGGTGCCGCTCTACGCTGCTATTTTGCCACCGGGGCTCCTGGTGCTGGAAGGTGAGGTCGATGAAGATCGCATGGGAGATTGGTAGGAAGGTCGTATGCTCGCTCCGATGACTCGACTTTGGCGCTGGATCCTTGTGGTCGCTGCGGTAGCGCTTGCGGCCTTTTTGCTGCTTCCCTATTTCCGCCCATCAACGTCGGCCGGCCCCGGGACCCTCATCGGCGCTCCGCTCCCCGAGCTGCCGCTCGTCAACGAACGCGGCGCTCCCTATTCGCTCGCTAGCGAACGCGGACATATCCTCGTCGTGAATCTCTGGGCCTCGTGGTGCCCACCGTGTCGCGCCGAGATGCCCGATCTCGAACGGGTCGCTCGTCGCGAAGCCGCTCGCGGCGTACGCGTGATCGGTATCGATCAAGGCGAATCGGGCGCGGTCGCGAGCGCGTTTGCGCGCTCGCTCGGGATCACCTATCGCATCGTCGTCGATCCGACGCAGCGCTACGGGCGCGCATTCGGAGCTTTCGGCCTGCCGACGACGGCGATCGTCGATCGGCGCGGTTACGTGGTACGAGCCTTCGATGGCCCGCTGACCTATCCGCAGATCGTCCGGGCACTCGCGCCTTTGATGGAGTCAAAATGAAAATCGGCGTGCTGTTTTGCATTGCGGTCTTTGCTGCGGTGCTCGCCGAGCTTGCATTCCCCACTGCGGCTTTCGTGCACGCTACCTGGTGGATATTGCTGCTCGCTGCGATCGTGTTGCTGGGAAGTATCCGCATTCTGCGCTCGCTGCGGCGACTCCCAAGGCGCCGCAGTAGAGCCGCAGCGCTGCTCGCGCTCGCCGCACTCCTCGTCGCCGGGGCAGCCGGCTTTTCGAACTCGCTCTTCGCCCCCGATCCGCGCACGATCGTCGCCGTTCCGGGCGCGCGGGTATCACTGCCTGAACTCGGTGCGACGCTCGTCTTTCCGGATCTCGACCGCGTCGGTGGGCGGGTCGTCGTTGCACGCGGCGGCTCGACGGAATCGGTCTCGTGTAGACACGGCCTGTATGTCGCTGCGACCCTGTTGCGCTGCCGGGAGCGAACGGTCGTTGCGGTCAGCGCCGAGACGCTCGCAGGCGTGCACCTCACGGTCACCCAGCCGACGGGGAGCACCTTTCTCTCACCGGTCTTACTGATGCAACATACGCAGGAGATCGCAGGCTTCGATCTGCCGTTCGATTCATTTGCAGTTCCGGCGGTGCATCGGGTCGTGAAGGTCGTGCTCTTTACGGCGGCGCAGGCACAATTGTTACGCGGCGGCAGCGCGCACCGGACGGTGCTCTTCGCCGTCGATGATTCGCTCGGTCGAACCCTTCGTGATAGCCTTGGGTTGGTGGCGAACGGCGAGCGTAAACGCGTCGCTGACCTGCTCTTGCAGCCGCGCATCCATCGCTATCCGGCGATCGAGGTGCTCGCCGTTCCCTCGCTCCCGGCGCTCGGGTTAGCGCTCCTAGCGGCGCTCGCCGCGCTGGGTTTTTGGCTCTTCGGGAGCCGAGCCGGCGACCCGAGCGCGCAGGTTCGATAGCTCGATGCTCCCCGCCGAGCGGTTCGCTCGTCCGGGGCCGAGCGCGCGCACGATATAGATTCCGGTCAGCCGTAACGGCGGCAGCGCCGTGCTCGGAATAACGACGCGCAGCGAACGCAGCCCGGGGCGGTCGAGCCGTTCGGCGGTCAGCAAAATATCGTCATTGCGTGCGTCGCGCATTGCGACCCGGAGGAATCCACCTTGCCCCGTGGAGCGAACGTCGAAGGTGAGAGCGGTCGTCTGCGGCGGAAGCGGTTGTTCGAGAAGTGCGAATGCGGCGCGCTCCTCGCCGCTAAAATCGTATGCGAGGTCGACGGCTTGCCCTCCATCGGTCGGGGTGACGCCCCCCGCTTCGGAGGCCGGAACGCTCAAGAAGCGCACGATGCTCGCGAGATGTAAACGAATGTCGTGCGTTCCGATGCGCACGCGCTTCGTTGCCGAGATACCCCCGATCTCCAAACGCACCTCGGCGTCGGAAGCTCCGGCATGGAGCAGGCCCGTCGGAGCGATGCTCGCTCCGACGGCGCGCCAGGGAAGCTGCTCGGGAAGTGCGATGCGCGCACCGTCGGCGTCGCGCGCCACGGCGCGGAGTTGTTGCGTGCCGTTTGCTGCGAGGTCGGCGAGCAGGGGGTGAATCGTCAGCGAGGCCGGGCGCGCGAGGATTTCGAGTGCGACGCTTCCTTTCAGCGCGCCGTCGCGCAACACGAGCCTTCCCTCACCGGGCGTACGCGCAACGAACGTATCGCCTGCGAAGCTGCCGAGTGCTGCGGGTTCGATGCGAGCGACGAGGTTCGTCTCTTCGCCCAGCGGGTGGAGCGCCGCATCGACGCGCACGGCATGCAACTCCACGCGAGCGCCGACGAGCGCGCGTATGCGCTGCGGGCGAACCGCGAGCGCGCGCGCCGGCCCGAGCGGTGCGGTGTTCTCGATCGCGATGCCCTCGGCGAGTCGGCGCTCCACACCGTCGGAGGGATGCCCGAGAACGTGCGCGTGCATGCTGCCGGGCGTGCGCGCGAGCATCACCGAGGAGCCTCCGCCATCGAGCGCCATCGCATCGCGCACTCCAAGCGAGAGCATGAACGCTGCGAGTTGGCGACGCGTCACGCCGATGCTGTAATGTGGATTTTTGCCGTCGATCTCGACGACGAGCACGCGACCGCTTGCGGTAACGCCGATCGCCGTCGTCGGTATCGCTACGGAGAAATCGGCACCGTTGGGCCCGGCGGGATCGTGTCGATAGCTTCCGGCTTGCAGAAAGATCGGGCCGCCGCCAAACGCAGTGAGCAGTGGTACGCGCGCTCCGGGCGCCGCGAGCGTGCCTGCGACGGAGAGCGTTGCACCTGCACCGGGAACGCCGATCTCCGATTCGGTCGTGAGGCCATAGGCGAGATAGTACCCGGCGGGGTTCGCTTGCAGATTATCGACGGCGTCGAGCACGCGATAGGTTGCAAAGGGCGGTGTACCGGCGATTGGCGCGAGTGCGAGAACGGTTGCATCTGCGAGTGTCGGCATCGCGCCATAGGTCGGTAAAAAGAGCGTCGTGCCGTGACGAACGCGTCGGTCGATCGCTGCGAGCGGTAGCGTTTTCGTACCGATCGAGAGCGATGCCTGAAAGGCGAGCTCGCCGATCGTCGCATTGCCGCGTGCATCGATCGCGAACATCGCGCGCGGATAGGGAGAGCGCAGTACGGTACCGTTGCGGAGGAGCCCACCGATCGGTGCACCGTCGCCGGCGATTGCAAAGTAGTCGCCGTTCACGGCGGCGACCGCACGTGGATCTGCCGCGATCATCGACGAGAGCCGTTCGCGCGCACCGACGAGTCGATGGTGAGCGAGCAATGGAACGAGAGCCAGCCGCGGATCGCGCGGATCGAACGAGAGCACGGAGGCGTGAATCGGGCCGAGCGGCGTGAGGAAACGATAGCGTGCGAGCAGCAACCCCGGAGCGATGCGCTCGCGCGAGAGCGTTTCGGTGAGAACGCGCGGGAAGGGCGGCGCGGGCGCAACTGCGCCGGTGCCGAGTAAGAGCAGCGTAGCCGCCGCGGCGAGCAGCGAACGGCGCGCCGAAATCATCGCCAGACCGCGACAGCCAAGGGATAGCCTGCGGTATGAATCGGCGCCCCAGGGACGCGTGCGAGCGTGCTTGCGTTGAAGATGTCGAGCCGATCGTCGCGCGCGCAGGGAACGTAGAGGCGATCGCTGGGTGCGTCAAAGGCCGGGCCCCACGGCGTATGGCAGGTCTTCAGTGGCGCGTGGATCGCGCGCAGAGTTGTGGGATCGAGGATGTAGATACGATCGGCTGCTTCGTCGGTGACGAAGAGTCGATGCGCGCTTTGGTCGAGTGCGAGCCCTAACGGAAGATCGAGCAATCCGCTTCGCGCGACGATATGAAGCCGTGGCTTCGTCGCAATTTCAACCACGTCGCCGTCGTCGTTCTGCATTCCACCATTGCGAACCGCATACAGATGCGATCCATCGGCGTCAAGCGCGAGCGAAAAGACGCGCGAACCGACCCAAATGCGGGCGATTGGTTCGAGCGTTTGCGCGTTGAGTTCGAGGACGCTTCCGTCGTTGACGTTGGCAACGTAGAGGAGGCCGCGGAGAGGGTCGACGGCGATCCCTTCGGCGGTCATACCGGTCTTCACGATCCGGGGATGGGCGCTAACGCTGGCGACTGCACCGAGCCCGCGCCAATCGCGCAGCGTGGTGAAAAAAAATCCCCCGGTTGCCGCCGCGACTTCGTCGCTCGCCGAGATCGGCCGGCGAACGATGCGCCACGGTGCGCGGTCGAGCACCGTAAATGCAGCTCCGTCATTATCGGTAATCGCAAGGCGATCGCCGCTCGCTGCGAGGTCGCTCGGCGATCCGCCGGTGGCCAATACTCCGAGCTCCTTGAGGGTGCGAGCGTCGAAGAGCGCAACGCCGTCGTCGTAGCAGGCTACCGCGATCAACGTCGTGCGTGCCGGTGGCGCCGGGAGTATCTCGACCTCGCGCGCGGCGATCGCACGACCGTCGCTCACGATGACTTGCGCGCTCCCCGGGCGTTGTAACGAAAGGTATCGGGAACCGGCGCTGCCGCCGATGTGGGCGGGGCCGAGAACCGACCAGCGGGCATCTGCGGAGACGCCCACGGCGCGAAGTGCGATGCGACTACCGACGAAATACGGGAACGGGGCAAAAGAGATCTTTGCCGGAACGAAGGTGCCGATTCGCGGTAGCGAGATCGCACCGAGAAGCCCGGCCGCGGCAGCGCACGCTAGGGTAAGGGCGCGGATGAGCTTCATACGTTGCTCCCTCGGCGAAGATCCTCAACGCGCACGAGCGCGGCGAGCGCATCGCTGCTCGGGGCGAGTTCTCCCGATTCGGTGCATGCGAGATCGATCGCAAATGAGACGACCGGTTGCGATGCGCTGCTCGCGGTGAGGATCGTTCCTTCGGGATCGACGGCGAAGATCGAATGCGATGGCCGATGCACGACGACGCCATAGCAGCGGAGTTCGGCGGCGCGTCCACGGGCGAAGCGTTCGCACCAGATGCGTTCGAGGTTACTCTCGCAGCGAAATATCCGCATGCCCTGCATGCGCGCCTCCACCAACGTACTCGGCGAAACGAGAGCGGCGTCGTCGATATGCCAGGCGTCGTCGACGCCGTCGGGGGCGTCGAGCAAGCGCCGTACGCGATCGGTTACTGCGTGTGCATCGGCTGAAACTGCGACGCGCCGGCGGGTGGGCATTGCGCTGCTCGCGGCGCTCCCGGATACGGCACGCGTGCGTTCGCGCGGTGTGGCATTCGGTGCCGCGATCGTCACCGACGCAGAGATCGTCGCTTCATCGTTCTCCGGGGCTCGCGCGAGAATGATGCCATCGGCGGCGAGGATCGTACTCTTCCCGCAGTAGCGGGCGATGCCGGCTTCTCCGCCCGCTTTATTCGCAGCGACGAACGGAACCTGATTTTCGCGTGCGCGGAGCATGACGAGCAGGTCCGCCTGGAGGTTTTCGAGCGAAGCGGGGTTGCGCCCGCTCGTCACCCAGGCGGTCGGCATTGCGAGCATCTGCGCTCCACGATCGACCAGCGTCGCAGCGATCGTTGGAATTCGCCCATCGGCGCAGACGAGCGCACCGATCTTCCCTAATGACGAGGGGATCGGCTCGATGCGAGTTCCAGCGGTAAACCAACGTCGGTCGAAATGCCAGAGGAAGATCTTATCGGCATAACCGGCGATGCTGCCGTCGCGGTCGATGAGCAGCGCAGCGTTGAACTGCCGGTCGCCCGCGATCCGAACGCTCCCGGTAAGAATCGCCGCGTTGAAGCGCCGTGCCAGTGCCGAGAGCTCCCCCACCGCTCGGTCGATCTGCATGGGATCGACCGGGGTTTCGCCGAGGATATACGCGGGGATCGTCGCTTCGGGGAGCACCAAGAGATCCGGCTTCTCGGCGAGCGCGCCCTCGACGGCGCTACGTATCGCGGGCCAGCGAGCCGCAAAATCCGAGCGATCGTGCGCTTGCAACTGAAGTGCGGCGACCCGCAAGTTGAAACTCATAGCGCAAGGGTTCGACGCCCCCTCGTCGCTAACCTCAAGGATGCAACTCGTCGCAGTATGCGACGCGCTATCTCCCTCGACTCTATGGAGACAAGGAATACCGTGAAGATCTCTACCCTAACCAGCGGTCTCGTGCTCGCAAGCGCGCTCGCTCTTCTCGGCGGTGCGACCGCGCGTGCCGCCGACCACCCGTGCGCGAGCAAACCCAGTAAATGGCAACGAACGGAGTGCCGTGAGATGCTTCGCTCGGCGCCCGGCGATCAATACTTCGGACGTCTGAAGATGAGCTATCTCGGCATCAACAATACCTTTCGCGACGATGCGATTCGCGCCGGTGCTTATAGCACGAACTCCGGGCTCATCTCTTCGGTGAATTTTGCCGACGAGGCGTTACGCGATTGGGCACATCGCTATCCCGGCGATCCACAACTCGCACGCAGCTATTTCCTCGCGATTCAGGCGATGAGCAAACTCTACGTGCAGCCCGAGCAGCAGCGTGCCTATCACTATATGCTGGTTTTGGTGAAAAAATTTCCGCACACCTATTTCGGCAAAGTGATGAAGGCGAGTTTAGCGCGCGGCTTCACCGAACATTGGTATGCGCCGGCACAGCCGTGCGGAACCGCTGGGGCTGCCTCGCCGCTCGCCACCCCCTCCGATCCGAATCTCCACATCGATCTGCTCGCTTCACCCTGTATCCCAGCGGCAGTGCCCTCGAGTTCGCCGACGCCATAAGCGACGCTGAGTAACGACGGAAAACGAAAGAGTGCGCCCCCGTCTTTCGACGGGGGCGCACTCTTTCGTTCGTTTGCGACGAATCGCTTAGAACTTGATACCGAGTCCGAGGTACGGGCCGTTCTCAGAGAAGCCCGACGGCGCGTTGAGTTTCACCGTGCCGCGGTCGCCCTGGAAACCGAGATCGATAAACAGGGGGCTCTTGAGGAACGAGTAGGTCGCACCCAGCTCGTAGCGGAGGATGCTATAGGAGACCTGTCCGCTGAAAGACGCACTGCTGTAGTTGGTCTTCACGGTCGGGTAATCCCAGAGGCTGCCATAGATCGAGAACCGCTTGTTCAGGCTGGGGAGCTTCTCGATGCCGAAACCGACGCCGTTGAAGCGGCCGTAGCCGTAGTTGTTGGTACGAACCATGTAGCCGACGCCGATGTAGATGTGCGGGTTCGCTACGCGGAGGCCGAAGCGTGCATCGGCAGCGTAGTCGCTGGCGGTGAACGCAGGCACGAAGTAGGAACCGGTGCCGCCGATACCCGTGACGCAACCGGGGTCGCCGGCGACGCCGAGGTTACCGCAGCTGTTGTTCGCCGGGGTGTAGCCGGCGGGCGTGGTGACGCCCTGGTTATGCGGGTAGTTGAACTGCCGGTAGTCGCCTTCAATCATCCAGGGGAGGTTGAAGAGGTTGAACTCGGCGGCGCCACGGACCGCATACGAGAACGGGCTGGTCTTGCCGGTGTTACCCGGGCTGAACTCGTTGTAGATCTTCGGTGAGATCAGGTAATCGCCGACGATGAAACGATCCTGGTACGGTGCAACGACCGGAGCCGGGGTCGGGGTTGGCGGAGGCGTTGCCGGAGCGGCCGTCGGCGGAGCCGGCGGTGCGGTCGGCGGAGCCGGCGGCGGGGTCGGCGGGATGTACCGCACGACGACGACGCGCTTCTCGGGAACCCACTGAACGTACGCGTTCATCGTCTCCGAGATCACGCGGATCGGCACGAGGACCGAACCCTTGTAGATCATCGGGGGGACGTCGAGCGTACGCTCTTCACCATTGATCATCGCCGTCTTCTTACCGACGGTGAGTTTGATCTCGGCGCCGGGCTTGCTGACGGTGACTTGTTTGGTGCGGGCGTTATAGCTCACCGTCGCACCCATTTGTTCGAACATCGAACGCAGGGGAATCAGGACGGTGCCGCCACGCACGAGTGCCGAAAGAACGCGGCCCTTCTTCAGAAGGTCCGGCTTCGTATACACGTGGTGGTCGTTATAAAGAATTGGGATCTGCCCCGACGGCGGAGAACCGAAGTTCGCCGGCGGAGCCGCATTGGTCGAGCCCATATCCGCTACGATCGCTTTGTTGCCAATGTTTCCATGCGACGCGCCGGAGGGAGCTGCGACCGCATTGAGTCCACAGAACGCTGCAATCAGCGTTGCCAGGACTCCGGTGCTCAGTCGCTTCAAAGTATCCTCCTCGATAGGTGAAAGAGTCGTAAAGATGCCTCGGTTTCCTCGTTAAAACGTTGCCCTTTAAACAACGCCAGGAGCCCGTAGCCGGCCTTCGCCGACGACGGGGCCCCCGAAGAACCGTCCCCCCTCTCTTCTGCCTGAGGCTCCTGCACCCTCTTGTGGGCAGGAGGAATTTAGTCGAGCTTTTCGGCGAGCTTCGCGTTGAAGCGCTCGCGCTCGATGATAAAGCGCTCGTGGGTCCCCTCGGCGACGACGTCGGATTCATCGAAGGCGCGGACGGCAAAGCTGACGCGAGGGCCGTCGACGAACGCGACCTCCACCTCCGTACGAACCAAAAAACCGACCGGGACGGGGCGCCGATGCTCGAGGTCGATATGGGTGCCGACCGATATCTCTTCGGGCTTGAGCGCCCCCTCTAAGCAAGCGAGCCCGGCGCGCTCGACAAGATCTACCAACATCGCGGTGGAGAGCACCTCGACGCCGGGATTGCCGGATTTGTGCGCGGTCATCCATTCCTCAACGCGGCATTGGAAGCTGTGGGATCGACCGAGGAGGATGTTTTTCGACATAGCGCGGGTCTCAGTAGTTTGTGCCCCACGCAAAATCCCCCGCTTGCCGCGGAGTTATGAATCAAATCTCAGGTTTGTGGTGTATATGGAGAACGACGACCTTCTTGTCTTCTATAGGGAGAGCTATGCCCGGTTCAATCCGAACGACGATCTCGGCGGCGATGGTAGCCGTCCTCCTCGCGGCATGCGGAGCAAAAGCCGCGCGTGCGCCCGTGCCGCTCGACGTCGAAGCGAGCCCGGTCACGGTAGGGCGCATCGCGACCTATCTTTCGCTCGACGGGCAGATCGCGCCCTATGAAAGTTCGACGCTCTCATTCCAGCAGTCGGGCCCGGTCTCCGCGGTCTACGTCAATGTCGGAGATCGCGTCAGCAAGGGCGAGATACTCGCACGCATCGACCCCTCGACGCTCGATGCGCAATTGCGAGCCGCGGTAGCGACCGCGATGCAATCGCAGGCGAATGCACGCGGCCAGCAGATCGAGCTTCCAGCACGGAACCAAGCCAACGACGCCGCGCTCTCGAGCGCGAAAGCAGCGTTGGCGAACGCACAGCTCGTCTATAACCAAGATATCCAACTGTTCAACCAGAAATATCTCTCCCAGCAGGCGCTCGAAGCGGCGCGCGCCGCGCTCGCCGGCGCGCAGAGCAACTACAATACCGCGCTGGCAAACGCGCAAGCGAACCCCTCGAACGCCGAGTCGGTGAAAGCCGCGCAAGCCGCGGCACAGGCGGCGGCAGCGCAAGCCAACCTCATTCGCACGCAGATCGGCCAGACCGCACTCTACGCACCCTTCGACGGCGTCGTGACGGCGCGCTTGATGGATCCGGGAGCGATGGCTTCGCCGGCCGTGCCGGCGTTGCAGGTCTCGCGGGTCGATCTCGTCTGGGTAAACGTGAATATTCCCGACGGCGATCTCCCGTACGCGCACGCCGGGACCCCGTTGACCTTTACGACCGGTTCGTTGCCGGGGCAGGTTTTCCACGCTCGCCTCGACGCGGTGAACGCGGTGCCGACCAATGGGACGCTCTCCTATCTCGCACGCGTAAAAATGCAGAACCCGGGCGACGTTTTACGCGGGGGAATGTTAGTGACCGCGAAATTGGCGAAGCAAACGGCGAATAATGCGCTGATCGTGCCGCGCGCTGCGGTTGCGAGCGTACAAAACGGCGACGCGGTCTTTATCGTCGATGGTGCGAAGGCGAAGCAAATCCCGGTCAAAGTGGGCTTGCAGACCGATACCGAATCGCAGATTCTCACGGGGCTCTCCGCCGGCGAGCGCGTGATAACCACGCGTCCCGATTCCCTGCGCGACGGCAGCCCCGTGCACGTTGTATCCGGCGGTGCCCAGTGAATCGTCGTGCGATGCGCTTCCTCGCCATCGCTATCGTAGGGGCCCTGTTGCAGGCATTCGCGCCGCAGAGCGTCGATGCGGCGACGCAAGATCTCATTGCGCCGCGTGTAGCGCAGAAGGGCATCCCGACGAAGGTAACGCTCGTTCAGGCGGTCGCCATAGCCGTCGCCCAGTCGCCGACGCTCGCGCAAGCGCGCGCGACCTACGCGCAAGCATTGGCGAAATACAATGTCGCCAAGAGCGCCATCTTCCCCTCGCTCTCCGGAAGCGCGGGGGCGACTCGGACGTACTCATCGGGAACGATCGGTGGGGTTGGAGGCGGTATCGGTACGCCCAACGGCATCTACAACAGCGTGAATTACGGCCTAAAACTCAGCGAGCTCATCTACGATGGCGGTCGCGTTATCGCCGGAATTCACGTCGCAAAATCCGGGCAGGTCGCCGGGCGTGATACCTTGATTCGCTCGTTGCAAGAGCTTGGATATACGGTAGCGCAGGCGTATTACGCCGTTCTTCTCGCCGACCGTACGGTAGCCGTCGACGAGCAGATCGTCAAACAGTACCTGACGCAAGAGCAACTCGTGCGGGCGCAGATTCGCGTCGGCGCCGCAGCGCCGTCCGATCTTTACTCCGCCCAGGCGCTCACCTCGCAGGCCCGCCTGCAACTTGTCACCGACCAAGGTTCGCGCATCGCCGCTCAAGCAAGCTTCGCCACAACCCTGGGGCTCGATGCCGATGCACTGATCGAACCGATCGATCCTACCAATGCGTCGCTCACCGCCCCCGCTCCGAAATTCGCGGTGCTTTCGTACGATAAGGCACTCCGGCGTGCGCTCTTAATGCGCCCCGATTATCTCGCGGCACTCAACAATTATCAGTCTGCGAAAGAGAACGTTCGCTTCAATCGGCTGACGAAGTTCCCATCGATCGATGCCAACGCGAGCGACGGCTACCAGAGCGGCCTCAACGGTATTCCCGTGCAATCGAAATCGTTGGGGGCCACCTTGACCGTTCCGATCTTCGACCAGGGGCTGACGAATTACAATGTCGCCGTCGCGGCCGCGCAAGCCGATGCGGCGAAAGCCGGGGTTACGCTCTCGCGCCTGCAGGTGGAGAGCGATGTGCGCAGTGCGATCGCGAAGCTTGCCGCCGCGCAAGCAGCTCTCGATCAAGCGCAAGCGAGTTTGAAGGCAGCGCAGGTGGGCTACGATGCCGCGAGCGCACAATATAAAGCAGGGGTCTCGAACCTCGTAACGCTCGTCACCGCGGAAGCGACGCTTGCAACCGCGCAGAAAAATGCCGTCTCGGCGGTCTATTCGCTCCAGACCGCGCAACAAAACTACCAGCTCGCGCTCGGAGAAAGTGAATATACCAAGTGATCGCCATTGCAGACCCGGTGAACGCCGAAATCCTCGCGGTATCGGAGGACCGTTTAGCAGGCTTCCAGCGCGACCCGTTCGGTGAGATTGCACGCCGCAGCGGAGTCCCGTTGCCGGTGGTTCTCGATCGCATCGTTGCGATGTTGCAGGCGGGGACGATTCGTCGCGTCCGACAGACCTTGCTTGCGACGAGCCTTGCGCCCGGGGCGCTCGTAGCCTGGCGCGTACCGGCCGATAGGCTCGATGCGGCCTTCGACTTCATGAGCAACGAGGATCCGTTCTCGGGACATATCGTGATTCGCAGTACCGACGGAGACTCGCCCGGAAGTGCGTACCGACTGTGGACGACGTTGAAGGTGCCGCAGGGTTACTCGCTGCGCAAGCATGCCGAGTTTCTCGCCGCACGCGTCGGCGCCGAAGCGTTCAAACTCATGCCGGCAAAGATGCTCTTCGCACTCGGCGTCGGGCACGTTCGCCGCCGCGGCCTCGAACCGGGTGCACGCGCCGATGCACCGGGGGAGATTCAGAACACGAATATCGTGCTGCTCGATGAAGAAGAATGGCGTGTCCTTACCGCCTTAAAACGCGAGTTTGCGCTCGATGAGATCGTCGAAGCGTGTTGGGTTGCGCGCGCCGCCGAGGCAGGCGTCTCGTTGGAGCGATTCTTTGCAGTCGCCGAAGAACTCGAGCGCCGCAAGGTGATCGGGCGCTTCTCGACGTTCTTGGAACACGTGAAGCCGAATGCCGCCAACGAACGGGTTACGCGCTATAATGCGCTTTTTCACTGGCGCGTTGCCCCGGGGAGCGAAGTTGAGGCCGGGCGAGAGGTCGCTCGCCATTTCGTTATCACGCATGGATACTGGCGCGAAGGCGGCCCGGAGTTCATGAACGTCAACATCATGGCCGTCGCACACGGAACCGAGAAGGCGCTCGTTCTCGAGCATAAAGCGGCAATCGATGCCCACCTGCGCGAGGCGGGGATTCCCTTCGAATACACCAACGTTTTCTGGGGCGGGCGCAGCGAGATCAAGCCCTCGGAGATCGCCCCGGCGGCGTTCGAGGCATTTCATCGCGCTCTCGGCAACGATCCGGAAGCGATGCGGGCAGAGGACGGCGAAGCACTCTCCTCGGCCTAGTTGCCTTGCTGCCCGGGAGGAGATCTTCTTTTGAAACGCTTCGCCGTTCTTGCCCTTGCCCTCGCGTTCTCGTTTACCGCCTGTAGCCGCGTGCAAAAGAGCGGCACCGTCGGGCCGAACGGGCAAGTGAATGCCTGGACGATTCCACACGTTTTACGCTACGCGACCGCAGAGGACATCTCGTCGCTGAACCCGGTACTGACGCAGCAAACGACCCTCGGCCTCATGTCCTCGCTGACGATGGCCTGGTTGACGAAGTGGAACGCGCAGAATAAGCCGATTCCGGAATTGCTCACCGTCGAACCGACCAAAGCGAACGGCGGCATTAGCCCCGACGGCAAGACGATTACCTGGCACCTCCGCCACGGCGTGCGATGGTCCGATGGTGCCCCCTTTACCGCCGACGACGTCGTGTGGTCGATTCACGCGATCATGAATCCGGCGAATGATATCGTGAGCCGGACCGGCTGGGACCTGATCGATAAGATTCAGGAGCCGAATAAATACACGGTGATCCTCCACCTCAAGCATCCGTACTCGCCGTTTATTACGACCTTCTTTTCCAGCGCCGACGCAAACCCGTGCGTGCTGCCGAAACATCTATTGGCGAAATATCCGAACATCAACAACGTCCCCTATAACTCGCTCCCGGTCGGCATCGGGCCGTTCAAATACGAGCGCTGGAATCGCGGCCAAGATGTGGTGATGGTTCGGAACCCGCTCTATTTCCGCGGTCTTCCGAAGCTCAAGAAGATCATCTTCGAGATCATTCCGAACCGCGACACCGTACTCACCCAGATGCAGGCGAAGCAACTCGACCTCTGGATGTACGTTTCGCCCGCCTATGTGAACCGCCTCAAAGAGATGACGCCGTTCAAAGTTTCGGTCAAACCCGACTACTACTACGATCACATCGATTTCAATCTCTCGCACCCAAAGGTTGCAAGCCTTGCCGTGCGTCGAGCGCTGCGGTATGCAACTCCGCTTGCGCGCATCAATCGAAAGATTCGCCATAATATCGGGAACCTTCAGGATCAGCCGAATCCGAAGAGCGCGCCATATTGGGTGCACGGCATCGGCTACACGCACTACGATATCGCAAAAGCGAACGCGATTCTCGATAAGGCGGGATGGAAGCGCGGCCCGGACGGCATTCGCGAAAAAAACGGCGTGCGTCTCATGCTCGATCTCGCTACCGTCGTCGGCACCCCCGACACCGATAACATCATCGAGTTAATGCGCGAGTCCTGGAAGAAGATCGGCGTTGGGCTCAGCGTGCGCCATTACTCCTCGGCGGAGTTCTTCGCGCCCTATCAGAACGGCGGCATCGTCTACGGCAATAGCTGGGATGTCACGATGTTTGCCTGGGGGAACGATCCGCTCGGCGATTACTCGTTCATCTACGAATGCAATCAATTTCCGCCGAACGGGCAGAACGATCTCCGTTGGTGCGATCCCAAAGCCGATGCGGCGATGAAAGCGCTCTTCTCGCACTTCACGCAGAAGCAGCGCAACGCCGACGTCGCGATTCTCACCAAGCAATTTGTCAAAGAAGTACCCTCGATCGTTGAGGACGGGCGCATGTCGATCTACGCTTACAATCGCGATCTCAAGCACTTCCATCCCGGAGTACTCGCGCCGTTCGATAACATGATGAAGGTGGATATCTAGGGGCGCTTACGGCGGCTGCATCGGCGGCTGCGGCGATGCATGCCGCCGATGCAGCCGCCGAGTAAGGTGAGGTGCTTGTCACGCCGAGTAGGGCGCCCTTCGACTCGCTTCGCTCGCTCAGGACAGGCTCGGCGCCCGTATCGAGGCGGTGCTTGAATTCCCTCGGTACGCCGCGTTCTGCGGCTGCTCGGGATGACGGAACTTTGTTACTCGGGATGGCAGAATTTGGCGACTCGGGAGGACAACGGCTATTCGATCTGCGTAGCCGGAGCGGTCGACGAATCGACGTAAACGGCGATCCGCTCGAGCGTTCCCTCGTTGCCCATCACGAGTGCGCTGCCGCCCGGGAAACCGGTTGCAAATATGTGAGCGTAGCTCCCGCTGGGCGCGGGAATCTGCGTGAAATACTCCGGCAACGCGAGCATTTGCATGCCGAGCCCGATCTCGCCCGGCACCAAACGGTAGTTCCCGCAGTCGCGAGCTTCCAAGGGCGGCGCTTGTGCCGAGCGCGGGCGATAGAGTTCCGCCGCGCTCAAACTTGCGCCGCTAAAAAAGAGGCTTAAAAACGCGCGGTCGCCCGCGATGCGAAGGCAATAGGTATGCCAGCCGGCTGCCGGGTAACGATAGGCGATGCCGAATTCGCGTTCGACCTCTCTGCGGGTGCTCGTGCCGACCACGAGCGAGAGGCGCTCGTTGAACAGCACCAGCGGTGCATCGGCGCGCGGCGGAAGCGTCGGCTCGTGCGGCGGGCGTTTGCGTTCGTAGATACTTGCTAGGACCTCGACCGCTCGGCGCATCGCAAAATCCGGCGGTTCGCGCTCGCTCATCGGTGGAGGGTTGAAAGCGCCGGCAAGTGGATGCGTGCTTCGATGAAAAGAAGCCCCAATAACGTTCCTGCATAGGCAAGGCCGATGCGAATGCGCGCCGGAGTCTCGATACCCTCCACAGTAGAGGCCAGTGCGCTACGCCACGATCCAACGAGCCAAAAAACGCTGAAGAGTGCGATCAATGCAATGGGCAATAGCGGCAACTGCGCGAGAACGGCGACGATAATAAAGATCGGCAGAGCGATGACGACAATCGGCGGCCAGACCGCGCGAATGATACTTCCTCCGTCGAGCGGTAGCACCGGCGCCATGTTGAAGAGATTGAGCAGCGTGCTGATATTCGCGGCGAGCATCCAGAACGGGTCGTGCGTCGCCAAGCCCATCGCCAGTGAGGCTGCCGCGAGCCCCATTCCCGCGAGCGGCCCTGCGAGCGCAATATATGCGCCGTCCTCCACATTCGCGGGTCGCGCCCCCGGCGTAAGGGCTCCGATGAACGGCAGAAAGATCGGCGCGCGCACAGCGAGGCCGTAGCTGCGAAATGCAACGACGTGCCCGAGTTCGTGCGCGAGAAGCACGAGGGCGAGTATGATGCCGAAACGCCATCCGAAGGTCAAGCCATAGAGCCAGAGCGTCGCGAGAAAACTCAGGCTGCCGAGCAGGACCGGTGCGTGGACGAACAGCAGCAGGAACCCTTTAAATTTTACGATCAGTCCGCCCAACGCGGCCAGAAGGGCGGCGAGACCTTTGGGTTTCTTCTTTTCCGGCTGCTCGGGCGTTCTCTCCGGGGATTCCATGCGCGACGATGCTTCGACCGCGAAGAAGCCCCCCCTCGTCCGTCGAAGTAGCAAGAGCCATGAAATTTGAAGAGCCGATCGAGCAGCTGATCGCCGAGCCGACGCGCTTCACTCGCGACGTGCGCTTCCCCGACCCCTCGGAGATTCGACTCTACGACGAGACGCTCCGCGATGGCGAACAGATGCCCGGCGTCTGCTACACGCCGCAGCAAAAACTTGAGATCGCGACGGCGCTCGCCGATATCGGGCTTCACATTATCAGCGTTGGCTTCCCCGCCGCCTCGCCGGGCGATCGTCGCACGTTGCAACTCGTGATGGAATCGAAACGACGAGGGGAACTCGGCGACGTTGAGATTCTCGTCATGTGCCGGAGCAATCGCAACGATATCGACGTTACCGTCGCGGCGCTCCGTGAGATCGGCGTCGATCCGCGCGAAGTAACCTTTTTCATTTTCTCCAGCGGAAGCGACCTGCACCTCAAGTATAAGGTGGGCAAGGTGCTGCTGCGCTTCGCCGGACGTGACGAATCGGAGTGGCTCTCGCTTCCGCTCTCGTTTTATCGCGAAGCGAATATCGAATTACAGTGCGACGCCGTTCGCCACGCGCGCTCTCACGGCGTCGAGCGGATCGAATTTGGGGGCGAAGACGGGAGCCGTGGCGACGTCGAGTACTTCATCGAATACTACAATCGCGTTCTCGCCGCCGGTGGAACGCGCCCGGCTTGGCCCGATACCGTCGGATGTCTGACGCCGGAGGCAATGCGCGCGCATGGAACGCGGCTTATCGCCGGCCTGCCCGCGGGCATACCCGTCGTCGCGCACCTTCATAACGATTACGGCCTTGGCACGATCAACGCGATTACTGCGACGGCGTGCGGTTTTAAAGTGATCTCGCTCACCGCCAACGGCTACGGCGAACGCGCCGGCAACGTGAAACTGCACGAATACGTCGTCGCGATGCGGCAGCTCTACGGCATCGAGATTCCCGGTTTCAAATACAATAAACTGCGGGATCTTTCGCGTTTTATGGAACGCATGAGCGGCGTCCCGATGCAACAACACGAGCCCATCGTCGGCACGCGCGTCTTCGCGCACGAATCGGGGATTCACACGCACGGCATCATGATCGATCGGCGCATCTACGAAGCGGTGCCGAGCGAATTGGTAGGTGCACGTACCGAGTTTCTTTTCGGCAAGCACTCCGGTGTCGCGCTGGTGGAACAGACGCTTCGTGAGAACGAAGATCGCCTTGCGGCGAGCGGTGTCGAGGTGACGAGCGCACTCGCGCACGCCGTCACCGAGCAGGTGAAGCGTATTCGGGAAGAGCGGGCTGCAGGAAGCCTCGCACAGCAGGCGATAGAGCGCTACGAAGAGATTGCGAGCGGCTTGGCGCTCGACGCCGAAGATGTCGTGAATATCGCATGCGCGATCGGCGCGAGAAGCGCCACCGCTAGTGCTGCGCCGTTATCGGGAAATTAAACGACCGCTTCGGGAACGGCTCGTGTACGAGCGTGAAGTGCCACCACTCCGCAGGGTAGGGCTTAAAACCGTAACGCTCCATCAGCATCGCGAGAAACATACGATTTGCGCGCGCTTGCGTGGGGACGGGAGCGTCGCTGCGAGATAGCGGGTCGAAGTAGTCGTATGGTGTTCCCATCGCCAGCCCGTCGATGGTGACATCGACCGTGCTGCCGCGACTGTGTGACGAGCGTTGTGAGATATACCCGCGTGCAAAGAGGTCGGCCTTTGGAACGTTGGGATAGTAGCGTGCTTCGTCAGCGAGTTCGCTTGGACGTTTGCTCCAAGCAACGAAGGCGCGCACCGCGCTCTCGGGGCGATAGCAATCGTAGACACGTAGCGTCAGGTAATGGGAGAGCAAGACGCGCTCGACACGCGCCAACGCTTTCGCCGCGGGTATAGTGAGAATGCAGGCCGGGGCTTCGTATCCGGGAACTCGCGCGCCGGTAAAATTGTCGGTGGTCGCATAACGAATATCCTGACGTACCTGGGGAGCGAATGATGCGAGGTAGGTGAAGCCGCTGGGAATAATCGCGAAGATCGATGAGGCTGCGAGCAATACCGCCTGCATGAGGGGGATCACTCCTTCGCCGCCTCCGCCAGGCCGATGCGGGCCTGCTCGAGCCCGGTCTTTGCTGCGACGTTCCCCTTATTAACTGCCAGGGCACGTTCGTAGTAAGGAATGGCGCGTGCAAATTGGGAGGATGCGAGATAGAGATCGCCGAGTTGCGTGAGCGCAACCCCGTCATGGGGGTCTTTTGCGATGCGCGCTTTTAATTGCGATACTTGCAGCATTACCGCCGGCGGCGGCCCACCCTGTACGGCGGCAGCGCTTCCGGCATTCTGCTGCATCGACGGTCCGCCCGTACCAAAGACCGATCCGCGAACGTCGAAGCCTTTGATGATGAAGTCCCCGGTGACGAGCAGCAGGATCGCGGCGAAGGCGACGAAGAGCCCGATAGCGATCGGCGCCGGGAGGCCACGCCGCTGTGGAGGTGGAGATTGCATGGATGCATCGTTCGACCGTACCGCTCGCGCACCTCGCACGGAACCAACCAACGCGACGGCGAAATACTCGCTGCGATGAGCGCTCCCTTGCCGACCGAAGCCGACCTCCAGATGCTCTTCTCGCGCCTCAACCTCGCGCATTTCGATGGCGAGATCGGCGCGTGTTCCATCGCCTACAACGAGCGTTTTTCCAATTGTGCGGGAAGGACGACCTATCGGAGCCCGGCGCTCATCGAACTCTCGCCGAAGCATTTTCGGCGCTATCCGGCGGCGCTCGAAGAGACACTCTTGCACGAGATGATCCATGTGTGGTGCTTCCAACGCTTCGGCGAGACGGGGCACGGCTCGCACTTTCGTCGGAAGATGAAGCAGTGCGACATCACCTCAATTCACCACGATCTCGGCACGGTCCGTCCCCTTCAGGAGGCGAGTACCCGCTATATCTTTCGCTGCGAACATTGCGGCATGGAGGCCCTCCGGCGCCGTCTGCCGCGGCGCTCGATGACCTGCGGCCGTTGCAACCCCCGCCGCCACGACGCACGCTTCCCGCTGACGGTATACGAGGTGCTCGAAATGCGGATTTTGGGCGAGGTCGGCACGATCGCTCCGAAACGGGCGGCATCTCGGGCATCCCGAGCGACCTAAGTCCAGGCGGTCCGGCCTCGCTTCGCGCAAAGATAGCGGGGCTATGACGACCACCAACACCGCCTCCAACGGCGCGCTTCAGTCGCGCAAAGAGACCGACTCCATGGGTGCCATCGATGTGCCCGCCGACAAATACTACGGCGCGCAATCGGCGCGCTCGCTCATTCACTTCGAGATCGGCGAGGGCAGCTGGCCCCGCGACGTAATGCCCAAGCAGGTCATCGTTGCGATGGCGCAGCTGAAGAAAGCTGCCGCACTGGTCAACCACGATCTTGGAAAACTCGATGCCGAGAAGACGAAGCTGATCGTCGCTGCAGCCGACGAAGTGATCGCCGGAAAGCTCGACGCGCACTTCCCGTTACGGATATGGCAGACCGGTTCGGGCACACAGACGAACATGAACGTCAACGAAGTGATCTCCAACCGTGCAATCGAGATGGCCGGGGGCGAGATGGGCAGCAAGAAGCCGATCCATCCCAACGATCACGTCAACATGTCGCAGTCGAGCAACGACACCTTCCCGACGGCAATGCACATGGCCGCAGCCGAGGCGATGGTCGCGATGCTGCCCGCCGTACAGAAACTTCGCGACGCGCTCGACGTGAAAGCGAAGGCCTGGAAAGATATCGTGAAGGTCGGACGCACGCATTTACAGGATGCGACGCCGCTGACCCTGGGGCAGGAGTTCTCAGGGTACGTTACCCAGCTCGACCGAGCGATGGTTGCTTGCCGTGAAGCGCTCGATCACCTCTACGATCTCGCCATCGGAGGAACGGCGGTCGGCACGGGGCTCAACGCGCACCCGGAGTTTGCGAATCGTGCGGCGGCGAAACTTGCAGAGCTCACGAAGCTGCCGTTCCGCTCGCATCCAAACAAATTCACGGCGTTGGCATCGCACGATGATTTTGTCTTCGCATCGGGAGCGCTGAAGATGCTCGGCGCGGCGTTGATGAAGATCGCCAACGACGTGCGTTGGCTCGGCTCCGGCCCGCGTGCCGGCATCGGTGAACTCGTTCTCCCGGAGAACGAACCGGGCAGCTCGATCATGCCGGGCAAAGTGAACCCGACGCAATCCGAAGCGATGACGATGGTCTGCGTTCAGGTCTTCGGCAACGATGTCGCCATTACGATGGGAGCGAGCCAGGGAAACTTCGAGCTCAATGTCTTCAACCCGGTGATGATCTCGAACTTCTTGCACAGCACGACGTTGCTGCGCGACGCATGCACGATGTTCCGCGAACACTGCATCGAGGGGCTCCAAGCCAACGAGCCGGTGATCGCGAAATATCTCGCGGAATCGTTGATGACCGTCACCGCGCTCTCGCCGAAGATCGGCTACGACAAGGCCGCCGAGATCGCCAAGAAAGCGCACCACGACGGCGCGACGCTCAAAGAGACCGCGCTCAAACTCGGTTATGTCACCGCCGATGAGTTCGACACGATCGTCGTTCCCCGCGAAATGACCTACCCGAAGTAACGCCGTGAAGCCGCGACGAGAGCGGCCGACCGAAAGGCCGCTCTCGTCGTCTGTGGCGCTTCGCTACAATGGGCCTTACTGCACCATGTCGTTCATTTTGTAGGCGAGTTGGGCCGCGTTTGTCGGAGATATGCCGAAGGTTCGTAGGAGGAGCCCCGAATCGGCGAGCGAGACGGGACCCATGGCCCGCAATTCCCAGGTATGATGTCGTAATTGAAGCAGCGCCTCACCGCTCGAGCGGCCATCGCTGAAATACAGTAAAGCGTTCTTGCCGGCGATCGCAATCGCACGAACGGCCGATTTCCCGTGAGCGCTGTTTATGTTTGCAAATCGGCTGGAAAAAGCAAGCGTCGCCGAGCGAGCTCGATCGATGCACCGGCGTTTGGGCACGCAGAGGCCCGAACGGGTTGCCGCCTCATCCCTCTTCATGGAGGCGACGAGCCTGTGGGCCACGGCGCGAGATAGGTGAAAACCGGAGGTGAGAAATCCCACGGAGTTCATGCTTCCTCCGCCCATAGCGAGAACGTTCCAACGAGATCGCTTTTGTTGAAGGATGGCCTCACCTCCGCCCTCGCCCACAGTAAAGTCGGCTAAGGCGACGGTTCCATCGCGAACGATCGGTGCAACGACTGGTGCGACTCCGAAACCTCTGCGATACAAGCCGTCGTGCACGACTGCGAAGGCGATCTCCTGCGCCGTGCTGCGACACCTCCCATCGCGATTGCATCCTTGCAGGCTCAATCCAGTCCGGTCTCCGTAGACGAGTGCGCTAGCAGTGGCCGATGGAAGAGCCGGAACAAGATGGGCGAGCGTGGCGGCCGTATATTCGAGCGGGAGTTGGCGGACGATCGTCCACTCGTGCGCTCTCTTCCGTGCGACGAACGTGCCTCCATCGATTTCTGAATTTCTCGTGATCGATTGACGCGTCGGATGCGCGAACCATTCGACGATCGCAAAAGATTTAACGATGGCGATCGTTCCGATGTCGATATGCTGGGGAGGAGTTCGTGCGGCGAGACGATGGACGATGCCGATAAGAGCGTCGATATCGTAAAGTGACTTTGGCTGCGCCGGAGGATCGGCAATTGCCGTGCGCACGGCAAAGCTGCAGAACGCGATCGCAAGCGCGGCGACGATGCGGGAGGAAAGTCGCAACCTCAGACGCCGCCCGAGCGTTCGATCAGCGCGATCTCTTCGCGATGCGCTTCGTCGAGCGCCTCCTCGCGCCCGCGCAGTACGGAGATGCCGGCGGCGACGAGTGCGAGCACCGCAAAAACGAAGAGCACTTCGTGGATACCGGCGAGCAAATCTGCGCGCGGTGCGTCGAGCGTGTCGCGGAAGTGGCCGTAGCTCGCGATCGCCCACGAAAGCAGCGAGGAAGCGACGGCGACCCCGAGGCTGGTCCCCAACGTTCTCGTGACGTTGAGCACGCCGCCTGCAGCTCCTAACCGATGCATCGGTGCGGCGCCCATAATTGCGCTGTTGTTCGGGGAGGTGAAGAGCCCCTGGCCGATACCGAAGAGGGCGAGCATCGCGGTGACGGCGATCAGCGATCCGGGCGCACCGTCGAGCGCGAGGGCAAGCCCGGCCAATGAAACCGCGGCGATAATCATGCCGACCGCCGTGAGCCAGCGCGGACCGAGCTTATCGGAGAGCGCTCCGGCGAACGGCGCGACGATACCGAGCGCTATCGGGATCGTTGCCAGCCGCAGCCCGGCGGCGAAGGGTGCGTCGTGGTAGCCGCCTTCGAGAGCGAACGGCACGAGCAAGAAGACACCGAAGAGCAAACCGTACGAAATCAGCCCGGCGAGATTCCCCGCGCTAAATGCATGCGATTTGAAGAGCGTGAGATCGATGAGTGGCGGTTTTGCGCGCCGCTGATGCAATACGAAAACGACGATGAGCGCGATGCCCGCAAGCGCGCAGCCGATGAAGAGCGGTGAGGCGAGCCCCCAATTCGGCGCTTCGCTCAGCGCAATCAGGATGAGCGCGAGTGCCGGCGTCAGTAGCCACGCACCGAGCCAATCGAAACCGCGATCGTGCAGATGCATTCCTTCGGTTCGCGGCAGAACGAACCAGCCGAGAATCGTGCCGATGATACCCGCGGGCACGTTGATCCAGAAAACCCAGCGCCAACCGATCGCCTGAATCAGCAAGCCGCCGAGTGCGGGCCCCAGCGAGAGGCCGACTGCTTGCGCGGCACCTTGAATGCCGATCGCGCGCCCACGCCGTTGCGGCCCTGCCGCAGCCGTGATAATCGCGACGCTGTTCGCCTGAAGAAGGCCCGCGCCGATCGCCTGAAGCACGCGGGCAGCGATGAGGATGCCGAGCGAGTCGGCGAAACCGCAGAGCCCCGATCCGAGAATGAAGACGAGAAAGCCGCCGGTGTAGAGCAGCTTCCGCCCGTAGATATCGGCGAGCCGGCCGAAGATCGGCAACGTCGACGCGAGAACGAGCAGATAGGCGAGCGCGACCCAACTGACGTCGGCGAGCGAGGCTCGAAACGTGCTCTGCAGTGTCGGCAGTACCAACTGTGCGATGCTCGCATCGAGCTGCCCCATGAAGGCGCCGATGCAGACCGTTCCGACGACTAGCCACGGGTAGCTCTCCATCCGCGCGAGCGAGGCAAGGGCACCGGGCTCCCAGTGCGTCGAAGTCGTCGGCGTCGGCGTACTTTCGCTCATCGTTTCACAGCCTACGCCTTAGAGTACGTGCGTGTCTCGCAGCAACATCGCAGCGGCGGCGAGCACGAGGGCGAACGAGACGACCGAGAGGAGCTGGCCGGCGTGCAGGCGAGCGGCGATGCGCGGTCCGAGCGATCCGCCGGCGATTCCGCCGAGAAAGAGTGGGATCGCGCGGAGAAAATCGACGTCACCGGCGAGCGCGTGGGCGACGAATCCGATCGGCGAGGTGAGCGCGATGGCGAACTGCGAGGTTGCGGTGATGCTGTGGATCGGAACGTCGGAGAAGTACGCGAGTGCGGGAACGATCGCGATGCCGCCGCCGATGCCGAAGAGCCCACCGAGGATGCCCGCGAAAAAACCCGCGAGCACCGATGCGACGGGATGCATCGTTCGCGGCGCACCCTCGCGGTTCGTGCCCGAGAGTGCGAGCCGCGAACGACGCAGCGTAAAATCGAGTGCGACGCCGACGACGAGTGCGGCGAAGAGCCAATCGAAGATCGGGCTGGCGATGCGCTCGACGATGCGCGAGCCGAGGAGTGCGCCGGGTATGCCGCCCGCGACGACGAGCAGCCCCACGCGGAGATTGACGCGGCGAGCGCGGAGGTTCGCGATGGTGCTGCTCGCGCCGTTTGCGACGACCATCGCTAACGACATTCCCGCGGCAACCGCGGGATCGAAACCAAAGGCGAGGCGCAGGATCGGCACCATCAAGAAACCGCCGCCCAAGCCGACCATCGAACCCAGCGCGCTCGCCGCAAGCGCCGACACGAAGAGCCCTAGGTCTAGGATCACGCCGATGGTGCTTCGGCGGGAAAGTCACGCGTCGGTACGACGACGTCGAAAATACGGAGCGGCTCGACTTTGCCTTTGACGGTCACCGGATCGAGTTCGGTTACCTCGACGAGATCTTTGACCTCGTTGTACGTCGTCTCGCTGATGATGATTTGGCCGCCCTTTGCGACGTTATAGAGACGCGCCGCCGTATTGACGTTATCCCCGATGACCGTGTAGTTCATGCGCGAACTCGAGCCGAGGTTCCCCATCACCACCTCGCCCGTGTTGATTCCCATCCCGACGGTGAAGACTTTGCGGCCTTGCGCCGACCATTTTGCGGCGAGCTCGGCGATGCGTTGTTGCTGTTCGATTGCAGCCAGAACGGCGTTCTTCGTATCGTCGGGAGTCTGATAGGGAGCCGAAAACACCGCCATAACGCAGTCGCCGATGAACTTGTCGACGTATCCGCCATATTTGAAGATAATCTTCACCATCTCTTCAAAGTACTCGTTGAGCTGGTTATAGATATCTTCGGGGCTCATCGTCTCCGACATCGCGGTGAAGCCGCGAATGTCGCTGTAGAAGATCGTCGATTTCACGCGTTTGCCTTTGAGTGAGAGCGCGCCGGAGGGGTCCTCGGAGTCGAGAATCTCGGCGACCACTGCGGGGCTCACGTGCATGCCGAAGAGATTAGTGACGACGCGTCGCTGAGCGCCTTCGACGATGGTTCGAAACGCGGCGACGAAGGTGACCGCTAAAATCATCGCCGCGACGACGTGGATGAAATCGAACCAGAGCAGGTGGGTGACGAAGAGCGCCATGTTGATCCAGGCGTAGGCGAGAATCGTCAGCGCCGAGACGCCGAGCGCGACGGCGAAGCGAGCGGACATCAGGAAGAGCGCAAAGAGGAGCGGCAGGACAACGATCAAAGCGATGTCGATCCACGTCGGTAGTGTTTTAATATAGATGCCGCGCAACATTTGGTCGGTGAGCCGCGCGTTGACGTAGACTCCCGGCATCTTGCCGCGTGCCGTAATCACGAAGTCGCCGAGTGCCTGCGCGGTCGCCCCGATGTAGACGAGGCGCCCTTTTGCGAAGAGCCGTAACTGCGAAATTGGAATCGTCAGTGCATCGGCGAGTGACATTTGTCCGCCGCCGATGAACGTCGGGGCGGTGCTCTGCTCCGCGCCGACGCGGCCGCTCACCGCCTGCGTCGAGGCGTAATGGGGCGGCAGAAGGAGGATGCGCCCATGCAGGCGCGGGACGTTTTTAAAGTCGATCTTGTGCCCGAGATAGGTCTGGGCCGCCGCCGCCGCGAGCGAATAAAACGTCTCGTCGGAGAAAAAGCCGGATCCGCTGGTGCGAATCTTCGGGAATTGACCCGAGGTGTAACTGCCGACGCTATCGGAGCTCGAGAACCCCATCGCCGCGGCGTGCTTTGCCAAGACCGGAATCACCGGCTCGATGCCGATTTGGCCCGTCGTCGTGGTGTTGAGCGCGTAGGCGAGCACCGTTGGTACCTTCGCAATCGCTCGCCCAAAGATCGCATCTTGTCGAGCGCTCGGGCTCGGATCGAGGAAGTCGATATCGAAGGCGACCGTCTTCGCCCCGGCCTTTGCGAGCCGGTCGAGGAGCGTTCCATAGACGCCGCGCCGAAAGGGCCAGGTTCCCAGCCCCGCGTTGGTGTGTCCGCTCAACGAATAATCGTCGAGCGTAATCATCGCAAGGTTATTATTGGGGCTCCCGTACCCCGGATTTTTGAGCCCGATCCGTTCGGAGTGGGCGAGCACCGTGATATGTGCGATGTAATCGGCGAGCCGAGAGATCTGCGGATTCTGCGAATAGAACGTTGCAATGCCGATACCGCTTGCGACGAGCGCGAGGGCAAAGGCGACTCCCAGCGACTGCAGTTTCTTCTTCACGGTCTCCCCTCCACGGCGCGAAGGCCGGTGTCGCGATCAGTTAACGCGGCCGATGTAGCGCCGATCGCGCGTGTCGATGCGGATGACGGTATCGGGCTCGATGAAGAGCGGAACCTGAACGGTCGCGCCGGTCTCGAGTTTTGCGGGTTTGGTCGTATTCGTGGCGGTATCGCCCTTAAAGCCCGGATCGGTTTCCACGATGCGCAATTCGACGTGCGGCGGAAGTTCGACGCCGATGGCGACGCCATCGTGAAATTGCACGTCGACCGACATGCCGTCGCGGAGAAAATCCGCCGGACCGCCGATGAGATCGCGCTGGATGGTGACGTTCTCGAACGACTCCTGATCCATGAAATGGAAGCCTTCGTCGTCGTTATAGAGCATCTGCATCGTCCGATTGTCGAGCGTCGCGCGTTCGACTTTCTCGCCGGCGCGGAACGTACGCTCGACGGTCGCCCCGGTGCGGACGTTCTTTAGCCGCGTTCGGACGAAGGCGGAGCCTTTGCCCGGTTTCACGTGGAGAAACTCGATCACGGTCCAGAGATTGTTGTCCAATAGAATCGTGACGCCATTACGAAAATCGTTCGATGAGATCATAGCCCGCCCCAATACGGGCTGCGCCTCGCGAAGCCCTGTGCGACAGGCTCCTAGTGGAAGAGTGCGAGAAAAGTCTCGGGCAGGGCGTTCGCTTGGGAGAGGATTGCGGTTCCGACTTGCTCTTCGATCCGCGTCTGGGTGAAGCGCGTCATCGCAGCTCCGACGTTGAGGTCGCGAATGCTCGAGACCGAGGCCTGGAGGTTCAGGGCAGCGAGGGCGTCGTTGCTCTCGTCCTCGCCCAGGCGCACGGCGAACGCGCCGAGCCCGGCTCGCTCGGCGAGAACGCTCTGGATGGCGAAATCGCTCTGGCCGATGGCATCCTCCGCGGCGAGTGTTGGGTCGATGCCGGCCCCAGCGACCAGCGAGATCGTCGCAACCCGCAGTTGTTGGGTCGTTACCGCCGGCAGGGAGAGCGCGAGCGTCTCGCCCTCGGAGGCGCCTGCCAGGAGCTCGAGCGCCGGTGCCTCGGGGTTCTCTTGCGCCGCGGTTGCTTGCAGGGCTTTTACGTACGCGGTCGATCCGACATCGGCACTGGTAAAGCTTCCAAGCGTTATCGAAACTCCGTCGAAGAGCGAGCTCGTCGATCCCGGCGCGAGTAACGTCGCGCTCGTCGCTTGCTGCTGCGTCGCCGTATTGTAGAAGCTCTCTTGCACCGCGATCGATACGCCCGTATTGACGACCTGGAGCTTGATACTGCCGTCGTAGGTGCTGCTGACGGTGCCGTTGCCGACCGGCGCGAGCGCGTAGGCGCCACTTGGGAACGCCGTCGGTAACGAGAGCGTGTACGAGGTTGATGTGTAGGAGAGCACCGTACCGATGTAGACGCCCGCGGGGAAGTTCCCGGCATCGAGGATATCGACTTGTTGCCCGGGCGGCGATGGGTTGCTCACCGTGCCGTAGGTAATCGTGTAGGGCCCGGGCCCCGAGCCGGCGGCGATTCCGTCGAAATGCGAGCTTCCGATATAATCGCCCGCAGCGTGTGCGTAGGCAAAGTCGGCGACGAACGTCGTGGGTCCCAGCACCTGTTGCACGGTGACGACCTCGGGGTTCGGGGGAAACGGCAGTTGTAATTCTTGGCCGACATAGAGTGGTTGTGCGGTGCCGGTGATCGTTACTACGTTTTCGCCTGGGGCGACTGCGTTCGCCAACGACGCATTGACATCGTTACGAATCTGCGCGCCGCTACTCAACGCTTGCGGGAAGATCGCGGTAATGCTATCGCTCGCGGAATCGACCCCAAGCACTTGAATTGCCGGGCCGTTATACCCCGCCGGCACGAGCGTATCGCCGGGGAGAAGCCCGACGGTGCTGCCGACGGTAACGGTTTGCGGGGAGGTGGAAGCGAGGACGTTCTGCGTGACCGCATTGTAGTAGATTGGGCGCTGATAGGCGGGGATCGTCTTGACGTTCGCCACGAGCTCGCCGAAGTTGCTGCCCGGCGGGCCGGTGTTGGTGGCGAGAACGCTGTTTGCCTGAACCGTCACGCTCGCAGCGACCGCCGGCACGAAGCCGGCATGGCTTCCGTCGAGCAACGGCTGCCCGTTAAAGTTCACGCTCTGCGATATGCGATTGACCTCCAGGAGCAGCTGCGAAACCTCGGCTTGAAGGTTGGCGCGGTCGCCGGTGCTTTCGATGCTCGAGGATGCTTCTACCGCGAGCGTACGAATGCGCGTCAAAATATCGGTCACGCTTGCAAGAGCGCCATCGGCGACATTGACGGCGTCCGCCGCGCTTTGCACGTTTCCTTGTGCCCGTTCGAAGCCGTTCACGCGGGCAACGAGCGACTGCGAGATTGCGAGCCCCGATGGGTCGTCGGCCGCGCTATTAATGCGTAACCCCGAGGCGAGTTGCCGCGCCTCGTTCGTGAGTTGCTCGGTCGTGCCGTCCAGCGCACTTCGTGCGGCATTTGCTGCGCCGTTTGAAGCAAGAGAAAAGCCAAAAGACATCGGTCGGTGTTGCTACTTCTTCGGCGCTCCACGTCCCTTTAAGGATAAGGATGGAGGGTGAGACCGGATAGGCCCGCGTCGGCGGCGAAGAAGAGGTTCCTATGGGGATGGATCGCTCGCAGCTTCGCCGTGAGACCCTGAGCGGATTAGCGCGAAAGTATCTCTGGTGGAGATCGCCGGAAGCGGCGGTGCGCTCGCCCGGTCGCGTCATTGCCCAAGTTTTAGAGATGGGAGATTTTGACGACGTTCAGCGCGTCATCGAAACCTTCGGTGAACGAGCCCTGATAAACGTGCTCGAACGCGCCGAGCCCGGATGGCTCTCACCAAAATCATGGGCATATTGGCACTATCGGCTTCGCCTGACTCCGTACGATCGCACGCCGCCGCCTGTGCCGCGTCGCACGCTGTAAAAGCAGAGTCCCATGGAACCGATCCTCGCAACCCTGGATGAAGCGCAACGCGACCTTTGGAGCGATCTCGCTCCAGCAGCCCGGCTTGGGTTCGTTCTTTATGGAGGAACGGCGGTCGCACTTCGATACGGGCATCGCCTATCGATCGACTTCGATTTTTTTACCGAACGCGCGCTCGATAAAATCGCATTGCGATCGGCAATGCCGTTGTTGCAGGGGGCGACGGTTCTTCAAGATTCTATCGACACGCTGACGGTTCTTACTGCGACCCCGCGACCAGTGAAACTCTCGTTCTTCGGGTCACTATCGATCGGTCGCGTTGGCGAGCCGGATCTCACCGACGACGGCGTACTGGTGGTTGCCTCATCACTCGACCTTCTCGCTACGAAGTGGAAGGCAATCTTCGATCGCATCGAAGCGAAAGACTATCTCGATATAGCGGCGATCGTTCGCGGAGGGACCTCACTTGATGGTGGCCTTGCCGCCGGGCGGGCCCTCTTCGGTTCGGCTTTTCAAGCTTCAGAGGCGCTCAAGGCGCTCGTCTATTTTCACGGTGGCGATCTCGACGAACTCTCGGTGGAAGACCGGGAATATTTGATCGCCGCAGCGAGCGAAGTGCGTCACATTCCGGCGATGCAGAGAGTCGCATTGGAACTCTCTCCGTTCTTTTAAACGCGGAGCGTTGCTACTTCTTCGGCACTCCACGCCCCTTTAGGAACGGGATCGGGTTCTCGGTGCCGCGGCGAAGGCGTTCGATATTCTCGCTGTGGCGGTAGATAACGAGCAGCGCGACCACCGCACCGTAGAGCGTATCCCACGCCGAGCGCGTGAAGAAGCAGAGCGCGGGGATGGCGAGGATGCCGGCGAGCATCGAACCGACCGAGGAGTACGGCGTCAGCACGAGTGCGCCGAGCAGCCAGCCGACGATGGCGACGCCGACCGCGGCGGGGCTGAGCGCGAGCGTCGCCCCGAGCATCGTCGCCACGCCTTTCCCGCCGTTAAAGCCGAGCCAGGGCGAGAAACAATGGCCGAGGACCGCTGCCAACGCGGCGATCGATGCGATCGCCGCCCCCTCGCCGAAGTGCGCGGCGAGGAACACTGGGAGCGCGCCCTTCGCGGCATCGAGCAATAAGACCGCGATCGCGCCGCGTTTCCCTAACGATCGCAGGGCATTCATCGCACCGATATTCCCCGAGCCTTGCGCGCGAATGTCGGTGGAGAAGAAGAGCCGTCCGACGATGAGCCCAAATGGAATCGAGCCGAGGGCGAACGCGAAGAGCGTTAGGAGGGCGTCGGCCACGCTCTCTCCTCGTGTTCTTCGTTGCTGCGACGTGGGCGAAATTCGATCGTCAGCGGTACGCCTTCGAAATCATACGCTTCGCGAATCGTATGTTCGAGAAAGCGCCGATAGGAGGGTTGAACGAGATCGGGATCGTTGCAATGCATGATAAAGAGCGGAGGATGCGCCGCAACCTGTGCGGCGTAAAAGATCCGCAGCGCCTTGCCGCCGGAGATCGGCGCCGGGTGCGCCATCACGGCATCGCGGATCAGTGCATTGAGTTGTCCCGTCGGCGCGCGGCGGTCGAGGTTTTCACAGACGTGTGCGACGAGCGGCATCAGGCCGCCGAGCTTCCGGTGCGTCATCGCCGAGAGGAACGTGATTGGGGCAAAGCGCGCGAACGGAAGCATATCGTAAATGGCGTTTTTAAGGTCGCCCTGTTGATACTCGCCTTGCTCGCGAACGAGATCCCACTTGTTGCCGACGAGGATGACGCCTTTGCGCTCTTCGATTGCAAGCCCGACCAGGCGACGATCCTGCGCGGTGATACCGTGCATCGAATCGAAGACGATCAGCGCGATATCGCAACGCGCAAGGGCATTGAGGCTCCGCAGCGTCGCATAGTATTCGATATCGCCGATCGCCTCCGGGCGCTTGCGCATCCCCGCGGTATCGACGAGTCGATATTTTCCGCCGCGCCACAGGAGCTCGGTATCGATTGCGTCGCGCGTCGTTCCCGCGACATCGGAGACGATCGCGCGCTCCTGGCCGACGAGCGCGTTGAGGAGCGAGGATTTTCCGACGTTCGGCCGCCCGACGATCGCCAGCGATATCTCGCCGCTGCGGACCGCATTCGGCGTGTTCTCCGGCAGTGCCTCAACGATGCGGTCGAGGAGATCCCCCGTGCCCTCGCCGTGAATCGCCGAAACGACGATCGGAACGCCGAAGCCCAAACGTGAGAACTCTGCGGTCGCACTATCGGCGGCGTTCGGGGACTCGGCTTTATTGGCAACGAGGATAATCTTTCGCCGAATGCGCCGGAGGATGGCGGCAACATCCTCGTCGAGGGGATTCGCTCCTTCGCGAGCGTCGACGACGAAGAGGATCGCGTCGGCAGCTGCGGCGGCAGCCTCGGCCTGGAGTCGGGTGGTCTCGGCGAAGGCATCGCCGTGCGCGACCGCTGCCTCGGGGTCGATGCCCGCGGTATCGACGAGATTAAAGGTGCGTCCCTGCCACTCTGCGAGGGCGTAGAGCCGGTCGCGCGTCACCCCGGGGGTATCTTCGACGATCGCCAGCCGCGAGCCGACGAGCCGGTTGAAGAGCGCGCTCTTGCCGACGTTTGGGCGGCCGACGATGGCGACGGTCGCCGGTTCGACGCGCGCGAGAACCGGCGCCTCCGATGCTTCTAAATCCACCGAGCGGAGATTGGCCGTTCGGTCGGAGTTTGCCCGCCTCGCGCCGAACAGAGGCGATCTTCCATGGCTGCACTCTATATCGAGACCTTCGGCTGTCAGATGAATGAAGCCGACTCCCAGGAGATCGCGCAGCGCGCAAGCGCCGCGGGCTACGCTATCGTCACACGCCCCGAAGACGCTCAGGTGGTGTTGCTGAACACCTGCACCGTGCGGGACAATGCCGAGCGCCGTGCGTACGGTCGCATGAACCATTTTCGAGCGCTCAAAAGCGCCGACCCGAGCGTCCGCATTGTCGTGATGGGTTGTCTCGCCGAGCAGGATCGCGACCGCATGGCGAAGCTCGCGCCGCACGTCGATGCGATCTACGGCACGAAGGAGCTGCGCGCGCTCGGCGACCGGCTCGAACGCTGGCGCGAGGATTTCGGCGAAGATCCCGATGTGGAAGCGATCGAGCAGCGTGCGTTACTCGAACCGATGGGCGGCACCGCCGACGGCGTCACCGACGCATTCTCGCATCTACGTGCGTTCGTGAACGTGCAGCGTGGCTGTTCGTACTACTGCACGTTCTGCATCGTCCCGCACGTACGCGGCCGTTTCGACCATCGCCCCGCAGCGGAGATTCGCGCCGAAGTCGCCGGGAAGATCGCTACGGGCGCGCGGGAAATTATGCTCGTCGGCCAGACCGTCAACGCCTGGCGCGATCCCGCCGACGGGGCGGATTTTCTCGAGCTCGTTCGCTCGGTCGCCGATCTCGAGGGTTTGGAACGACTGACGTTTATCTCGCCGCATCCCAAGGACTTTACCGAGGCGACGATCGCGGGCTTCGCCGAGATCGCCGCACTCAATCCGCGCGTGCATCTGCCGATGCAATCTGCGAGCGACCCCGTTCTACGCCGGATGAACCGCAAATACACGCGCGCCCAGTTCGAGGAGCGCGTTGCATGGATCGCGCGTTACCTTCCAAAGTGGGCGATTACGACCGATATTATCGTCGGCTTTCCCGGCGAGAGCGAAGTTGATTTCGAGGCGACCTTGGAGTACGTGCGCCGCGGCATCTTTGCCAACGCCTATTCGTTTATCTATTCGATCCGGCGCGGGACGCCGGCGGCGAATTGGGAGCAGGTCGCCCCCGGGGCCGCGCACGCTCGCTTCGAGCGGCTCGTCGAAGCGCAGAACGATGCAAGCACGGCCTACCATGAGCGGAAGATCGGACGTATCGAACGCTGTCTCGTCGTCGGCCCTTCTAAAAAAGATCCTCAGCGCTTGACGGCAAAAGCACTCGACAACGTGACCGTCAACTCGCCGATGCCTCCGGATTACGACCCCGCCCTCTACGCTCGCGAGCCGTGGCTCGATATCGAGATTCTCTCCGCACACGTTTGGGGAAACTCCGGCACCATTCGCAAACGGGCCGCTCGCTATGCCGACCCCGGTGCTCCGGTCGCAGCACCGGTGCTCTCACTCCTCTAACCGATGGAAGCGCGTACGCCCGGGTGAGCGAACCGACGAAACGCTCGCCGATGATCGAGCAATATTTTGAAATGAAGGCCCGCAACCCCGAGGCGATTCTGCTCTCGCGGGTCGGTGATTTCTACGAAGCCTATGGTGAAGATGCCGAGACGATAGCGCGCGCGCTACAGATCGCGCTGACGGGAAAGGATTCCGGGAGCGGTACGCGCGTTGCGATGGCCGGGGTTCCCCACCACGCACTCGATAATTATCTGCGTCGGCTCGTCGACCAACGCTTCGTCGTCGCGCTCGCCGAACAGATGGAGGAGCCTCGCCCCAATAAGCTCGTGCGCCGAGATATCGTGCGCGTCGTGACGCCGGGTACGCTCGTCGAAGAGCATCTCCTCGACGGCAAACGGAACAATTTTTTAGCGGCGCTCAGTTACCTCGACGATACCTTCGGCTTGATGTATTGCGATGTTTCGACCGGCGAGAGTTTCGGCACCGCCTTTGCAAGCGAGCTCGGCGAAGACGAGTTGCTCTCGGAATTAGCGCGCATCGCGCCGGCCGAGATCGTCTTCGATATCCCCGAAGGCGGGCATTCGACGCTACGCCTACAGATCGCCAATCTCGGAGCACGGATCGCCACCCTGCCGATCTCCGGTGCATCGGCGCGCGCCGTCGATGCCGTTCCGGGCTTTTCGCTCGTTGAATCGCTCGCCATGGCGCGCGCCGCCGAAGTGCTCGATCGCTACCTCGCACGCACCGGGCTTGCGGGCGACGGCGCGCCGTTACGCGTGCGGGCGCAATATCGGCGCGAGGAGGCGCACTTGGCGATCGATCCGTCGACCCGCAAGCACCTCGAATTATTGCGCGCCGAAGGTGCGAACGAACGTGCGACACTCTTAGCGGCACTCGACGGCTGCGCGACCTCGATGGGTTCACGCTTGCTGGCCCGGCGGATCTCTGCGCCTTCGATCGACCGTGGAACGATCGAGCGGCGGCTCGACGATATCGCCGCGCTCGTCGAAACGCACGCGCTGCGCGGGCAACTGCACGAAACCCTTCGTCGCTGCTTCGATGTGGAACGCATCGCGCAAAAAATTTCGTTGCGTCGGGCGAATCCGCGCGATCTCGCTTCCTTGAGGCGTACGCTCGAAGCGATGGCGGAGATTCCTCCGCTCCTGCCCGAAGCACTCGCGCGCCGGCGAGCTCCGTTGCTCGGTTTCGAGGGGGTGCTCGCCGACCTTCATGCAACTTTGGTAGAAGATCCTCCCGCACGCTTGAGCGACGGCGGGGTGATCCGCCCGGAAGCCGATGCCGAACTCGCCGAGTGTATCTCGCTGCGCGGGGATGCGCGCGGACGCATCTCTGCATTAGAGGAGCGCGAGCGCGAACGGACCGGCATTAAGAGCCTGAAAGTGAAATATGCGAGCGCCTTCGGGTACGCTATCGAGATCGGGCATGCTTATGCCGCACGCGTCCCTGCAGAGTACGTTCGTCGGCAGACCCTTGCCGGGAGCGAGCGCTACACCACTGCGGAGCTCAAGGATCTCGAGACGGCGATCGCAACCGCGCAGAGCCGACAAGAGCGTATCGAACAACGGCTCTTCGCCGAACTCGTCGAACGCGTCGCCCTACGCGTGGACGATCTCGCCGCTGCCGGGGCTGCGCTCGCGGCGATCGACGTGAGCATCGCGCTCGCGGAGAAAGCAGCGACGCGCGGTTACGCTCGCCCGGCGTTTCTCGATGAGTCGCGGATCGAGATCGTCGACGGGCGCCACCCCGTGATGGAGGCGGTCGTAGAGCGCCGCTTCGTACCCAACGACACGCGCCTGCTCGAACGCGAGCATCGTTTTATTTTGCTTACCGGCCCAAATATGGGCGGCAAATCGACCTATCTACGGCAGATCGGGCTGTTGACGATCCTCGCGCAGATCGGTTCGTTCGTGCCGGCAAAGAGCATGAAACTCGGAATCGTCGATCGCATCTTCACGCGTATCGGTGCGGGGGACGATCTCGCGTCGGGGCAATCGACGTTCTATATGGAGATGGCCGAGGCGGCGAATATTCTCCGCCGTTGCACCGCGCGTTCGCTGCTGCTCGTCGATGAAATCGGTCGCGGCACCGGAACGATCGACGGGTTGGCGATCGCCCAGGCGATCTGCGAATATATCCTCGGGCTCGGCGATGGTGCGCCGATGACCTGTTTCGCAACGCATTTCCACGAGCTCTGCGCGCTCGCCGAACATTGGGCCGGGGTTGCGAACTATCACATAACGGCGGTTGAAAACCTCGGACGCGGAAACGAACCCGTCTTTTCGCATCGCGTCCAGCCCGGAAGCTCTTCGCGATCGTTCGGTATCGAGGTCGCACGAATGGCCGGGTTGCCTGCGAGCGTCGTCGAGCGGGCGCAAGAGATCGCCGAAGCGCTCGGTGCAGGGCCCGATCTCGAAACGCGGATTCCCATGCGCAGGCGCACGGTGGCGACCGAGAGCCGCGAACAGTTGCGGTTGCTCTAATGCCGCCGATTCTCTCCCTCGACGAACGGACGATCGGGCAGATCGCCGCCGGCGAGATCGTCGAACGCCCGCTCTCCGTCGTCAAAGAGCTCGTCGAAAATGCCGTCGATGCAGGCGCGCGGCGCATCGAGGTTTCGTTGCTGCGCGGAGGCTGCGAGCGCATCGAAGTGAGCGATGACGGCAGCGGCATCGCGATTGCCGAGCTCGCGCTCGCCCCGGCGCGCCATGCGACGAGTAAACTCCGCGACGCCGAGGATCTTCAGTCGGTCGCGACGTTGGGATTCCGCGGCGAAGGGCTCGCCAGTATCGCGGCGGTCGCGCGCTTGACAATCGTCTCTCGGTGCGGCGGCGAAGAGACCGGCGCGAGAGTCGTCGCTTACGGCGAGCGCATCGAACCGATCGCTCGCGTCGCCTCCCCGCCCGGCACGAGTGCAATCGCCGAGGGGCTCTTTGAAAACGTCCCCGTACGGCGCGAATACCTGAAGTCGCCGGCGGCGGAATTCACTCGCGTGAATACATGGTTGAGCATGTTTGCGCTCGCCTATCCGGAGATTTCTTTTACGTTACGGAACGACGGCGAGCAGCACTGGGCGATGCCTGCGACCGCCGACGCTCGCGAGCGCCTCGCTGCGGTCTTTGGGCGGGAGGCCGCAAAAACGATGTTGGAGATCGACTCCTCGGCGACCGCTTCTATGCACGGCACGCTGCGCGGGTTTATCAGTGCCCCCGGCAACGAACGTGCGGATCGACGTCTGCAGATTCTTTTTGTGAATCGGCGCTTATTGCGCAGTTCGCTTCTCGCCGGTGCTTGGAGCGCGGGATACCAAACCTTTTCTATGATCGGGCGGCAGCCGTACGGGGTGCTTATGCTCGATCTTCCGCCCGAGCACGTCGATGCGAACGTGCATCCGACCAAGAGTGACGTTCGGCTGCGCTTCGGTTCGCAGGTCGCCGAAAGCGTCCGCCACGCGATAGCGGCGACTCTGCGCGGCGATGCGCGCGAACGTTTGGCGCAGACGCTGGGAAGCACGTCCGGCGAACGCCTCTCGCTCGCTCCACCGGAGCGCTACGAACAGGCGCAGCTATTGCAGTACGACCCCGAGTCGAAGCACGGCGGGAGCGTGACGGTGGGGGCGATGCGCGTGCTCGCGCAGATCGATGCAACCTATATCCTCGCCACCGACGGCAGCACGATTCTGCTCGTCGATCAGCACGCGGCTCACGAACGGATCGCTTACGAGCGGATCGTTGCCGCAGCGGCCGAGCGAGCGCCGAGCGAGCCGCTCCTGGTGCCGACCATCGTCGAACTCGACCCCGCGCAGAGCGAGCGGCTCGAAAGTGCGCTCGAATCTTTGCGCGAGGGCGGCCTTGCGATCGAGCCGTTTGGAGAGCGAAGCTATCGGATGACGGCGACGCCTGCAGGCTACGGAGCGCGGGCTTTCGATCTCGCCGGGTTTCTCGAAGACCTCGCCGAGGACGCGCCGCAGCGCGACCTCCGCGAACGTATCTGGGCATCCCTCGCCTGCCATTCGGTGACCACTGCGGGCGAACGGCTCGCATTCGCCGAGATGTCGCGCCTGGTCGACGATCTCCAGCGCTGCGCGAACCCGATGCATTGCCCGCACGGGCGCCCCACGATGCTGCGCATCGAACCCGAGATGGTAGCGAGGCTTTTCAAGCGCGCGTGAGCGATCTCTGCTTGATCGTCGGAGCAACCGCTTCGGGAAAAAGCGAGGCGGCGATGCGCGTTGCCCGGGCCGTCGGCGGCGAGATCGTCGGTGCGGACTCGCGGCAGATATACCGCGGAATGCGCACCGGCACCGCAGCTCCCGATGATGCGGCACAGCGCGAGGTGCGCCATCACTGCGTAGAGTTTCTCGAGCCCGAGCAACGCTACTCTGCGGCGCAGTACGCGCGCGATGCGATTGCAGCGATTCAAGATATTCGTTCGCGCGGGCGGCGCCCCATCGTCGTCGGCGGAACCGGCTTCTACCTGCGCGTTCTCCGGGGGGGAGTCGCGCTCGGAGAACGCGGCGACGAGCTTTTGCGCGCACGCATCGCGCGTGAGATGCGGATGCATCCGCCCGAGGTGCTCCACGCGTGGCTCGCGATTCGTGAGCCGCATCGCGCGGCGTCGATCGAGAGGAACGATCTCTATCGGATCGGAAGAGCGCTCGAGATTTCGCTCGCGCCCGCGCGCGCAAGGGAAGCCTCGATACCGACGCTGGCTTCGTGCGGCCTCTCGTTTCGAACCTTCGCTCTCGATCTGCCGCTGAGTGAAATCGACCGGCGCATCGAGACGCGTGCGCGCGCGATGCTCGCGGGCGGCTTACTCGATGAAGCCGAGAGGCTAGGTTCCCGTGCGGTCGCCGCCGATGCGGTCGGCTACCCGCAGGCGCTGACATATCTGCGCGGGCAGAGTACGTTCGACGAGACCTTGGTCGCACTGGCTCGTGCAACGCGTCGCTACGCGCGCCGCCAGATCGCTTGGTTCCGTTCGGAGCCCGATATCGAGTGGCTCGCCGCCGACGATCTCGTCCGGGCGGCAGAGGAAGCCTTGGGGGTTGCGCCAAGGCCTTCGTAAATGACGGCGATTTCCTTTGCGAAGATGCACGGTACCCGAAACGATTTTATCGTCGTCGATACGCGCGAGCGCCCGATATCGAATCTCGCCGAGTTCGCACGTCGTTGGTGCGATCGGCACTCCGGGGTCGGTGCCGACGGGGTGTTGGCGATCGAGCGATCGGTCGTCGCCGATGCACGGATGCGCGTCCTCAACGCCGATGGCAGCGAAGCGGAGATGTGCGGCAACGGTATTCGCTGCGTGGCTCGTTTCCTCGCCGAGGCCGGCGAGCCCGATCGCCGCTCTATCGAAACGCTCGCCGGCATTCGGCAGACAACTGTCGAGAGCCGTACCGGCGACTGGCGCGTTCGCGTTGCGATGGGCGCAACGAGTATCGAATACGGCACGGAGGCCTTCCCCGACGCTACGGTCGTTCGCGTCGGCAACCCCCACGTCGTGCTCTTCGTCGGTGCCCTTGAGAGCTACGATCTTGCGGAGCTTGCCGGTCGCATCGCCCGGGAACCGGCCTTCGCCGATGGCGCGAACCTGCATCTCGCGATCGTTGAAAGCGATCGGGTGCGCGTGCGACACTTCGAACGCGGCGTCGGTGAAACGCAGGCTTGCGGCACCGGCGCGGTCGCCGTTGCAGCAGCGACGCGGATGCGCGACCAACTCTCGACGCCGATGTGCGTCGAGGTGCCCGGCGGTACGCTCGAGATCGATTTCGATGCACGCGGCGAAGCGACGTTGCTCGGCCCCGCGGTACGCGTCTTCGACGGTGTTCTCAACGACGATGTCGCGTAAGCACCGCGGCCCTGCGCTCGCCTATGCCGACGCGCGCGGCCGCTATTATTTCGACGACGCATGCGAACCGCTCGCCGACGGCGGCATCGTGCGCCCTCCTCGCCCAGACGAACTCGTTCCAGCGCCGCCCGGAAGCATCCCGACCCTGTTGCCGTTGCGGCGGCCGCTGGGCAGCCGCGGTATAGAGGTGCGCCGCCACGCGCTGGGCGTCTTGCTGCCGGCGGGCTACACGCGACTGCTCGTTCCCGCCTTCGAGGTGGCACGTGACGCGCCGGCCTTGCCGCTCTTCGGCTATACCTTCGCATGTGCAGTTGACGACGAGCTTTACGTCGCGGCGATGCGAACCGATCGCGACGAGGATTGGGAGCCGCGGCGCTTCGCCGAGGGCGAGCTTGAAGCGTTGCTGGAACGGCGTTGTGCGCGCGATCCCGAGAATCGCATGCTCGCGCAACTCAGAGTCTGCGCCGGTGAGTATGGCTGCTTCACCGCGCAGAACGTCTTTCTGCAACGTGGTGAAGCGGCTCTTCCGGTCTCGCCGAGGTGTAACGCACGTTGTGTGGGATGCATATCGGAACAGGAACCCGATGCGGGTTTGCCCTCGCCGCAGCGCCGCATCGCCGTGGAGATGCAGGCCGATGAGATCGCGCGCGTCGCGATCGAGCATCTGCAGGCGGTGCCCGAAGGAATCGTGAGTTTCGGCCAGGGCTGCGAAGGCGAGCCGCTGCTGCGCTCGCGCGCAATTGCGACGGCAATTGAGAAGATCCGTGCCGTGCGCGAGAACGGCACGATCAACCTCAACACCAACGGCAGCCGCCCGCGTGAGCTCGCTCGCTGTATCGATGCGGGCCTGCAGGCCGTTCGGATTAGCCTTAATAGCTTCCGCGAAGCGACCTATGCCGCGTATTATCGCCCGCAGGGTTATGGGCTCGCCGAGGTCTTGGAATCGGTTCGTATCGCGCGCTCGGCGGGGCTGCGCGTCTCGCTGAATCTGCTCACGCATCCGGGTATTACCGATGATGTTGAGGAGATGAAGGCGATGGAACGTTTTCTGGAAGATCGACCCGTCGATATGGTGCAAACGAGGACGCTGAACATCGATCCGCATCGCTACTTTGCGTTAGTCGGGCGTCCCGATGCAACCGTCGGCATGCGTACTGCAATCGGGAGAATCACCGAACTCGGCGTCCGCGTCGGGAACTTCACGCACGTGCACTAACAGCAGTGCCGAATCATCCGCGGAGATTGCCGATATGGGTGCTCCCAGCGATTGCGCTGCTCGGAGCGGCGGTAGGCCTGCTCTTTGCCGGGCCCGTCGGCGCAGCGTTCGCACCTGCAGCCTTGCATTATATCATTCCGCCCTTGCTCTTCGAAGCGGCGTGGAGCCTCGATCTCGGGGCGGTGCGGCGAGCTTGGCGCCCGGTGGCGATATTGGTTCTACCCGGAGTTGCAATCGCGGCGCTCTTCGTTGCCGGCGCCCTCGCGCTGCTATCGTTCCCCTGGCAACTGGCGTGGATGGTCGGCGCAGCCCTGAGTGCGACCGATCCGGTCGCCGTCATTGCCTTCGCTCGCTCTCTCGGTGCGCCGACGAGATTGGTTGCAATCGTGGAAGCGGAGTCGCTCTTCAACGACGCAATCGCCGTCGCACTCGTACGCGCGAGCAACGTCGTGCTCTCGATTGCCGCTGGCGCGCTCGGTGCGCTCGCGGGCGAGCTGTTAGGGCGGCTGATCGCGCGGCTGCGCGTGCGTCGCGCCTTCGCTCTCTGGGCGATCGGCGTGTTGGGCATCTATGCGGTCTCTGCCGTGGCAGATGCCTTCGGTGGATCGGGGATCGTCGCCGTCGTCACCCTCGGCATCTTCATGCGCACGCGGATCGAGAGAACGATCGATCGCGCGGCTCTCGACGGCGCCGAGGCGTACTGGCGTTGGGCTGCCGTCGCACTGAATTTCGTTCTGTTCGCCTGGATGGGCGCGAGCTTCGATCTCCTCAACGCAGGTAGTGCATTACTTGGTGCCGCAGCGGTCGTGGCGGCGCTGGTTGCCGCGCGGGTGGTTACGGCGATGGGGCTCTTGCGCGTTCTGCCCGAGCTGAGCGAGGCTCGGCGTCGATTCATAGCGACGGCGGGGCTGCGCGGCGCGCTCTCACTGGCGCTGGTCTTTACTATCGACGTCCAGCTGCCTGGAGCGCAGAGCGCTCGAGGCGTCGTTTTTGTTGCAGTGCTGGCAACGATGCTTGTCGGCGCGCTCGCATTGCCGCGCAGCGCGCGAAAACTCTTAGCCCCCGGCGCCTAAGAGCCGCGCGAGCCTCTCCCGTGCACCGTTTTTGACGACCGCGATCACCCGGTCGCCCGCCGACAAACGCGTCGCTCCGCTGGGGACGACGATCTCCTCGCCCTCGCGTTCGATCGCCACGAGCACGGCATCGGTGGGAAGCGCGATCTCGCCGATCGCTTTCCCTACGACTTCGGAAGAGGCTGCGACCGACATCTTCGTCAGATGCAGATTCCCTTTGCCGAAGAGGTGCATCGTTTCGAGGACTGCGCCGTAGCCGGCCGCGCTAACGTGTTCGTTGAGGACGTCGAGGATAATCTCGGTCGAAGAGATGACGGTTATGGGTTCTCCGCTATCGAGCGATTCGAAGATCCGACGGTTGCGCGGATTGTTGACCCGCGCGATGCAACGCGCTTTTGAAATGCGTTTGCTCAATAGGACGACGACCAGATTATCTTCGTCGTCGCCGGTATCGGCAACGACGATATCGGCGCGCTCGACGCCCGCCGCGCGCAGCACTTTGGGGTCGCACCCGTCGCCCACGACGGTGACCTGCTGTCCGATCAAGCGTTCGAGGTTTTTCGCCTTTCGCTCGTCCTTCTCGACGACGACGACCTCACTTTTCCGGTCGATCAACGCTCTGGTGAGATAAGAACCGACTTTCCCGCCGCCGACGATGAGAATGAACACGTTACGACCTCACCGGTTTGGCTTTGCGCGCATCGGGGAAGGATTGAATGAAGCCGTCGAAAGCGTCGGAGATAACGACGGCATGTACTTCATCGCCCTTTTCAAGGACTGTGTCGGTCGAGACGACAAGCAGACGGCCTTTACGAATAAGTGCAGCGATGCGAATGCGTTCGAATTCTTCGAAATCACCGACGCGTTTACCGACTTGCTCTCCACCGACGTGCGCGACGAGCGTGGTCAGCACGCCGAATTCGATCTCGGGGGTGCTCACCGTCGACGATTCGACGAGTCGATCGCGTATGAGTTGGGCGTTGACGGTGGTCGGGCAAACCGTCTCGACGCCGAGATCGCGATAGAGTTGCCCTCGTTGCGGGTCGTAAATACGGGCGACGATTTTTTGAATGTGGAACTCGGTGCGCGCGATCAAGGCGGCCATAATGTTGCGGTTGTCGCCGTTGGTGACGGCAACGAAGGCGTTGGCTTTCTCGGCGCCTGCTCGGCGAAGCACCTCCGAGTCGATCCCGGTACCGACGACAACATGCCCGCCGAATTCCTTGCGAAGGCGTTTGAATGCGGTAGGGTTTTCGTCGATGACGATGACTTCGTGCCCGTCTTCATCGAGCTTCTCGGCAAGGGCGGAACCGACTCGTCCGCAGCCGACTATGAGGTACCTCATGCGCGCTCGCGGCTTCTCTGTGATGCTGCGTTCCCCTGTGAGCAGGAGCGAGACTTTACCATTGAGAAACGGGGGGAGCCTTCGGGGCGTGGCTCAGCTTGGTAGAGCGCTTCGTTCGGGACGAAGAGGTCGCTGGTTCGAATCCAGTCGCCCCGACCATTTTCCCCCTCAGTCCATACGAGTAAAGTCTTTAGGCGTTGCTGTCACGATTCGGCTCGGCGGCTCGGCGGGTCATGCATACCGCCGAGCAAGAGTCGCGCAATCACAATCATTACTATATCGGCGCCGAGCATCTGCTCGTTGCGTTGCTGGAGGAGCGCGACCCGGCGGTCATGCAGCGTCTCGAGGGGGATGGTATCGATATCGGTGAGGTTCACGCCGCCGTGCGCCGAGCGCTCGGCACCGGTGAAGACCGATGTTGGGAAGGAGTCCTGGTGACTCCACGCGTGAAAGAGATCGTTCGCCTCGCTCATGAAGTCGGCGATGGGGGCGAGATCGAACCGCTCCATCTGCTCGATGCTCTGCGTCTCGAAGGCGGAAGCCGCGCCGCCGACATTTTACGCCTCGCCGCGCCGAGTACCGAGTAAGCGAACGGAGTTCACTACCCATGCAGCAAGCTGTCGTCTCGTTCATCGACCACGCCGGCCTCGGCGGGCTCTTCATTGCGATGATGTTGGGGAATATCGGCGCACCCGTCGGCAGCGAGGTGGTGCTTCCGACTGCGGGGGCGCTCGTTGCGACCGGGCACCTAGGGAACCTCTGGGTCGCGATCGCGGTCGCCGTACTTGCAGAACTCACCGGGCAGGGCCTCGGCTACGCAATCGGTCGCTTCGGCGGGCGCCCGCTGGTCGAACGGTACGGAAAATACGTCGGCTTCCATCACGATCGGCTCGACCAAGTCCATGCGTTCTTCGAGCGTTGGGGCAGTTTCGCGGTCTTTCTCTGTCGCTTCATTCCGGTGCTGCGCGGGATCGACGGCATACCCGCGGGTATCGCCGAGATGGATCTCGCCCCGTTCTTTCTCTGGACGGCGCTCGGATCGACGCTGTTCTGCGGCGGCCTTATGTTGCTGGGGAATGCGCTCGGCCATCACCTCGATCAGATTCTGCCGCTCTTCCATCATTACGCCCGCTTGCTGCTCGTCGTCGTTTTGGCGGCGATCGTCGTGGCGACGGGGATCGCGCTCCTGCGACGGAAACGCCCCGCCTAAGGTTGGAGTAGTCGATGGCTTCCGCGCCGCTCGAACTCACCCTCGCCCAACTTCCCGACGCACCGGGTGTCTATCAGATGCTCGCGGCCGACGGCGAAGTGCTCTATATCGGGAAAGCGATCTCGCTGCGCAATCGCGTCCGTTCGTATTTCCAGGGAAGCGCACAGCACCATCCGCGTATTGCGGCGATGGTCGCGCGCGTCGTTGATATCGAGACGACCGTCGTCGGCAACGAGATCGAAGCACTCATACTCGAAGCGAATCTCATCAAACGCTATCAGCCGCCGTTCAACGTGCGGATGCGTGACGACAAACGCTACCCGTATCTCAAGGTGACGAACGAACCGTTCGCCCGCGTGCATTTTACGCGTACGCTTGCCCCCGATGGGGCGCGCTATTTCGGCCCGTTTACCAATGCACGCGATCTACGCGAACTCATCGACCTGGTGCGCATGGTCTTTCCGTTGCGTACCTGCCGCGAAGCGATCGACGGAAAGCGCGCGCGCCCGTGCCTGCAGTATCACATCAAGCGCTGCCTGGCGCCGTGTGTCGGGTACCAGAGTCGCGAAGAGTACGACGCGATCGTCGACGACGTCGTGCTCTTTCTCGAAGGGAAGCACGACGCGTTACTCGCGCGCCTTAATGCGGAGATGGACGCCGCGGCAAATGAGATGCGCTTCGAAGCGGCGGCCTCGATTCGCGACCGCATCATCGCGGTGCGCCGCGTCACGGAGCGGCAACGCGTGGTCTGGCGCTCGCGGATCGATATGGACCTTATCGCCTGCGCGCGCTCGCAGGGGCAAGCCTGTATGGAAGTCTTCGTCGTGCGCGGTGGAAAACTCGTGGGGCAGGAGCACGTCATTCTCGATGGCGTCGCCGCGCGCGAACCAGAGGAAATATTTGCGGAGTTCCTGACGCAATTCTATAACGCTCGCGCGGCAGGTGAGGAGCGACGGACATTTTCAACGATCGCCGAGGGACGGGTCGCACGTGATAATGCGGCTCCCGCACCGGCGAGCGCGCGTGCGCGCCCCTATGCCGCCTCGGTGGTACCCAAGGAGCTGTTACTCGAAGCGATTCCGGAGGATCGTGAAGAGATCGAGCGCTGGTTGAGCGGCGTCAAGGGGCAACGCGTGCGCATCCTCATGCCGCAGCGCGGAGAGCGCGCCGATTATCTGCGTTTGGTCGCGCGCAATGCCGAGCAACATCTCAAGGCGTTTCTTGCCCACCAGGAGGTGCAAGAGAGCGCGCAGGCGCGCGCGCTCGACGAACTCGCGCAGGCGCTCGAACTTCCCGATCTGCCGCGCCGTATCGAGTGCTACGATATCTCGAACGTGCAGGGCACCAATCCAGTCGCCTCGATGGTCGTCTTCGTGGAAGGGCGAGCGAAGAAAGCCGCCTACCGCAAATTCGCGATTCAGTACAAACACGGACCAAACGATTTCGAGATGATGCGCGAGGTGCTGCGCCGTCGTCTTCGCTACCTCGCGCAGCGTGAGGAAGATGATGCGCTCGGCGTCGACCGGACGAAACGCGAACGTTTCTCGGCGCGTCCGGACCTGCTGTTGATCGACGGTGGAAAGGGACAACTTGGCGTCGCCGTGGAGGTCCTCGACGAGCTCGGGCTCGCCGGGATTCCGGTCGCCGGGCTCGCCAAAGAGCACGAGTGGCTCTACCTCCCCGAGCGCAGCGAACCGATCGTCTTGCCGCCGGGCTCGCCGGCACTGCATCTGGTGATCCGCATCCGCGACGAGGCGCACCGCTTCGCGATAACCTTCCATCGCAGCAAACGCGACAAGGCGATGATCCGCTCCGCGCTCGACGAGGTGCCCGGGCTCGGTCCGGTCCGCCGGAAGCGGCTACTCGCGGCCTTCGGCTCGGTCGCCGCGATCAAACGGGCCGAGCTCGACGCGGTTGCAGCGGTCAAGGGAATGACCCCGGCGCTCGCGGCGGCGATCCGGAGCCGGCTCGGCGAGGGCTCGCCGGGATAGGAGCTCTCCGAGGTGCGAGGAATGTCGCAGCCATGATCCTTCGATTTATCGTCAACGCCATCGCGTTATATCTCATCTTGAAGTTCGTGCCGGGCTTCAACCACGATGCCGGGATCGGGACCGCGCTGATCGCCGCGATCGTCTTCGGCCTCGTGAACATGCTGCTGGGGCCGATTTTGCGGCTCCTCTCCGCACCGATTACCTGGCTGACGCACGGGCTCTTTGCGTTCGTGGTCAATTACCTGCTCTTCGCGCTCGCGGCGCATCTGACGCCGGATTTCCGTTCGAGCGGCGAATTCAACCACTGGCTGGCCTACCTCTACGGCACGATCGTCATGATGCTGGTCAGCACGCTGATGGAGCGGAGCACCTCCGGGCAGAGGGCGGGGGGCTCGTAACCCCTCCCTTGCCGGATCGGTTATACTGAGTGTCGATGGTCGCGGGGCTGAATCAGGTTCGACGTGAGGATCCGCGGTCGATGTCAGCAGGCGGAGTTGCGAGCTCTCCTAAAACGATCGCAACGGCAATAACTGCCAACAACAACTACGCACTGGCTGCCTAAATAAGGTAACCACCGGACGCGAGGGGTCGGCCCGAACCACTTCGCCTTCCGGTCAAAAATTCGGGCTGGTTCGCGCGGATGATGTGACGCGCAAACGAGATTGACTGCATCTGCGACGCACGATAGCCCAGCTTTGGGGCGATCGAGCGGCTAAGACAAACTCAAAGCTGAGCCTGGAGAACGCATCGGTCCGGCTTTGCGGACTCGGGGGGCAGTACCCCGACAGCTCCACCATTTGCGAGAAAAGCGGAGGCCGATCGACCCCCGCTTTTCTCCGTATTGGGGTGAGCGGTTAACCGCTCTTTCGTGCAGCGCGAGCTCGTTCGATAAACCTCCACGCCGCCGGTAGACCCGGCATCGCCGCACCTGCCTTCGCACGATTTTCAGGGTCGGCATAGAGCGTGCCGAGCGAGCGTTCCAACGCCGCATCGTTCTGCGTGAATGCCGCGGTGAGCTCATCCCAAAACAATTCGATTTGCTTGTCGAGCGCTGACGAGATTTCAAAATCGTCGGCGTCGAGAAAGCGTGCGATCGAATCGAGCGTGAAACCTAACTCCTTGAGGGTAACGATCTGCTGCAGGCGAACCAATTCGCGCTCCGCGTACCATCGATAGCCGGCCTCGCTTCGGCCTTGAGGACGAAGCAAGCCGATGCGATCGTAGTACTGCAGCGCCCGTATCGTGACGCCGGTCAGGCGGGCGAACTCCCCGATGCGATAACGTTCGTTCATAGTGATAGATGAGCCGACGGGCTCGTCCTCATCCTGCAGTATGACGCCAGGTCAGGGTCAAGGGGCGGCTATATCGGAACGGTAGGATCCTGTCGGAGTATTGGCCATGCGTTCAATGCGAGCCATTTTGGCCGAGTTCAAGGAGCGAGGAGTGCGGAATAACAGCGTCATTTAAGCGACGAGCGTACGCACGGGATACTTGAGATTCTCCGGATCTCGCGTCGCAAAGATCAAGCCTTCGCATTGCGCTTGTGCGATCATCATGCGGTCGAATGGATCGGCGTGGATTTTTGGGAGCGCGCCGACGGCTACTGCGTGCGAGGCATCGATAGCGAGAAATGCAAATCCAAGCGATCGAACGCGTGCCGGTAGCCAGACCGCCGGGTCGCCGGGTACCTTGAGTTTCCCGAGCCCAACCTTGATGACGATCTCCCATGCTGCTGCGGCCGAAACGAAAATCTCGTTTTCCGGATTCTCAATCGCCTCGCGGGCCTTGTCGTTCAATTCCTCAGGCGTCGAGGCTGCCCATAGAAAGGCATGCGTATCGAGCAACAGCCGCATTACACCCCCTCGAAGAGCCGGGTAATATCGACATTGACAGCGTCGAAATCGGGAGCGATCGAGATCAAGCCGCGATCGACGCCGAGGGCACGTTTTGGCGCGCGATCGATCGGAACGAGGCGCGCCGCAGCGCGCCCTGCGATGCAGATCAGCACTTCGGGCTCAACCCCAGTGCTCACGTCCCGCACGAGCGCGGAGAGGGTACTCTTTGCCTCGTGCATCTTCACGCTTTTCATAGGATTAGTCTATCGGACTTAGTCTACTTAGTCAATTGCTCGAGGACATGGCAGCGATGCGGCCCGTTTCCTGTGCGAGCGTTCTGCGGGCGTCGATGGATGAGGCATCAGCGAACGGGATACCACGGTGCCCATCGAAGAGACCGTCGGTGCGATGGCCGAACCCGTGAAAGCCGGAAAAGTGCGCTATCTCGGCTCTCGGAGGCCGCTCCTGCCACGATACGGCGCGCGCACGCAGTTCATCCGATCTCGGCGCTGCAGACGGAGTATTCGCTCTGGACGCGCGAACTCGAGGACGAGATCCTCGCCGCCATCCGCGAGCTCCGCATCGGCTTCGTCGAGTATAGCCCGCTAGGGCGGGGATTTTTGAGCGGCGCCTTCAAGGCGCCCGAGGATTTCCCGGCCGACGACACGCGCCGCAATCACCCGCGATTCCAGGGCGAGAACTTCACGAAGAATCTTCAGCTCGTCGAGCGCGTGCGCGAGATCGCCATGCAGAAGGGCATCACGCCCTCGCAACTCGCGATCGCCTAGCTCCTTGCCCAGGGGAGCGATATCGTGCCGATACCGAGGACCAAGAAGCGCTCCTAATCGCGAAGAGAATACCGCCGCAGCGGCGGTCGTGCTGAGTCCGGGCGAACTCGCGCGTATCGCCGACGCCGCACCGAAGGGCGCGACCGCGGGAACGCGTTACCCCGATATGAGTACCGTAAACCGCTAAATCCCTCCGTGCTATACTCTCTCTCGTGAGAGCCACTGGAGACGAGATGGAAGCGTTCCAAGTCGGAAAAATGGTGCGGATTTTCGTAGACGAACGGGATCGTCGCGGAGTTCAGCCGCTCTATACCGCAATCGTTGAATTGCTGCGCAAGCGCGGCGTCGCGGGGGCGACGGTGCTGCGCGGCATCGAAGGCTTCGGCGCGCAGCAGGAAATTCACGTCGCGAAGCCTTTCTCGCCGATGCCAAACTCGCCGATCCTCATCGAAGTGGTCGATGAGGAAGAGCGATTGCGCGCGCTGATCCCCGAATTGGAGGCGATGATCGGCGAAGGGCTGATCACCATCGAAAACATCTCGTATTTGCGCTTGCAGCGCCCGGCGGAGGCAAGCCGTTAGGGGGAGTGGAGCAGTCGCTCCATGGCGACCACATCGATTAAACGCCCGTCGAGGGTTCCGTGTTCGCGGAATACGCCTACTTCGGTGAACCCCGCTTTGCGGTACAGTCGTTTCCCGCGTTCGTTCTCCTCGAACGCGTGAAGCACGATTTTGTGGAACCCGGCCTCGCGCGCGCGAGATACCAACTCGGCGAGTAGCGATGCGCCGATGCCGCGCCCCCGGTGGCTCCGCGCGAGATACACCGATAGGTCGGCGATCGCCGCATGCGCGCAGCGATGTGAAAACCGATTGAGCGAGGCCCACGAAGCGTTCGTCGTGCTCGGCCCACCAGTCCGCGATATCGTCGGCGCTTTTCGCGTCGGTTTCGAGCGTCGCACACCGATCCTCGATGCCCTGGTTGTAGATCGCGCGCACTGCCTCAAGGTCGCTCTCGGTCGCACGGTGGATACCAATCGTCCCTGCCATCGTTCGTGTTTTTCATCGGGAAGGAAGATCTTTCTTCCCAACTTCTTCGCACATTTTCCGGCTCTTTCGGGTACGCTCGCGCGGTGAATACGCCGGGTCTTCGAAAGATCGTTCTTTTGCACGGGCACCCCGACCCCGACCGAGCGCGGCTGGGTTACGCTCTTGCCGATGCCTACGAGCGTGGTGCTCGGTTGGCGGAGCACGAGGTGCACCGCGTCGACGTCGCCGATCTCGAGCTCGGCGTTCTGCGCACCAAGCGCGCGTGGGATACGGAGATGCCGGCTCCGGAGATTCTCGCCCTGCGCGAGCGCGTCGCAGAGAGCGATCACCTCGCAATTGTTTTCCCGCTCTGGCTGGGAACGATGCCGGCGTATTTCAAAGCCTTTTGGGAGCAACTCTTGCGCACCGGAGTTCCGCAAACCGGAAAGGCGACGGCGCCATCGATTCTCCGCGGGAAGAGCGCGCGCATCGTCGTGACGATGGGCATGCCCGCTCCGGTCTTTCGGTGGTATTTCGGCGGTTACGGCGTGAAATGTTTTGCACGCGGTATTCTGAAAATCATGGGCGTCGCGCCGATCCGCACGACCGTGCTCGGCTCGGTCGCAGGGCGCGGTGAGGCCGGTTATCAGCATTGGATGAAGGCGATGAGCGAGTTGGGACGGCGATGCAACTAACGCGGATCGATGCAGCAGCGGTGCTGGCGATCTACGATCGGCCGTTTCCGGAGTTGGCCTTTGCGGCGATAACGGCGCACCGTGCCTCCTTCGATCCGTTGGCGATTCAGCGATCGACGCTGCTCAGCGTCAAAACCGGCGGTTGCTCCGAGGATTGCGGCTACTGCGCGCAGAGCGCGCGTCGCGAAACGCACGTGCGCCCCGAGCCGCTCGCGCACGTCGATGAGGTTGTCGAGGCGGCGCGTGCGGCGAAGGCGGAGGGCGCTACCCGTTTTTGCATGGGAGCGGCGTGGCGCGGCGTGAAAGACGGCCCGGCTTTCGAACGCGTGCTCGCGATGGTGCGCGAGGTCAACGCGCTGGGCATGGAGAGTTGCGTGACGCTCGGTGCGTTGCAACCGCATCAGGCGCAAGCGCTGCGCGATGCCGGTTTGCAGTACTACAACCATAACCTCGATACGTCGCGCGAGTACTACCCGCAGGTCGTTTCAACGCACGCGTACGACGACCGCTTGCAGACCCTCGAACGCGCCCGCGCCGCGGGGCTGAAACTCTGCTGCGGTGGAATCATCGGCATGGGAGAGTCCCGCAACGATCGCATCGCGCTCATCGCTGAACTCGCAGCGATGGAGAGCCCGCCGGAATCGGTGCCGGTGAACCTGCTGGTTCCCATCGAAGGAACGCCGCTCGCAGAGCGAGCGACGTTCGATCCGATCGAACTCGTGCGAACCGTTGCGACCCTGCGCATCGTGCTGCCGTCGTCGCACATTCGCCTCGCGGCGGGGCGCTCCGCGATGAGCGCGGAGTTGCAAACGCTCTGCTTTTTACTCGGAGCGAACTCGATATTCTCGGGCGATCGTCTGTTGACGACCGAGAACGCCGCGCTCGATAGCGATGCCGCACTCTTCGCCGCTTTAGGCATGTACGCCGAGCCGGGCTCGGAATTGCATTAACGCGCTGCCTCGCAACCGCATTCTCTGCGTCAAGTTCCGGCACGTTCCGAGGTATTCTTTTTCGGCCCGCCAATGGCACGGGCGATGATCGATCCCACGCAACGCTTCTCCGAACGTGCCGCAGATTACGTACTCGGTCGCCCGAGTTATCCCCCGGAGGCAATCGATGCGCTCTTCGAAGGCTTCGGCGATCCGCTGCAATTGCGCGTTGCCGATCTCGGCGCCGGCACCGGAATCTCCTCGCGCTTGCTCGCCGAGCGCGCCGGGCTGACGGTGGCGATCGAACCGAACGCCGCGATGCGTGCGAGCGCGCAGCCATTCCCGCGCCTGGAGTGGCGCGATGCACGTGCCGAAGCAACCGGACTTCCAGATGCATCGCTCGACCTCGTTACCGCTTTTCAAGCTTTCCATTGGTTCGATGCGGCGCGCGCCCTCCCCGAGATCGAGCGTATCCTCCGCCCCGGCGGACGCGCCGCGTTGCTTTATAACGAACGCGACGAACGCGATCCCTTCACCGCCGCCTACGGCGAGCTCGTGCGGGCCTATGCAACCGACGAGAGTGAGGCACGGCGAGCCGATGCGCGCATTACCTTTCTCGCTCACTCGGGCTGGAAAAGAGTTCGCTTTGCGTCCTACCCCAACGCGCAACGGCTCGACCGCGCCAGCCTTTTCGCGCGCGCGGGGAGCACGTCGTACCTCCCCCATGAAGGCGGGGCGGGCCGACGACTGCGCGAAGAACTCGCAGCGCTTTTCGAGCGTTTCGCGCGCGACGGATTCGTAACGATGACGATGCAGTGCTCCGTGACGCTCGCCGAGACGCGATGAGCGACGTCACGGATTTCTCGGGGGGTTCCGCCGGCGATGCTGCCGCGCAGATACGTTATCTCGATGGCGTCGCGCGACTCGGCGCGCAAGCAAAAGATGCGACCTTCGTCATGCAAGGCATTGAAGCGAACGCGCGCGTCCTCGATTGTGGATGCGGCGTCGGCGACGACGTGCGTGCGATCGCCGCTCGCGTCGGCGCGGGCGGTGAGGCGGTCGGCATCGATGCGAATCGCGCATTGATCGCCGCCGCTATCGGGCGCGGCCTTCCGGCGAACGCACGCTTTCTTACCGGGAGCGCCGAGGAGCTGCCCTTCCCGGATCGCTCGTTCGATGCCGTACGAGCGGAGCGCTTGCTGCAGCATCTCGCCGATCCGCAGCGCGCCGCGAACGAAATGTATCGCGTGTTGCGCCCCGGCGGCTCGCTCCTCGCGATCGATCAAGACTGGCAAAGCATCGTCGTCGCCGGTGGTAGCCGGAGCACCACCCGAAAAATCGTCGATGCCTTCGTCGATTCGCTCGCCGATGGGTGGGCGGGGCGGAGACATCGCGAGCTTTTCACCGCCGCAGGCTTTTCCCAGATCGAATCGCGCCCGTTCGTTACCTCGCTCTCGTTCGCCCATGCCTACGCATTCGTGCTGGAATCGGCGGTCGCTGCAGCGATTCGCGCTGGAAGCCTCGTGCAAGAAGAGGCGGATGCCTGGGTGCGTGGATTGCTCGCTGCCGACGCGCGCGGGACGTTCTTTTACGGTGTAACGGTCTTTCTTACCATCGCCGTACGCTAACGGGGCAAAGCGAGAGGATTGCCCGCGCACCGACGTTAACGGTGTACGCATGACGTCTCAATATATTCTCGATGCCCACTTTATCGTCGCCGCGCTGGTTATTCTCTGCGCCTTCGTCTTTAGCTGGAATACGATGGGGCGGCGCGTCATGGTCGCCGTGACCGGGCTCCAGTTTCTCGTCGGGCTGGTCGTTGCCGGCGTCTTTCATCCGGCGAGTCCGGTGATCTGGCTCCATATCTCCGGTGCACTCGCGGCGATGTTCGCCTATATTTTCGCGCGTCGCCTCGGCGAAGAACCAGGGAAGGGGACGCTCGCCGTCGCGCTCTCGATGCTCGGCCTCTTACTCGCGCTTGGGACGTTCTCGCTGGGTATGACGCTCGCTCGCGGGTCGATGTAGTGAGCGATATCCGTCGAAGTGGGCACCGCTCGGTCGCGAGATCGCGCCCGAATTATGCGATTCCCATCATCGTGCTGCTCCTGCTCGCGATCGGAGCGGGCTGGTGGTTCACGCGGCGGCACGCGGCCTCACCCAATACGCTGACGATCTATTACACCGAAATGGACGGCACCACGGTGAAGCCGTGGGATGTGACGCTGCGGCCGCGACCGGCGGGTAGCACGCGAGCGCAGTGGGCGCACGACCGCGCGCTCTATGCGGCGCTCCAGGCCGTCGTCGGGCCTCCCGCAGACGTACGCGCGGTGCGCTTCCCGCAGGGTACGCGCGTCAACGATGTCGCGATTCACGGTTCCACCGTGACGGTCGATCTCTCGAAACAGGTTGAATCACAGCCCGGCGGTACGTTCGGTGAGAACGCGGAATTTAAATCGCTCGTCTATTCGATGACCGCGCTCCCCGGTATCTCTGCGGTACAGATTACCGTTGACGGAGCGCGGCTCCCAACGTTGCCCGGTGGACATCTCGAACTTGATGAACCGCTCCATCGCTCGGATTTCTAGCGCGTTCTTCGCGCTCTGTTTCGCGCTGCTGTGCGTTCCGCGCGCTGCGGTTGCGGCGCCGCTCTGGCAATTCGCAGGGCGGACGTTTGCTTTTACCCATGTGGAGCGGAGTGACTCGACGCTGCTCGTCGGCATCGACGACCCCGCCCTTCACCGCCTCTTCCATGCGCTCGGCGCGATCGTTACCTGGAAACCAGGTGCCCGATACGTGCTTATTGCCACCGGGGAGCCAACGATCGTCAGCTTTGCTATCGGGCACCGCACCTACGATATCGGGCCGCTGGCGGTTCGCTCCAAGGTTGCGCCCGTCGTGCGCGGTGGCGAAGCCTACCTGGAGTTCGACGCACTCGCACGCTCCTTGGGATTACGCAAAATCGCCGATGGTGCGACGACGATCTTGCAACCGCAGATTACCAACCTCGATGTTCGCGACGAGGGGAGCGGTATGCGCGTCATCGCGCGAGGTGCGATTCCACTCGAGGCTCGGCTCGCACGTGCGAGCCCGCGGCAGATGACCTATGCATTCGCGGGAGTTGGAAGCGGCCTGCTGCATCTTCGCAGCGTCGATGCCGGTGGGCTCGTTGCCGTAGAGATCTCCCAGGCTGGGACCGCTGCGAACCCGACCACCTATATAACGCTCGATCTTGACGGGAGCTCGCATGTCGCGCAGGTCGGCTCGCTCGACGGCCGCGATATCGGATTCGTGATCGCTCCCGGGTCGGGCGAGGTAGCGGCAAACCTTCCACCAACGCTCGCGCACCCACGCCCGGCCGCCACGGCGCCGCCGACACCGACGCCGCAGGTCGCCGTCGCGTTGCGGCCGCCGCCGAATTCCGAGCTGCCGACGGTTTCACCGTGGAATCGCGTCGCGAACGAGCCGCTCGCAACGAGCCCGCCGGTTGCCGAGGTAACTCCGGCGCCGCTCGTCTCGCTCGCACAAATCGATGCGATCCAAGCACAACTAACGCCCGACGGCGTCACGCTCCACGTAGCGCTCACCGGGGCGGCGTCGTTCGATTGGCATCACTTGCGCGCGCCCGATAATCGCTTTTGGATCGATCTTCATGGTGCGACGTTGGAACCAACCGCGATCCCGCCGTCGACGAGTGCGCCGATCGCCGATGTCCGCGCGCGCCAGATCGACCCGCAGACCGTACGCATCGCGCTCTCCATCAATGGCGCGCACGATATTGCGGTGACACCCGCGGCGACCGGCGTCGATATTGCGGTGAACGGTGCGCCCTTGCTTGCCGATATCTCGACTGCCGGCACGGGGGTCGCCGGTACCGGCACACCGAGCGTTACGCTCGCTGCGGCCGCGCCGGTCGCCGGCGGCGATCCCAATCTCTGGAGCGTCAATCCCGTAGCGGCGTACGTGCCGACCAACCCGCGTTTGATCGTCATCGATCCCGGGCATGGCGGCAGCGATCGCGGCGCAGTGCGCCATGGGGTCGCCGAAGCGGTACTCACCTTGGATATGGCTAAGCGCTTGCGTGCGATTCTCGAAGCGCGCGGCTGGCAGGTCATTATGACGCGCACCAAAGATGTCGATGTGTACGCACCCTACGACACCGCAGAACAGGAATTACAGGCACGAGATAATATCGCAAATCGTGCCGGTGCTCGCCTTCTCGTAAGCATTCATGCAAATGCATATATCAACGCCGGCCCGAACGGCACCACGACCTATTACGCCAAGCCGATCGACGAGCCGCTTGCGCGCGATATTCAGAACGAACTCGCCGCACAGGTCGGAACCAAAAACGACGGCATCGTTAAGAGCCATCTCTACATTCCTTTGCACGCCTTTATGCCGGCATGCCTTGTAGAAACGGCGTTTCTCTCCAATCCCGATGATTTCGCCCTGCTCACCAATCCCGCATGGCGCCAGAAGGTCGCGGTGGCTATCGCCGACGGCATTACCGATTATGCAGGCGCGCCGCCCCCGCCAATCCAACCTCAGCAGTAAGATATGCTAGGGCTTTTCGATTCCGGGCTCGGCGGCTTAACCGTGCTTCGAGCCGTTCGCGCAAGGCTACCCAACGAGGACATCGTCTTCCTCGCCGATCAGGCGCACGTGCCCTATGGAGATCGTCGCGAGGAGAATCTCGTCGATCTTTTGCATGCAAATATCGCCTGGTTGGAAGCTGCGGGCGCCGATGCGATCGTCATGGCCTGCAATACCTCCTGCGCTATCGCACAGCGGCATGGGTGGCCTGCGAGCAGCGTTCGCGTGCTCGACCTGATCGAATCGGCTGCACTCGCCGTCACTCGGCGAGGTTTTCGCCGGGTCGCGGTGGTCGCTACCGCCGCTACGGTGCGCACCGGTGCATACGGCCGTCTGCTGCGTGCGCAAGCCCCCGGCATGCAGGTGACCGAAATCGCTGCGCCGGCGCTGGTGCCGCTCGTCGAAGCAGGCGAGATCGAGAGCGAACGCGCGCGCCGTGCGGTCGCCGCGGTCTGCGAAGGCGTCGCTGCCGACTGCGAAGCGGTCGTCCTCGCTTGCACGCATTTCCCGGTGCTCGACGCGCATTTTGCAGCAGCACTTGGCCCGAAGGTCGCGCGCATAGATCCGGCGCTCGTGCAGGCCGAGCGTGCGGTCGCACTCGCAATCGAGGCCGAGGGGGTGCGCGGTAACGGTACGACCCGCTGCGTCACCACCGGCGAGGGGGCGCGCTTTGCCGAGCAACTCGAGATGATGCTTGGCCCCGACCCTGCGCGAACTAGCGAAGCAGTGCGTTTGGAATATGGAAAAGATCGAACAGCAGGATAACGCTGAGTATGCCTAGGAGCGAACCCCCGATCACCTGCGCGAGGGTGTGCGCTCGTAGATAGACGCGAGCCCAGCCGACCATCGGAATGAGAACGAGAAAGGGCAGCGGCGAGCGGCCATCGAGAAACACGATCACCGTTAACGCCCCGGAGATGGCCAGCGCGTGCGTGCTGATCTTCCAATAGCGGGTAATGACCTGCACGAGTGCACCCGAGAGAGCATACCCGGCAAGCGCAGCGCGCATGAGCATGGGTGCGTGTGCTGCCCAGAGGACGATCAACCCGAGCGTATAGGCGAGCGTAAATGCCGAGAAGACCGATTCTCGCTCGCGGCGTTGCGACATATCGAGGTCGGAGATGCGGTCGCTTGCATAGAGCCAGAAGACATAGAGCATCGGCAAAAGCGAGGTGAATGCGGTCGAAAGGAAGAGCAATTTCCAAAATTCGATCGTCGAGCGTGCCGTCTGGCTGGAGAGAATGACAAAGAGCGCGAGGGCGCAGAGAAACGGATTGAAAATCGTCGAGAGGATGCGCGCGAGGTCGCGCCAGACATTCCGGCGACGCTCGGGAAGAAGATGTACCGACGGGTCGATCACCCGGCCGAAATGCGACCTAGCGAACCCTCCTCCCTCCGCCGATGGTTCAAGGGCGGGAGTCTCCTTGCCGGGGCTCGCCCGCACCATTCACGAAGCAAAGGGCTGCGCTATGCTCGAAAAAATCGACTCCCCCGCGGATCTCAAGGGGCTCGACCGCGACGAACTCGACCTGCTCGCGAGGGAGATTCGCGACGTGCTGGTCGTGACGTGCTCGCGAAACGGCGGTCACCTGGCGCCGAATCTCGGGGTCGTCGAACTGACCTTGGCCTTGCATCGCGTCTTCGACGCTCCCACCGATAAGATCGTCTGGGACGTGAGCCATCAAACCTACGTCCACAAGCTGCTCACCGGCCGTCGCGATCGTTTTTCAACCTTGCGCCAGGGCGGCGGCATCTCCGGTTTTGCGATGCGCGCCGAATCTCCGTACGATGCTTTTGGCGCCGGGCACGCCAGTACGTCGGTCTCCGCGGCGTTGGGCATGGCGATCGCGCGCGACCGCCGCGGCGGCAGCGAGCGCGTCGTCGCGGTGCTCGGTGACGGTGCGCTCACCGGCGGCCTGGCATACGAAGCGCTCAATAACGCAGGGCAGTTGCAGAGTAACCTGATCGTCGTTCTCAACGACAACGAGATGTCGATCGCGCCGAACGTCGGTTCGATCGCCTCGTATCTCTCGGTTCTCCGCAGCAAACCGCTGGTCAATTACGCGCGCGAAAAAGCGAAAGATGTGCTGCACCACCTACCCTTCGGCGGAACGGCGCGAAAGGCAATCGCGAGCGCAGAGGTCGCGGCGGTGCGTTTCGTCGCACCCGCCGAAAAAACGGCGGTGATTTTCGAGGAGCTCGGCTTTCGTTATCTTGGGCCCTTTGACGGCCATCATCTCGAAACCGTCGAAGCGGCCCTGCGCGCTGCGGCGGGGATCGAGGGGCCGGTACTCGTTCACGTTCGCACCGTAAAAGGCAAGGGTTACGAACCTGCAGAGCGCGATGCGCGGACGTTTCACGGCTGCGGCGCTTTCGATATCGAGAACGGAAAACTCGAGATCAAAGAGGGGGCGCGCCCGACCTTCTCCGATGCCTTCGCACGCGGCCTGATCGATCTCGCCGAGCGCGACGAGCGGGTGATCGCGATTACCGCTGCGATGCCCGACGGCACCAAACTTTCAACCTTTGCGCGGCGTTTCCCAGATCGGTATTTCGATGTCGGTATCGCCGAAGCGCATGCCGTCTGCTTCGCTGCGGGTGCCGCCGCAGCGGGCCTGCGCCCGGTCTGCGCGATTTATTCAACGTTCTTGCAGCGTGCTTACGACCAAATCGTCCACGATGTCGCGGTGCAGGGATTGCCGGTGATCTTTGCGCTCGATCGCGCGGGTGTCGTCGGCGACGACGGGCCAACGCACATGGGGCTTTACGATATCGCATACCTGCGCACGCTTCCCAATTTCACCATCCTGGCGCCGCGCTGCGAGGAAGAGGTGGCCTCGATGCTTGCGTTCGCTCTGAACTGCGACGGGCCGGTTGCCATTCGTTATCCGCGCGGCTCGACGAGCGGGCGGAGCGCCGATCCTCCGGCCCCGATCGAACGCGGCAAGAGCGAATTGCTGCGCGAAGGAAGTGGGGTGGCGATTTTCGCCCTCGGGAATACGGTCGACGTTGCGCTCGACGCCTATCGATTGCTCAAGAGCGGCGAATACGGCGATCTTCATGCCTCGTTGCCGACGATCTATAGTGCGCGATTTGTCGCACCGCTCGATCGCGCGGCGATCCTCGACGCGGCTCGTTGCCACGAGCGCTTGATCACGCTGGAGGAGCACAGCCTCGCCGGAGGCTTCGGCTCCGCGGTTTTGGAGGCGCTCGCCGATGCCGGCGCGAGCCTGCCGGTCGAGAGGATCGGTGTCGGAGAGACCTTCTTGCAGGCCGACACTCAGGCCCGGCAGCGCTTGGCAATCGGCCTCGACGCTCGGGCGCTCGCCCGGCGAATAGCCGCTCGCCTTGTAGGGGCTACCGCCTCGTGATAGAATCCTGAGCCGTACAACCCTCACAGGGAGTCTGATTTTTCATGCCAGCTAGTGCCACCACAACGCACCCGCTTCACACCGCAGGTGCCGCAGCCCAACACGCCGCTCCGCTCGCACACGCGACGACGGTGCCCAATCCTCTCGCGGCGCAGGTCGCGCAGAACGTCGCTCCCGTTATCGCACCGCATACCTGGTTTCAGCAGCATGCGAGTTGGCTGACGCACGGGGTCGCGGGGCTCGCGGTTCTCGCCGCGCTCTCGCTGATCGTGCTGCTGGCGATGCAGACAACCAAGAACGAAGGGCTCTCCGGAACGATCGGCGGTAAAGTCGAGTCGGCCTACCGCGGTCGCCTCGGCATGGACGAACAACTCGCGCGCGTTACGGGCGTTGTCGCGGTGCTGTTCGTCGCCTCGATGACGATTCTCGCACTTACCGGAATCTAGCCGACTCCGCGATGGCGCTGCTCGAGGTTCGCAACCTCCGCACGACCTTTAAAACCGAAGACGGCGTCGTCACTGCCGTAAACGGTCTCTCTTTCTCTCTCGATGCCGGGCAAACGCTCGGCATCGTCGGTGAATCGGGCTCGGGAAAATCGGTTACCTCGCTCTCGATCATGCGCTTGATCGATCGACCGGGGCGGATCGAAGCCGGCGAAATTTTCTTCGATGGGCGCGATTTATTGAAACTGGGCGATGAGGAGATGCGCCGCGTGCGGGGACATCGCATCGCGATGATCTTCCAGGATCCGATGACGTCGCTGAACCCGGTGCTGACGATCGGCGAGCAGATCGCTGAAGTCGTCCGCCTGCACCTCGGGCGCAATCATCGCGAGGCGCGCGAGACGGCGATCGAGATGCTGCGCAAAGTCCGCATCCCCTCACCCGAAAAACGGGTCGATGATTACCCGCATCAATTTTCCGGCGGCATGCGGCAGCGCGCGATGATCGCGATGGCGCTCTCGTGCAATCCGCAGTTGCTCATCGCCGACGAGCCGACGACCGCACTCGACGTTACGATTCAAGCGCAGGTCCTCGAACTGATGAACGAACTTCAGCGCGAGACCGGCGCGGCGATTATCCTCATCACCCACGATCTCGGCGTCGTCGCCGAGACCTGTAAAGACGTTCTGGTCATGTACGGCGGCAATATGGTGGAGTACGGCAGCGCGAAGCAGATCTTCGCCGAGCCGAGGATGCCCTATACGCAAGGGCTCCTCGCCTCGTTGCCGCGGCTCGACGCACCGGCGAACGCGCGCCTGAGGCCGATCCCCGGGCAACCGCCGAATCTTCACCGCATGCCGCCAGGCTGTGCCTTTGCCCCGCGCTGTGCCTATCGGCTCGATCGTTGCGACCAACCGGTGCCCGTCACCGATCTTGGCGACGGGCATAGCGCACGTTGCTGGCGCTGTACCGAGACGCTCGTCCCCGCGGGTGCGGCGCAATGAGCGAGGAGCCTTTGCTGGAGGTAACCGACCTCAAAAAGTACTTTCCGGTGAATGCCGGCGTTCTCGGCCGGCATGTCGCCGATGTAAAGGCGGTCGACGGCGTCAGCTTTTCCGTCGGTAAGGGCGAGACGCTCGGGCTCGTCGGCGAATCGGGCTCGGGAAAGACGACGATCGGGCGACTCGTTCTGAAATTGCTCCCCGCTACCTCGGGGAAAATCGCGTTCGAGGGCCGGGACATAAGCGATATATCTGCTCGGCAAACGCGAGAGCTCCGTCGGCGCATGCAGATCATATTTCAGGATCCGTACGGTAGCCTCAACCCGCGCATGACCATCGGTGAGATCGTGAGCGAGCCGCTCGCGATACATGGTATTGCGAAGGGGAGAGCGCGGCAGGAGCGGACCGTCGAGTTACTGCGGATGGTCGGACTGCAATCCTCGCATCTCAATCGTTACCCGAATGAATTCTCAGGGGGGCAGCGTCAGCGCGTCGGCATTGCGCGGGCGCTCGCCGTCGAACCGCAGTTCATCGTTTGTGACGAGCCGGTCTCGGCGCTCGACGTCTCGATTCAGGCGCAGGTGCTCAATCTGCTCGAAGATCTTCGCGAGCGGCTCGGGCTAACGTATCTCTTCATCTCGCACGATCTCTCGGTGGTGCGCCATATCTCGACCCGGGTCGCGGTGCTCTATCTCGGAAAAATCTTCGAAATTGCCGATCGGAGCGCGCTCTACGAACACCCGCTGCACCCATATACGCAGGCCCTGCTGGCAGCGATTCCGGTTCCCGACCCCGCGATGCAAGGGACGCAACAACGCGTCTTGCTGAGCGGCGATGTTCCCACAGCGATCGCGCCGCCGAGCGGCTGCCGCTTCCATCCGCGTTGCCCGTTTGCATTCGACCGCTGCTCTGTCGAAGAGCCGGCGATGCGCGATGCCGGAGGTGGGCATATGGTTGCGTGCCACGCTGTCGAGAACGGCACGATCCGCTAACGTCCTTCCGCGGTAGCCGCCCTTCCGAGAAGCGGTGGCAACGCCGACCTGTCATCCCGAGTAGGTTGCGAAGCAACCGACTCGGCGTGACAATACCGACTCGGCGTGACAATACCGACTCGGCGTGAAGACCGTCAGGAAATGGAAAGGGCGCATGCGATGCATGCGCCCTTGACCGAGAACTCCTAGAGGGAGTTACTACGCGGCCTTCTTGCGAGGACGGCCGACTTTGCGACGCCCGGCCGCTTTCTTGCGGGGGGCGGCTGCCTTTTTGCGTCCGGCCGCTTTTTTGCGTCCGGCCGCTTTTTTGCGTCCGGTTGCCTTTTTACGTCCGGCTGCCTTTTTACGTCCGGCTGCCTTTTTGCGTCCGGTGGCCTTTTTGCGTCCGGCTGCCTTTTTGCGTCCGGTGGCTTTTTTGCGTCCGGCTGCCTTTTTGCGTCCGGCTGCTTTCTTGCGTCCGGTGGTCTTCTTACGACCTGCGGTGGCCTTTTTGCGTCCGGCAGTTTTCTTGCGCGTCGTCTTCTTGGCGACGGCGGCTTTCTTGCCGGCGGCTTTACGGCGTGCCTTGCGGCGAGGTTTCTTCTCCATCGTTTCGCCGTTGGCCATCATATCGTGTTCCATGCATCCTCCTCGTCCCCGGGGGACGATTGTCAGAGTGGATAGCGCAAATTATCTTGCGCTTTGAACGCATCTTAAAGGATTTCGCCGATTTATGCAAATACGCGCGCACGAGCGGCGTACATTCGGCGTGCGAACCGCGGAACGTTTTGGGGACTCCTTGACCCCGGGGGTATACTTAGGCCCGTGAAAAAGCCCGTCATTATCGTCGAATCGCCGACGAAGGCGCGCACCATAAAGAAGTTTCTTCCGGCGCGCTACATCGTCAAAGCCTCGGTCGGCCACGTGCGCGATCTTCCTAAAAGCACGCTCGGCGTCGATACGGAGGGCGATTTTGCCCCGCGATATCTGACGATCAAGGGCAAAGGCGACGTCATTAAAGAGCTCAAGGCTGCAGTAAAAGGCGCCTCGGAGGTCTATCTCGCTACCGACCCCGACCGCGAGGGTGAAGCGATCGCCTGGCATTTGGCGCAGTTGCTGAAACTCGAAAACCCCAAGCGCGTCGAGTTGCATGAGATCACGAAAGAGGCCGCGTTGCGAGCCCTGGAATCGCCGCACGCTATCGATATGGATCGGGTCAACGCCCAGCAGGCCCGGAGAATTCTCGACCGACTCGTCGGCTACAAAATCTCGCCGCTCCTTTGGGCGAAGCTCCGTGGCGGGCTCTCGGCCGGGCGCGTGCAATCGGTCGCCGTGAAACTCATCGTCGATCGCGAGCGAGCGATCGAGGCCTTCCAGCGCGAAGAGTACTGGAGCCTCACCGCCCGGTTGAGTAGCGCCGCAACCGCGCCTGTCGCTCCGCTCTTCAGCGCTGAACTAACGACCAAGAACGGCGAAAAACTTGAGATCGCCAACGAAGCGCAGGCCCAGGCGATTCTCGCCGACCTGGACGGCGAGCGCTTCCGCGTCCAATCGGTGAAGCGTCGCGAGGTCAAGCGCAATGCAGCACCGCCCTTCACCACCTCGACCCTGCAACAGGAGGGATCGCGCAAATTGCGCATGCGCGTTCGCCGGACGATGCAACTCGCGCAGGCACTCTACGAGGGCGTCGATCTCGGCAAGGAAGGCACCGTCGGCCTCATCACCTACATGCGGACCGATTCGACCCGGATCTCCGACGACGCGCGCGAAGCGGCGCGCGCCTTCATCCACGCTCAGTATGGCCCGGAGTTCCACGGCGGCCGCATTCACAAAGTTCGCGAAGGTGCACAGGACGCGCACGAGGCAATTCGCCCGACCGATGTAACGCGGACGCCGCAGAGCCTCAGCGGCGTTCTCAAACGCGACGAGCTCCGGCTCTACGCGCTGATTTGGGAGCGATTTGTCGCATCGCAGATGACAGCTGCACGCTTCGATCAGAGCACCGCGGAGATCGCGGCCGGGGCGTATGGGTTCCGCGCGACCGGCACCGTCGTCACCTTCGCCGGCTTCACCCGCGTCTATGAAGAGGGACGCGACGAAAGTGTCGCTGGCGAGAAAGACGAGAAACGCTTGCCGCCGCTGACCGAGGGCGAAGAACTCACGGTCGCGGGGCTCGAGCCGAAACAACATTTTACCGAACCCCCGCCGCGTTTCACCGAAGCGACGCTGGTGAAAGCTTTAGAAGAGAACGGCATCGGCCGCCCCTCGACCTACGGAAGCATCGTTGAAACGATCCAGGCGCGCGGCTATGTCGAGCAGGCCGATCGCCGTTTTAAGCCGACCGAGATCGGCATTGCGGTCAACGATCTTCTCGCCGAGCACTTTCCCGATATCGTCGACCTGCGCTTTACCGCGCAGATGGAAGGCGACCTCGACAAGGTCGCCGACGGAGGTGCCGATTGGGTAGCGGTGTTACGTCGCTTTTACGATCCGTTCGCGCTGCAGCTGGAAGAAGCGGAGAAGAAACTGCCGCGCCTTGAGGTGCGCGACGAACCGACCGACGAGATCTGTCCGAATTGCGGGAAGCCGATGGTCATTAAGACCGGGCGTTTCGGGCGCTTCATCTCGTGCTCGGGCTACCCCGAATGCAAAACGACCAAACCGATCTTGAAAAAGACCGGGGCGCTCTGCCCCAAAGACGGCGGAGATATTCTCGAACGGCGCAGCAAACGTGGGCGAACCTTCTTTGGTTGCGCGAATTACCCGGCCTGCGATTTCGTTTCGTGGGATCGCGTTATTCCGCAACCCTGTCCGGTCTGCGGTGCACACGTCGTCGTGAAGAGCAAGCGCGGCGTTGCGCGCTTGCAGTGTTCGGCCGACGCCGAACACGATGTCTCGTCGCTTCCGTTGCCGGGCTCGAACTCCGGCGAAGAGCGCGAACTCGTGCAGGTCTGATGCCTGCGCCGCGTTTACGAGTCATCGGAGGGGGACTCGCCGGCTGCGAGGCAGCTTGGCAGGCCGCTCGCCTCGGGGTCGATGTCGATCTCTACGAAATGCGCCCGCAGCGACGGGGCCCCGCGCACGTCACCGATCGGCTCGCCGAATTGGTGTGCAGCAACTCGATGCGTGGGGCCGCACTCGAAAATGCCGTCGGGCTGCTAAAAGAGGAACTCGCGCGGCTCGACTCGCTGATCGTTACCTCGGCGCGGGCGGCCGCCGTCCCCGCAGGAGGTGCGCTCGCCGTCGACCGGGAGCGATTTGCCACGAGCGTCGAGCGGAGCATCGACGAGCACCCACGGATCGCGTTGCACCGCGAGGAAGTGCTCGATCTCGACGACCCGAGGCCGACGGTCATCGCCTGCGGGCCGCTCCCGGGCGATGCGCTGCTCGGTGCGATCGATCGCCTTCTCGCAGCGAGCGCGCAGGAGGGCGCCGGGCCGAGACGGCTGCACTACTTCGATGCCGCTTCACCGATCCTCGCCGCCGATTCGATCGACGAATCGGTGATGTATCGCAAATCACGATACGAAAAAGGCGATGGCGATGACTATATCAACATTCCGCTCGACCGCGAGCAGTACGCGCAATTACTCCACGATCTGCGAACCTTGCCGCGCCACGAAGCAAAAGCGTTTGAAAGCGATACTCGCTTTTTCGAGGGCTGTCTTCCGGTTGAAGAGATGGCCGACCGCGGCGAGGACGTCTTGCGTTTCGGGCCGCTGAAGCCCGTCGGCCTGCGCCATCCGGTCACCGGGGTGACCCCGCACGCGGTGGTGCAACTACGCAAAGAGAATCGCGACGGTAGTGCGCTCAATCTCGTCGGCTTTCAAACGCGGCTCACCTGGCCCGCACAACGCGAGGCATTCGGCCGCTTGCCGGGGCTGGCAAATGCCGAATGGCTGCGGCTCGGCGTGATGCACCGCAACACCTTCATCGATTCGCCGCGGCTGCTGGACCGGCAGCTACGTTTGCGCGGCGAACGTCCGCTCTGGTTCGCGGGGCAGATTACGGGGGCGGAGGGCTATGTCGAAGCGGCGGCCTGCGGGGCGATGGTCGGCATCCACGCCGCGCGCGAATTGCTTGGCTGGAGCACGCTCTCCGTACCGCCGGAGTGCGCGCTCGGCGCGGTCGTCGCGCACCTGCAAAACACCGTCTCGCACGATTTCCAACCGGCGAACGTCACCTGGTCGATGGTGCCGCCGTTACCGACGGCGATTCGTGAAAAGAGCCTGCGTCGCGCCGCACTCGTACGGCGCGCCCTCGCGGCGTTGGCGGAGTTTGCCGGGCGCGTAAACGTTCCGTAAAGCTTCTCGCCCCCCTACATCTGCATCGTTGGAGGGAGCGTTTCAGGAGCGCGTTCGGTATGGAGCGCTTTCGAGTATCAAAAGAATGGAGTCTTTTCAGTGCAGAAATCGTTCGTTCGATTCGCCGCGGCGATCGCGGCCCTCTCGCTCTTCGTTTCGGCGGCGCAGGCGCGCGCCGATGTCCCACGCGCTCGCTATAGCGATGTCGCTAGTTATATCGGCGCACCGAAGCTGCCGGTGACGCTTTCGATGATCGTCGCAGGCGGCGGCCCGGCGCATTTCCAAACGACGCGCTTATTGGGCGTGCTCGCAGGGCCAAAAACCAATGCCGAGGTTGCAAAGTTAACGAAAGAATACGGCAAGGCGAGCGTGGTGTCGTTTCTCACGGTATTCAATTATGTCGTTGACGATGCGCTCAAAATCGTCAAACAAGAGCATATCGCGCTTCCGTCCAATCCTGATCCCTCGCCGAGCAATGGGAGGGCGCTCGCTGCCGCTCTCTATAACTTGGGAGTGACGCACGGAAGCTTCGACGTCGAATATATGCTCGACGGCCTGGTCTCCCACCCGATTCACGTTCGCGTCATGAACGATATCGACGTGAAATACGGCCGCCCCGCCGACGCGAATTATCACAAGGTGCTCCAGACGGCGATGACCGACCTCAAGGGCGTTTACGGCCTCTAGGGCCGAGCGTTCGCGAAACTCTACGCCTTGTAGGCGGGTCGTGGAGCACGGCCCGCCTGCCTCACTTACCGCCGGGCATGTTTGGAGTTGGAAATATGCGCCTTCGAATCGGGGCACAGATTGCGATTGGATTCAGCATAGCGCTCGCGTCGCTCCTTGTGGTGACGACGATATCGATCGTTCAAATGGAGCGCATGCACGAAAAGAATGCGGCGATTGCCCAAAGCTTGCCGTTGCTTGCAGCGTCGCGCGATATCGTCCTTCAGTTGACGCTCCAGGAGACCGGCGTCCGCGGGTATGTCGCCACGGGAAACAGTAATTTTCTCAACGAGTCCGATCCCGCGCAGGGCGAGATCGTCAAAGACTTCGATTATATCAACGATCACGATAAAGGCCGCGCGACGCTCATTGCGTTTATGGCTCCGTTTGCAAAACAGGTGCAAACCGCCCAAGCCTTTCTCGATGCCGAGACCACGCTGGTCGATCGCGGTAAGCGCGCGGATGCGCTCGCGCACCTCTACGATGGCGAAAACCAATTCGATTCGATGCTGGCGACCGCAGAAAAAATCCGCGCCGACGCTCAACGGTATAACGACGCGGCGAGCGCGGCTTTCGAACGAGAGCGGCGCGAGTCGGTGATCGTGATGCTCCTCATCGGCACGCTCTCGTTAGCGATCTGCATTTCGATCGCATTCTATCTCGGGCGTCGGATCGCCACGCGGCTCGAAGCGGTCAGTAGATCGATTTCGGCGATCGTTGCGAGCGATTTCGCCGCTCTCGTCGGCGCCATGCAGCAGCTCGCCGGCGGGAATTTGCTTGCGACCTTCGTTCCGACCGCGACGGCGCTCTCCTCGCCCGGAGGGCGCGCTCGCGACGAAATCGACGATCTCGGAACGCACCACAACGACCTCGTCGTCGGCATGCGCTCGATCGGTGCCGAGTTTACCGAGATGGCCGCAAAGCTTCGCGAGAGCGTCACCCGCATTGAAGAGGCCTCGGCGCAGCTGGCGCTCTCGGGGGAGCGCGGCATCGATCAGGCCTCAGAGGTCGTCGATGCAGCGCGCGCGATCGGCGAGACCTCCTCGCACGTGGCGGCGAACGCGCGAGCGCAGTTGGAGCACGTCGAGAGCATCTCTGCGACTTTGGGGGAGCTCGCACAAACGAGCGAGCAGATCTCAAGCGGAAGTACCATGCAGGGCGAAGCCTTGCGCGCGGTGGTCGGCGATGTGCGCTCGCTCGACTCCGAGATCGATACGCTTGCGACCGCCGGCCGTTCGTTAGTGGAGAGTTCGCGCTCGGCAGCCGAGCTCACGGTACGGGGGCGCGAGGCGACCGGGGCTGCAAATGCGACGATGCTGCGCTTGCGCGAGAGCGCGCGGGCCAGCGAGCGCATTCTCAAGAGCCTCCAAGATCGTTCCCGGGCGATCGGCGAGATCGTGGGAACGATCGATTCCATCTCCGACCAGACCAACTTGCTCGCGCTCAACGCCGCGATCGAAGCGGCGCGAGCCGGCGAACATGGCCGCGGCTTCGCGGTCGTTGCCTCGGAGATCCGTAAACTCGCCGAGCAGGCAGCCTCGTCAACGCGCGAGATCGCGGGGATTCTCGATGCGATTCGCAGCGATGTCGGTTCGGCGGTAGCGACCGCGGTTGCCACCGCTCAGGCGAGCGACGAAGGCTCGAAGCTCTCTGAGCGAGCCGATGAATCGCTCCACGCCGTCGAAGAGCGCGCCTCGCTCGCGCTCGCGGCGGCGACCGGCCTCGCCGCACAGAGCGAGCGGATGCAGGCGATGAGCCGGAGGCTCTCCGAGAATGCCGTCGATGCCTCGGCGGTCGTCGAACAGAATGCGCGCGCAACCACCGAGATCCGCGGGGCGACGGCGTACGCTCACGAGCAGGTGCAGCGGATTCTCACCGTCGCGCAGAGCCACGTTGGTGCCTCGGAGCAACTCTCGGCGGTGATCGATGGCTTCGCGGCCCTCACCGCCGAGATCGAAGGCAATACGCAGGCGATCGGCGAGGCTGCCGATCGGCTCCAAGGAGTCCTTGGGAGCTTAGGAGGTGCAACGAAAGCGCTTCCGGCACAGTAATACCTAGCGATGAAGATTCGATCCACCACCATTCTCGCCGTCCTGCGCGACGGTCACCTCGCAATCGCCGGAGACGGCCAAGTGACGCTCGATAAGACGATCGTCAAACACTCTGCGCGAAAAGTCCGAAAGATCGCGGGGGGGCGAGTTCTCGCCGGCTTCGCCGGCTCGGCAGCCGACGGGATCACCCTTCTCGAAAAGTTCGAGAAAAAATATAACGAGTTCAAAGATCTCACGCGCGCGAGCGTCGAGCTGGCGAAAGATTGGCGCCAGGACCGGGCGCTGCGACGGTTGGAGGCGATGCTCGTCGTCGGTACGCCGGAGCACCTCTTCCTGCTCTCGGGAACCGGGGACGTGATCGAACCCGACGAGGGTATCGCGGCGATCGGCAGCGGTGGCCCCTACGCGCAGGCGGCCGCTGCCGCGCTGCTGCGCAACACTAGCATGAGCGCCGAGGAGATCGCGCGCGCGGCGCTGGGAATCGCGGGCGAGATCTGCATTTACACCAACGACGACGTGACGGTCGAGGTGCTGCCGTGAGCGCTCCGCTGACGCCGCGCGAGATCGTCGAGGCGCTCGATCATTATGTCGTCGGCCAAAGCAATGCCAAGCGGGCAGTGGCGATCGCGCTGCGCAATCGCTTTCGACGCGCATCGGTGCCGGCGGAGCTGCGCGGCGAAATCACGCCGAAGAATATTTTGATGATCGGGCCGACCGGTGTCGGGAAAACCGAGATCGCACGCCGGCTCGCCGCGCTCGCCGGCGCTCCGTTCGTGAAGGTCGAAGCGACGAAATATACCGAGGTCGGCTACGTCGGGCGCGATGTCGAATCGATGGTACGCGATCTCGTCGAACAGTCGATTCGGATGGTGACGCAAGAACGGCGCGAGGACGTGCGCGATCTCGCGCGCAAACAGGCGGTGGAGCGAGCGATCGATCTTTTGCACCCCGAAACGCGCGCCGCACAACCCCAGCAACCCACCAATGCCTTTGCGGCGACGCTCGGGTCCATTTTCGGCAACAACGCCGCGGCGCAGCCGAGCGCCCCGCCACCGCAACCGAGCGTTCCCGCGCCCGAAGCGCAGCGCATTCGCGAACAGACGCGCGACGAGATCGCACGCGGATTCTACGACGTTCGGCTCGTCGAAATCGAAGTCGAAGAGCAGGCCTCATTACCGATCGGGGTGATCGGCGGGAATATGGATCAAGGGAGCGGCGATATGGGCGAGATGCTCGGGGGCTTGCTACCCAAGCGCAAGAAGAGCAAGCGGGTGACGCTCGCCGATGCGTTACGCATCTTCGAAGACGAAGAAGCGGAAAAACTCATCGACGGCGACGCGGTAAAACGCGAAGCGATTCGACGGGCGAGCGAGGACGGCATCATTTTTATCGACGAGATCGATAAGATCGCCGGGCGCGAAGGTGCGCGCGGCGGCCCCGATGTTTCGCGCGAAGGCGTTCAACGCGATATTCTTCCGATCGTCGAAGGCAGTACGGTGAATACCAAGCACGGATCGATCGCGACCGACCATATTCTCTTCATCGCCGCCGGCGCGTTTCACATGAGCAAACCCTCCGATCTCATCCCGGAGTTGCAGGGGCGCTTCCCGATTCGCGTCGAGCTCGATTCGCTCACCGCCGAAGATTTCGTAACGATCCTCACGCAGCCGCGAAGCGCTCTCGTCGCGCAATATAAAGCGCTGCTCGCCGCCGACGGCGTCGATCTCAAGTTCACCGATGATGGCATCGAGAGCATCGCTCGCTTTGCAATGGAGGTCAACGAGCGCAGCGAGAACATCGGCGCGCGCCGCTTGCACACGGTGCTCGAGCGGGTACTCGAGGATATCTCGTTCGCGGCCCCCGACGTGGAACGCGAGTTGGTCGTCGATGCGCCCTACGTGCGCGAACGGCTCGCCGATATCGTCGGCAGCGCCGATCTCTCGGGCTATATTCTGTAGCTCCCGGTCGCGTGCTCCGGATATCGTTGGTTGCTACGGCTTTCCCGGGAGTACCATGTTCGTCTGCTCGCCCTTCGGATTGAAAAACCCAGGCTCGAAATCGAGCATCTGTCCGTTCGCTCGTTGCGCGGGGCCTGCTCCGCAGAGCATCCATTTGGGATAATGGTGGTACTCGGGAAGATTGCCATCGGCGGCTGCGCCGCCTTGCGTCAGCACAAACGAGCGAAGTTCGTAGGGTTTCAGGTCGAATAGGATTGCATCTTCGTAGGAGGCCCCCCGATCGACTTCCACCGCGATACGCGTGTAGCGTAGAAAATACGGTGTCTCGTTCATGACCGTAAAGCGCATGGTTTCGAATTCCTGCGGTGAGGTCGTACTCCCCTCGAATGCTGCATCGCACGAGAGAACGGCGACGCGGGCATTGAGGCTGTTCTCGGGGATGCCGTGAATAACCGGTCCGCCGAGCTTCACGATATGGGACCACACGGTGCGAAAGGGACTCTCTGGGTGCCCGTGCGCGTCCGGGGTGAGAGCACCCCAAATGCCCGGACCTGGGGTGAAGCGCACGGCCGCTTGCCGGCGGAGCGTCTGCGATGCAACGCCACCGACGAGGAGTGCTGAGCCGGCGACAGTGGCAGCAGCGAGAAGGGCGATTCGAGTCAGCAAGGTTATTCTCCAGACGTGCGCTCGGGAAAGGTAGCATCCGCTTTTTCTGGGCGCCGTTCGCTCGACCTGTTCACAGGAAGATGCGCCGCACGCGTGGTAGCAGAGCTGCCGCGGAGAGACTCCATTACGTCGCCTCGATGAAAATCAGAGTCGCCGACAATCGTTGACTCGTCCGTCTGTTTCCTCCGCGTGCAGGACGCATGCGATCTGTAACCATCACTGAGCTTCACCTGCACTAGCCGGTTGAGAGCACTCACGACTGCGGAACCAACCCAAACGCACCGGTGCCGGACAGCCTACTTCCCATCAGGCGCCCACGCGTGCCACTTCTGAAATGCTGGGCCGGCCGGGAAATCCGGGGGCTTTGCCTCGAATCTTGATTCGCGCTTTGCAACCTCCTCGGCGTGGCGGGCTCGGGTGCCGACTCGGTGCGAAAAAATTTCATAGAACCTTCAGGAACGGCCCAGCGTTCTATGGGAGTATACGGGCGATCGCAAAGATGGAGAGCACGATGGAGAAGATGAAATTTACGATCCGCACAGCGGGAGCGCTCGCCCTGGGGATGGCGATGTTGGGGTTAGCGGCTTGTAACGGCGGGGGTACCTCCTCGACGCCGGCGCCGACGACGCCGTGCGTCTCACCGGTAACGGTGCAGGTGCTCTATCCGCAACCGGGAGCGACGGCAGTCCCCGCGACGTTGACGACGATCTACGTCGCAACCAGCGGTGCCTTCCCGAGCGATAGCAATAATGCGTGGGATCTCGAGATCGTTGGGCCACCGACGTACGGGACCCAGTTTACCTCGCAATTCTCAGCGACGACCGCGGCTGCGCTTCCGTTGGGCTCGGCGACACCGACGATTGCGAACCCGCAATACTACGCGACCACTCTCAGCAACACGCTCGTCTCCGGGTCGGGCTTCTCGCTCTATATCAATAACCTCAATAATGCCGCTTGCTACGCTGTGGGCACGGGGGCGACCGCGCTCTCGAGCTTCTCGACGTAGTAGGGAGAGCACGGCGCGCGGAGGTAGAATACCCCAGGTATGCCCTATCTCCGCGAGATCGTCACCGACGGTCACCCGACGCTGCGCAAGGTGGCAAAGCGGGTCGACCCCAAGGAACTGCAGGATCCGTTGATCCAGCAGCTGATCGACGATATGTTCGAGACGATGTACGACGCGCCGGGGATCGGGCTCGCCGCACCGCAGGTGAACGTTTCGAAACGCATCTTTACGGTAGATTTACAGGACGGCAACCCCGAACACGGTCCGTTCGTCGTCGTCAATCCGAAGTTCGAGTCGACCGAGGGTGAGATCGAGTGGACCGAGGGCTGTCTCTCGGTTCCCGGGTACGTCGGCGAAGTGACGCGTTTCGAGCGCGTTCGCGTCAGCGGGCTCGACCGGCATGGAAAGCGCGTGACGTTTGCAGCGGAGGGGCTCTTCGCCATCTGCCTCCAACACGAGATCGATCATCTCAACGGCGTGCTGTATGTCGATAAGGTCAAGGATCTGCGCCCCGCGCAGAGCGACGAAGAGCTCGAGGCAGCCGAGCGCGCAGCCTCGCTGCCGTAAGCTCGCGTGCTCTCGGCCTATTTTTTCGGGAGTAGCGAGTTCGCCGTTCCCTCGCTTCAGGAGACGGCACGGCGCGCGACGTTGCGCGGCGTCGTGACACAACCCGACCGGCCCTCCGGTCGCGGGCACCGGCTCGCGCCGACGCCGGTGAAACATGCGGCGCTCGAACTCGGCCTGCCGGTCTTCGAGCCAACCTCGATGCGCGCGTTTCTCGCCGAGCACGGCGACGAACCGATCGACCTCATCGCGTTGGCGAGCTTCGGGCGCATTTTGCCGGCCGAACTCCTGGCCTGGCCGCGCCTCGGAGCGCTCAACGTTCACCCCTCGCTGCTGCCGCTCTATCGTGGGGCGACCCCGATCCAGACGGCGCTGCGCGAGGGTGCAACGGAGACCGGGCTCTCGATCATGTTGATGGACGAGGGAATGGATACCGGGCCTCTGGTGGCGCAGGAACGGGTCGCAATAGGCGCGCAGGAGAGTTACGGCGAGTTGCACGACCGGCTCGCAGCTATCGGCGCGCGCATGCTCGGCGAGGCCATCGTGCGTGCGCGGGAGGGGAGCCTTACAGCCCAGCCTCAACGCGGAGAAGCGAGCACGACACGACCGTTAAAGAAGGAGGACCTCATCGTCGATCTCACGTGGCCCACATCGCGACTGCTCGCGGCGGTGCGCGCCTTTGCGCCGGCCCCGCTCGCGCGTGCGCTGGTCGACGGAGAGTGGCTGAAGATCGTGCGCGCGCACGACGAGAACGGCCGCTTCGCGATCGATGAGGTGATCGCACCCAATAAAGGCGCGATGTCGTGGGAACGCTACCGACAGATGCGTTCGGCGGTGCGCGGGTGAGCGCGCGAGAGGTGGCGCTGCTCGTGCTGCGCGATGTTTTTCCTGGGGAACCCGGCGTTGAAGCGCGCCCGGCGCAGGCGGCGCTTGCCTTTCGCGCGCAGCGCGGTAAGCTCGATGCGCGCGATAAGCGGTTTGCTACCGAGCTCTCCTACGGCGCGATGAAGATGCGGCGCGCGCTCGACGATGCGCTGCGCCCTTTTCTCAAAGAGCGCGCGAAGAGCTTGCCGTCGACGATTCAAGAATTGCTTCGACTCGCGGTCTATGAGTTGCGCTACACCCAACCCGACGTCCACGCAACGCTCTTCGAGTGGGTCAACCTGGCGAAGCGCTACGGCCATCGGGGGCTCGGCTCGCTCGTCAACGCCGTGTTGCGCAGTTATCTGCGCGAGCCTACGGCGGAGCCGCAGCGCGAAAGCTACCCTGACCTCGACGATTATTACGGCGCGCTCCACTCGCTCCCGACGTGGCTCGTCCGTCGCCTGCACGCGCGCTTCGGCGACGAGCTTATCGAACGCATCTGTCGCGAAGCCAACGAGCCCGCCGCTCACGCGTTGGTGGCGCTCGGCGAGAGCGAGCCGCTCTTGGAGATGATGGCTGCGCGCGGCATGCACGCAAGTCGATCGGTGTTGGCACGCGATGCCGTGCTGGTGCGAGCGAGCGAAAGTGCGGCGCTCGATCTCGTCGAGAGCGCGAATCTGCCGTTCTGGATTCAGTCGGAGAGCTCTGCGGCGGTCGTCGATATCCTCGACCCACAACCCGGCGAACGCATTCTCGATTGTTGTAGCGGTCGCGGCAATAAGGCGTTGCAAATTGCCTCGCGGATCGGCCCGAACGGATCGCTCACATGCATCGATCGCGATGCGCGCAAAATCGCCGTCCTCCAACAGCGCTTCGAGGAGTATCGGCGCGCGACCGAACTCCCCGTGCCCGCCGTCGTGGTGGGTGATGCCACCGAGCCAATGCTCGTCCCGCCTGAGATGTTCTTCGACCGCGTTCTTCTCGATGCACCATGTACTGCACTGGGGGTCATCGCTCGTCACCCCGAAGCGCGCTGGCGCCGGCGCCCCGAGGATATCGAACGAATGGCGAAGCTGCAGGCGGAGCTTCTCTCGGCGATCTCGCCGCACGTAAGAATCGGCGGGCGTATCGTCTATGCGGTCTGCTCGACCGACGAACGCGAAAGCACGGGGCCGATCGCTGCGTTGCTCGCCGCCGGCAATTTCGTACGCGCTCCGTTGCCTGCTTCATTCGCGGGTTTCTCCGATGGCAACGGCGATCTGCTGATCGCACCAATCGAAGGGCGAGACGGATTTTTCGCAGCGTGTTTGGAGCGTGTGCGATGAATTGGTTCGCGCGCATCGAGCGCAGTCTCGCCGATTTCGTCGAACGCTCTTTTGCACGCACGTTTCCCAGCGATCTTGAGCCGGCGCAGATCGCGCGCAAACTCGTTGCGGTGATGGAAGCGCAGACGCGTAGCTCCGTCGATGGCAGCAATTGCGCCCCGAGTGCTTACGAAGCTCGCGTCAGCGAGATCGATTACGAACGGCTCGGGGAACATCGTGACTACCTCGAGCGACAGTGGGCAGATTTGCTTGAAGATTGTGCGGCGCGCGTCGGCATTTCGTTCAGCGATGGCCCGGCACGCGTTCGCATGATCGCGCGCCCCGATTTGCCCGCCGGCACGGTCGACGTTCGCCTCGAGCCGGAACCAACCTTCGAGGAGGCAATCGACGGAGATCTCCACCATCGCTTTTTCTTGCACATGGTACAAGGAGCTCCGGCATACGGTATTTTTGCGTTAGAGGAGAGTACTGTTATCGGCCGGAGCGAATCGGCGGATGTGTTTTTGCTCGATCCGGGAATCTCGCGCGTACACGCTCGCATCGATATCCAGGACGGTACTGCGACGATCGTCGATTGCGGCTCGACCAACGGCACCTACGTCAACGATGCCCGCATCGAACGATACGTTCTCAACGACGGCGACGAGATTACCGTCGGAAATACTCGGATGCGCGTAGAGATTCGTGACTGAACTACACGATGCATGGGTACGCCTCGATACGCTGGGTATCACGGCTGCCGTCGGCTTGGTTGCCGCGATTGGTTTCCTGCGTCGAGCAGACGCACGGGAACCCATCGGGGACCTTACGCCTATTCCGGTGCGCTTGTTCGTCTTTGAGGGCTCGGAGCGGCGCGAATTGCGCGTGTTGACGCCGGCGGTGATCGGGAGAGCCGGAAGCTGCCACGTGCAATTGCAAGATGGCGACGTCAGCCGACGCCATGCGCGGCTCGAGGCGGAGGAAGGCGTGCTGTATTTGCGCGATCTCCGCAGCGCGAACGGAACCTTTCTCAACGGCGAGGCCTTCGAGGGGGCCATCGAGTTACGGGCCGGGGATGAAATCGATTGCGGAGCAACGCGTTTAGAGATCGTGGAGATCGGCGCGTGAGCCTGCTGACCGGCTCTCCGTGGCTCGTCGCCCTCGCCGCCCTGCTCGCGTTGTTTTGGGCCTTTCGCCATGCGCGCGGAGCGCGGCGGGATTGGTTTTTCCCGTTCGCAACGATCGTGCTCGTGCTCTTTGGGGAAGTGATGCTCGCGCGTCTCTCTCCCGCGCTCGCCCGCAAACAGCTCGTATGGATCTGTATCGCTTTCGGCATTGCAGCGCTGCTCCAACCCTATCTTGCGCGCTTTCGGCAGATCGCGACGGTAAAATACACCTGGATCGTGCTTTCGTTAGCGCTCGTCGCTGCGACGGCGATCTTCGGCGAGCGAGTGAATGGTGCGAAACTCTGGATACGCCTCGGTACGCTTCACGTCGAACCTGTGGAAATCATTAAATTGTTGCTCGTCTTCTTCTTGGCAGCCTACCTTGCCGAAATGGGCGATGCGATTGCGAAAGCGCGATGGTGGTCGCTGCGCGCAAACGTCAAGTACCTCGGGCCGTTGTTTTTAGGATGGGGTGCATCGATCGGTCTTCTCGTCGTGCAACGCGACCTCGGGATGGGCGCATTGTTGCTCTGCACGCTGCTGACCACGCTCTATGCGGCGACGCGTCGCACCGACCTCGCGCTCGGCGCCGCAGCGATCTTCGCGCTCGTTGCGTTTTGGGCGGCGGTGCACTTTCCGTACGTGCACGAACGCATCGCGGTTTGGCTCCATCCGTTCGCCGATCCGTATGGCGCGGGCTATCAGGCCGCTCAGAGTTACTTCTCTATAGCTGCTGGAGGGCTTCTCGGTACCGGCTTGGGGCTGGGACACCCGGGCTTCATCCCCGACGTGAGCACCGATTACATCGTCGCGGCGATCGCCGAGGAATTCGGTTGGCTGGGCATCGTCGCGATTCTCGCGCTCTATCTGGCGGTGGTTCGTCGCGCGGTGAGCGTTGCGCGCGAGCAGCCCGACGCGTTTGCGAGTTTACTCGCGGTCGGGTTGGCGGCGACGTTAGGGTTTCAGGTTGCCATTATCGTCGCCGGAGTCGCCGGGCTAGTACCGCTCACCGGAATCACGCTGCCGTTTATTTCCTATGGCGGTAGCTCGATGGTCGCCAACGTGTTGCTGATCTCGCTGCTCCAGGAGATCGCAACGCGTCGCCCGGCGGCGGAGCGTGCATGAACGCGCGTACGATCTTTTGGTCGCTCGTTGCAGCGTTCGCACTCTGGGCTTTCATCTACGGTGCGTTCCACCCGCCGAAGCCGCCGCCGATACCGAAACCGACTCCGTTGCCGCGGCTCGCTCCCGCCGGACCGGCTCGCCGCGATCTTTTCAGCCGCGATCCGGTGATCGCCGGAAGAACCCCGCGTCACGGCTTTATTCCGGGGCCGGCGCGCTTGGTGGCGATGGTCGGCCTCTGCGGTTCCTCTCTTCGCAACGAAAGCGCGATGCTCTCGGCACCGTTTCCGATCGGCGTTATCCTCGATCCGAGTGCACGCGATGCGCGCCGTGTCGCGGCGGTTGCGCACGCGCACGGCGACGAACTCTTCGTACAGGCCGATCGTGCTCCCAGCGCGACAGCGTTAAAAACCTGGCAGAAACGATTCGATGGGTTCCTTGGAATTGCTACCCGACACCCCAATCGGATGATCGCCACGCTCGCGGGAAGCACGTTGGTGCTCTTCGATGAACGCGGTGCGAGCAACCCGATGGAATTCACGCGTTCGGGGATTCGGCTGATTCGTCGCGACATTCGAATCGACGACCGAGATTCGGTGCCCTACATCACCTATATGCTCGAACAAGCAACCGCGCTCGCGCGTCGGCGCGGTATCGTCGTGCTGCTGATGCGTCCGCGACCGACCGATCTCGCTGCAATCGAGGGGCTTTTGCAGCGCCGTCACGACTTGCAGATCGTTCAGCCGGCGACCGCCGAACGTGTGTAATCTAGCGCGCTGGCTGGGCGCGGCCTTCGTACTCGTAGCCCTACTCGGAGGGTGCGCGCACCGCGGGATTCGCGCGAGGGCTCGTGGCACCGCCTCGGTCTCCGCTTACGACGGCGGAGCGATCTATCGGCAGCAGTGCGCGACCTGTCATGGCGTTGGAGGTGAAGGGGTTGCGGGCGTCGCGCCCGGGCTACGGCTTGGGCGCACGCTCGATTCGCGCGCGGCGCTGCGCGCCGTCGCATGGGGCAGCCGCCATGGCGAGGCGGTGATGCCTGGGTGGTGTGGGCTGTTGAGCGCGCGTGAGATCGCCGACGTCGTTGCGTACGTTCGCGTGACCTGGGGCGGACGGCGCCATCTCCCGACGCGAAACGAGATCGCTACGCTCTGTCGTCCCAGCGCGCATCGAGCAGCGCGCTAACTGCGCTGCGCACCGCTTCGTACGCGTGCGTTCGTTCCGGCAGCGCATCGGGGCCGGGGGCGAAGAGATTCATCGTCGCGTTCGCTTCGAAGAGCACGAGCTCGCCGTTTGCGGCGATCGTAAAGTCGATTCCGCCGTAGTCGAGCGCGAGCGTTTTTCGCACCTCGTCGAGCGCGGCGTATGCGCGCGCACCCAAGACTGCCTGCATATCGGTGAGAAATGCCCGCTCTTCGCGATCTCCGCTTGCTTGCGAGGAAAAGTAATGCACCTTCCAATCGCGGGAGCGCGCAAGGTGGATGGGATAGAGGCGATCGCCGACGATGAGCGCGCGGTATTTGCGGAATAGACGGTCGCTACCGCGCGTATCGATATATTCGATGGTGAGGATGCGTTCGCCGGGCAATGAGGCAAGGGCGGCGTCGAGTTCTTCACGGCGGTTTACCCGTTCGAAGTGCTCGCCGGTGTGGAAGCCGGGCGAACGGAGCAAAATGGGGAAGGAGAGAGGCGCCGCGGGGATCTCCGCGCGCGTCATCTCCAGCGTGCGTGGTGTGCGCAGGCCGGGGATCGCGGCCATGCGCGTGGCATTGCCGACGCGGTTGCTGTCGAGAACCGCCGCCGGCGCGTTGATCGTGCGCTCCTTGCGCGCTTCGACGAAGCCGCGCGCACGCGCGAGCGCTTCACCGCAGCGCTCCGCATCGCCGATCGCATTGAAGATCAGCGGATAATCGTCGATCTGCATCGAGGTTTCGTAGAACTCCGCGACGAGGACATCGCAGGCGAACCGTTCGGCATCGACGATGCGTTCGGTATCGACGTTCCCGCCGAGTGCGGAGACGAGTAAGAGCAGCGGTTTTCGCGCCGTACCGCCGCGGATCGGAGCACGCCGAACGGGGCGTGGGGCGAAACCGATGCGAGCGTGCGTGCGAGCCTGCTCCCACGCATTGTTGCGCGCGTGAAGCAGCGCGAGACCCTGATGTGCGTCGAACGAACGTGGATCGATTTCAAGCGCGGCTTCATACTGCGCGAGCGCCTCGGTGGATGCGCCCGCATCCATTAGCGCTGCGGCGAAATTCGTCCGCGCGCGTAGGTCGTTGGGGTGCGCGGCGACGGCCTGTGCGTACGCGAGTCGGCCGGCGCGTTTGAAACCGGAGTAGGTAAGGAGCGTGCCGAGGTTCGTTAGCGCGCCGAGATGCGTCGGATCGGCGGCAAGGATCGCCAGGTACGCATCGCGTGCCGATGCTTGCTCCCCCGCTGCCTCGAGCGCCTGGGCGTCTTGGAATGCCGAATCCACCGCATCTTCTTCGCGAGAGCGGGGCGCTTCGCCCGTGCTCGGCAAAGAGAATCGCCGCCGAAGAGGATTGCCGCCGAAGAGCGAAAGATGGGGCGATGATGATCGAGCGTATGAAATATCGCAATCTCGTCGCTGGGTGCGTGCTCGCTTGCGCATGCGGAGTTCCGGTCTTTGGGCTCGCGCAATCACCGGGCGCCGTAGCTCCGAGCGCCTCAAGCTCGCCGGTGCCGTTGTCGTCATCGCAACCGTCGACGCTCGAACCGAAGCAAATCGCTCTCGTGCGGCGGGTCTATTTGGATATGCTCGCCGGAAAGAGAGACCGTGTGTTGTTTGATGCGCGTATGAATGAGTTACTCGATCCCGTTTCGCTCGCTTCGCTCCAGAAAAGCCTTGCGCCGTACGGGGTTCCCTCCACGATTTCCTCGGCCTCCGAGCAGATTATGCCGACGGGGAAAGTTGTGGATTACACCTTCGCCTTTACCGGAGATCGCTCGCTGACGATCCGCTTTTCGTTCGACTCCGACGGTAAAATCGGAGGCATATTTTTCCCGGAGTACTTTCACTAGCTTTTCGAAAGCTTCCGGATCGGCGATGGCAGGAAGGATCCCTGCCCGGCAGCAAATGGGCGCGTATCATGATTTTTCGTAAACCGTCGTTCGCGCTTCTCTTCGTCCTGGTGGCTCTTCCCGTTGGAGCGTCGGCGGCGACGCCGGCTCCGACCGCGACGGCATCGGCGACGCCCGCGCCGACCGCTCTCTCACCGAAGCGGCTCGCTTTCGCGCGTAAGGTTTTCACGAGCATGCAGGCCGGCAAGCTCGACAGCGCGCTCTTCGACGCGCGCATGAATGAGCTCTTGAAGCCCGTTGTCGTCTCGGGTGTTGCGAAGAAACTCCAGCCGTTCGGTCCGCCGGTGACGATTCTTGATGCCGGAGATCACACGACGCCGAGCTATCGGGTCACCGATTATCTCGTTCGCTTCGCCGGCGGAAAATCGCTGATCATGCGCGTTGCGATCGATACCAAAGGCAAGATCGCCGGGCTCTTCTTCCCGAACGGTTTCTAGCGTGGGGCGTACGCTGCACGCGCTGCTCGCAGCTGCATTGCTGCCGCTGGCCAGTTCGTTGCAGGCGCTGCAGCCGCAAGCGCACGCCCCAGGCTTCGCGGTTGCAATCCAGCGCGACGGGCGGGTCGTCGAACGCTTCGCCGCCGGCGATGCCGACGTGGCGGCATCGCGCCCGGTCACGCCGCAGACGATCTTTCACATCGGTTCGGTAACGAAGATGTTTACGGCCACCTCGGTAATGCAACTCGTGCAGGCCGGAAAGATCGATCTCCAGGCTCCGGTAACGCGTTATCTGCCGCAGTTCGCGGCATGGCGCGGTGTGAGCATTGCCGAGTTGCTGATGCATCGGAGCGGGATCCCCAATTATCTCGACGCGGCTCTCGCGACCGGTCGAGTCGCAACGCCGACCACGCCGCAGGCGATTTTGAAGGCGATGGCGGCGCGACCGCTCGATTTCAAACCCGGAGCGCATTTCGAGTACAGCAATACCAACTACGTCGCGCTCGGACTCGTCGTCGAACGCGTCACCGGCGAATCGCTCGCAGCCTACGAACGGCATGCGATATTCGGCCCGGCGAAGATGCACTCCACCTTCATCGGCGTCGCACCGGCCGGCCAACCGGTCGCACTTGGTTACGATGCGCGCGGTAAGGCGGCGATCGCCAACCCGGGAGATCCGAGTTGGTATTATGCCTGTGGGGATATTCTCTCCACCGTCGGAGATCTCGCGCGCTTCGACCGAGCGCTGATGAACGGCACCCTGCTCGCACCGGCAACCTTTGCCGAGATGGCGAAGGTCGCGCGCCCGGCAAGCGGGTTTGGTGAGGCAGGCTACGGCTACGGCGTGATGACGTTTGCGTTCGGCGACCGCACGCTCGTCGGGCACCACGGCGGACTTCCGGGATTCGAGGCCGATAACGAGATGATTCCGCGCGATGGTTTTGCGGTTGTTGCGCTCGGCAACGCCTTCGACTTCGCGACCTCGGGCCCGGATAATCTCGCGTTCGAGCGCTACTATCCCAAGCAATTTGCGCAGAGCGTCGTCGCCGCTCACGCCGCTTCGGCAAAGCCGATTCCCGATCCCAATCCGGCGCTCACGCGCCGCTTCGCGGCGTTCTTGCGGGGAATTCTCGCCGGAAAGCAACTCGATCCGGATCTAACGCCGCAGATGGCCGGCGCGCTGACGCCGAGTGCGATCGCCAAAATCGACGCGGAGCTCTTCGCGGGGCTCGGCGCTCTGCGCCGCCTAACCTTTCGCGACCGCTTTATAGCTGACGGCTACGAGAGCTACGATTATCTCGCCTCGTTCGCCGATGGGTATATGAGCCTGCGATTCACGCTCGATAGGAACGGCGTGCTCGCAGGGTTTACGAAGCAATAGGGCCGCCTCCATCCATCGCACGCTCGCTCTGCCGTTGACATCCGTCGCTTCCCCCTGTACCATACGCCCAACATGATGACGCATCGCACGTTCGCGTGGTGGTGGCAACTCTCCGGAGCGCATTCGCCGGTGAGGTAGGTCGTCGTCGCTCCCGATAGGGATCGTTCGTAGAGACCGTCCGTAGCACCGGACGGTTTTTTTGTTGCAGATCGAGCCGGCGCCGAGCGCGCCATGGAGAAGAAGCAGTGTATCCACTTACAGCATTCAACGGGCAACGAAGCGTCGTCGAGGTCGGCGGCGTGCGCTTCGGCGACGGCGGCTTCGTCGCGATCGGCGGCCCTTGTGCGGTCGAAAGCGAGCAGCAGATCGAGCTGGCGGCGCAGCTGCTTGCAGCGTGTGGAGCGGCGATGCTCCGCGGCGGGGCCTATAAGCCGCGCACCTCGCCGTACAGCTTCCAAGGGCTCGGCGACGAGGGGGTGCTGCTGATCGAGCGTGCCGCCGCGCGGCATGCCTTGCCGACGGTCGTCGAGGTCCTCGCGGTCGAGGACGTTCCCTTCACCGCGGCGCGCGTTTCGATGCTGCAGATCGGTGCGCGCAACATGCAGAACGTTGCCTTGCTGCGGGCGGCGGCGCGCACCGGGAAGCCGATCCTGCTCAAACGGGGCCCCGCCGCGACACTCGACGAGCTGCTCGCCGCCGCGGAGTACATCTTGATAGAAGGCAACGCCCAGGTCGTGCTCTGCGAACGCGGGCTGCGCGGCTTCGACCGACACACGCGCAATCTCTTCGATCTCGCCGGCGCGCTCCGGCTGCGCGAACTGACCCATCTGCCGGTCATCGTCGACCCGAGCCACGCAACCGGTCGCCGCTCGCTGGTCGTGCCGATGGCGCTCGCTGCCGCCGCCGCGGGGCTCGATGGGGCGATCCTCGAGGTCCACCCACAACCCGAGCAAGCGCTCTCCGACGCCGAGCAAGCCCTTGCGCCGGAGGAGTTCGCCTCCTTCACGCGGCGTCTCGCCCCTCTACGCGAGGCGGTTAAGGAGCCGCTGCTTGCCGGCCGATAACCCGAACTGGAGTCTACTCGGAAGGAGGTGACAGAAAATAACAACTCCACTTCTCGGCAGCGGAATAGCTGCATCCACGGGGGCAATTACGCTCCAAGCCCTGCTGAAATCGATCGATCTCTCATCGCTCCACGGCGGCACCGATATTTTCGGTGGTTCCTTCGCGGCGGCGCTTGAAGCGCGATTGAAAGCAGCGAAGGCGTCGGCGCCTCAGGATCCCACGGCTGCGCTTGCATCGCTTTTTGCAAGCGGTCTTACCCCTGCCGAATTCACCAACACGCTCTCGATGCGGATCGGGCAAGCGGCGGCTATGGCCGCCAAAGCTTCACCTGCCGCGAGAGATGCAGTAGCGAAGCAATTCGCGACTGCCTTTGCCAGCGCGCTCTCTCCACCCGGTACGGCACCGCCAATGTCGGCGCAGCAAGAAGCTGCGACCCTCGTGCAACGCTTCACCGGAATCGTTAACGGACTAGCGCGAGGGCAGACGACAAACAAGGGGCAGAAGAACGAGATCTCGGGTACGCTCTTGGACGCTATAACGGCGAAAGAACCCCCGGCCCCAGCGACGACCACCCCGCCGACCGCGAGCACGCCCGCGATCGACGAGGCTATTTCGTCGTTGCTCTCGTTGCTACCGAACGGCGCCGCTTCGAACGCGCTCGCTTCCGGCCGAACCGCCGCGAGCAAGCTCGCTTCGAATCTCGACGTTTCAGCTGCCTCCTCCGCCGTGCAAACGACGAGCTCGGCCGCCGTGCAAACGACGAGCTCGGCCGCCGTGCAAACGACGGGTTCCGTTCTCCCAACCTCCCCGGAGCCGGCAAAGGCCATGCCTGCGCCGAGCGCCCCGGCTGCGATCCCGACGCTGACCTCGCTCGCGAATGTCGCGGCGTCTCCACCGCCTCCACTCCCGCATGCGGGAGCGGCACCGGAGCCGCCGGTTCGCAACCCGAGTTTCAGCGCTCCAAGCGTAGCCCCGAGCGCAAACGCGGGGCAGAACCTCGACCTGCTCGGGCGCATGATCGCCCGCGCGGCCGGTACCGATGCGACCCTGGCTGCGGCGCGAGCCGCCGCCGGAGAACCGTCGACGCCGGCGAGCTTCGCAACGGCGAGCTTCGCCACGGCGAGCTTCGCAACCGCGGGCCTCACCGGGGCACCGAGTTCGGGGCAACTCGACTCCGGCCAGATGCTTCGCCTGACGGCGATGTTGACGGCTGCAGCCGAAGGCGGCGCCGGCTCGACCGGGTCGCACCTCTCGTCGGGTTTCGGCTCGTCGACCGGGCGCGATTCGTCCTCCTTCGGGAACCAGACGTCGAACGCGGCGCTCGGGTTCACGCTCCCATCCCTGCACGGTGCAGGCAACGTCGCAGCGCCGAGCGCTGCCGCGCCCGCTCCACAACCGCTCGACGTGCAAGCGCTCGCCGAGCAAATGATCGCTGGTATGCAGTTACGCACCGCCTCCGACGGCAGTTCGCAAATGCAGATCAAACTCGTTCCCGAGCACCTCGGAGAGGTGGCGGTCAAACTCACGGTTAGCGGAAACAACGTTACTGCAAATGTCATCGCTCAGAACGCCGACACGCGCACCGCGTTGCTCGCCAACCATCAACAACTCGCTCGGAGCCTCGCCGATTCCGGTCTGAAATTGACCGGCTTCTCGGTCGATCTCTCGGGCGGAAAACACCAGGATCGCGGAAGCGACGGTAAGGGCCCCGGCCTCGGCCGCCGATTCACGATTCACGAACTCGGTGCACCGGCGGCTGGGCCGACCGACGTACTCGTATCTTCGAACGCGGGGATGCTCTCCGCCGACGGAAATGCGCTCTACAACTATCTCGCCTAAGGAGATAATCATGGCGACACCCGTGAATTCAACGACGTTACCGATTAACTCGTTGATCGCACAACCCTCGAATGCCGCGCCGACGAGCAAATCGTCCGACGTCGGCCTCAACACGTTCTTGCAGCTGCTCACTGCAGAGTTGCAGAATCAAGACCCAACGGCACCGCAAGATCCGACGGCATCGGTGACGCAGCTCGCGCAGTTCCAAGCGCTCTCGGCGCAGACGAATCTCGCCAGCTCGTTCCAAGCCTTTACGTCGAATTTCGGCGTCATGCAAGCCTCGGCATTGCTGGGGAAAACGGTGACCGCGAATACCGGCGCCACCAGCACCACCGGCGGCACCTCGACCGTGACCGGAACCGTCGCGTCGATTACGGTGCAGAACGGGCAGCCGTTCTTCACGCTGAACGGCAGCAACGGCCAACCGCTCACCGATAATAACGGCAATCCGTTGCTATTCTCGACGCAGCAGATCGTCGGTATCGGAAGCTAGACGATGGATCCCAAAGAGATCGCCTCGGTACAACAATCCGGCACGATCCTTCCGGGGCCTGCACCGCGCCCGGTAGGGCGCCCGGTCGAGATACCTCCCGGCGAAAGTTTTCGCGCGATCCTCGACCGTACCGCAAGCTCCGGCGACGTGCGCTTTTCGGCGCACGCGACCGCGCGTTTGCAATCGCGCAACATCGCTCTTTCCAACGAAGATGTTGCGAAAATCAACGCGATGACCGACAAAGCGGCGGCGAAGGGGGCAAAGCAATCGCTCTTCCTCTTGCGCGACGTTGCGATGGTGGTCAGCGTAACCAATCGCACCGTGATCACGGCAGTCGACCGTAATTCGTTGAAAGATAATATCTTCACGAATATCGATTCGGCGGCGGTGATCTCATGAACCACGTTATCACTCATCCGGGGCGGACCGCAGCGCGGAGCCTCGGCCGTGGCGCCGATCGAATGACGCACCACGGGGCTTCCCAACTGAGAGGTCAATAAACATGGCATTTGACTCGCTCTATACGGGGATATCCGGTCTCAACGCCTACCAGAGCTGGATCGATCTCCTGAGCAACAACATCGCGAACATCGGCACCTACGGCTTCAAAGGCCAGCGCATGACGTTCGCCGATCAGTTCTACAATCAACTCGGCTACGCCAGCGGCCCGACGACCACCAACGGCGGCGTCAATCCGCAAGAGATCGGTCTCGGCGTCAAGGTCAACACCATCGACACGCTCTTCAATCAGGGCGGGCTCGAAACGACCGGCGTCAACACCGACTTGGCGATCAACGGCAACGGATTTTTCGTCCTTGCCAACGCGAACGGAACCGGTACGCCGAGCTACACGCGTAGCGGCGCGTTTTCGCTCAACCAGAACGGCCTGCTCTACGATCCCGGCAGCGGCCTGGCGGTGCAGGGCTATATGGCCAACGCACAAGGGCAGGTAAGCCCCACCGGCTCGCCGGGGGCGATCACCATTCCTCTCGGCCTGCAAGAACAGGCGACGGGTACCGGTTTCGGTGTGAAGACCGGCCCGACATCGACCGATAAGGTCTTCGACGTCTCGTTCGGCGGCAATCTCGACCAGACGCAGTGGGCGCAGGCGCTCAACTACTCGGTCGGCGGCGCACCGACGAACGGCAGCCCCTACACGATCTCGACGACGATCTACGATTCACTCGGGGTCGCACACCAAGCCACGATCACCTACACTCCCGACGCTGCCGGTGCAACCGCTGCGACCACCGCGGTGACGGCAGGTTTGGCAAGCAACATTGCCACTGTTGCGGTCAGCCCAACCACCCAAGCCAACGACACGATTCAAATTACCGTTAATGGTGCGGGCACCGCAGCGACGCTGGTCGATTCCAACTCCGGCGCGGTCGTTACGGCCTCGGCGGGATCGACGATTCAGATCGGTGCCGATACCGTTACCCTTAGCAACGCACTCACCGCAGGTTCAAACACTACGCTCGGCGTCACTGGCGGCACGAGCGGATTGCCGAAGAGCGTCACCGACGCGAGCGGCAACGTGCGAACGCCGGCGACGCGGTGGGAAGTCAGCGTCAGTTTCGCCGACGGCACGACCTTCCAAACGATCAAGACGCCGGGGAGCATCGCCGCGGGTGGGGCGGTCACCGCACCGACCTTCGGCACAGGAACCGCCGGCACGGTGGGCTACGCCTACTTCGACCAGAACGGGCAGTTTATCAACACCTCTTCGATCGAGACGACCGCAGCGGGCACCTCGATCGGCGGAGCCGGGCAGACCGGTGATTTCCACACCGCCGGGGCGCTGACGTCGATCCAACAGGGCAACCAGCTCAACGTCACCTCGTGGGGTCCGGGAACCGGGAATAACTCGGTCGCTCCGACCGCTGGGGCAGGTTCGCCGGCACTCGGGCCGATCGGGCTCGATTTCTCGAACGATGCGAGCTTGGCCGGCACCTACACGGCCAATACGCTGACCCAGAACGGCTATCAGGCCGGCATCCTCTCGAACATTACGGTCGGGCAGGATGGGACGATCACCGGATCGTTTACCAACGGTCAGCAGAAGGCGCTCGCGCAAGTCGCGCTCGCGACCTTCCAGAACGAGCAAGGCCTCAACCGCGTTGGGAGCAATTTCTTCCAGCAGACGGCGAACTCCGGGCTCGCACAGGTCGGAACTGCCTCGACGGGGAGTTTCGGCTCGATCGTCTCGGGAGCGCTGGAGCAGTCCAACGTCTCTCTCGCCGATCAGTTTACCAAGATGATCGCGGCGCAACGTGCATTCGAAGCGAATACCCGCGGCATCACGACCGCCGATCAGAACCTGATCACGGTCACGCACTTGCAGGCGAGCGAGAACTAAGGTTCGCGCGAGCGTGCAGGCCTTCACGCCGAGGGGCGCTAACCCCTCGGCGTGATCGTCCTTCAGCGCCTCAACGGCGGCACCGTCATGGTCAACAGCGACCTCATCGAAGCCGTCGAAGAGACGCCCGATACCGTCGTCACGCTTACCTCGGGGAATAAACTCCTCGTCCGCGATTCGATGCTTGAAATCCAGAAGAAAATCGTCGACTTCAAGCGAAGAATCTACGGCCCGGCCGAGTCGGTTCGCTAGGGGGGCTTGATGCGGAACAGATTGGAGCGCTGAGTTTTGGATATCGCGACTATCATAGGCCTGGTTCTCAGCTTTGGCGTGATCGCGCTCGCCGGCGCTGTCGGCGGCACTGACCCTGGTATTATCTTCGGCCGGTGGGAAGCGATCGTCCTGATTTTAGGCGGAACCGTCGGAGCGACGGTCACCTCGTTCCCGTGGCGCACCTTTTTCGACGGCTTTTTCGGAGGCTTCAAAACCGCGTTCACGACGCGCAACTATCACGAGCGCGACGTCATTGCGACGCTGGTGGCGTTCGCGGAAAAAGCGCGCCGTGAGGGGCTGCTTGCGTTGGAGAATGAGGCTGCGGCGCTCGACGACGAATTCATGCGCAAGGGCATCCAACTCGTCATCGACGGGCGCGACACCGAGATTATCCGTAAAGTTTTAGAAACCGAGGTTAGCAATAACCAAGAGCGCGGCGCGAAGGCAGAGTCGGTCTTCACCTGTCTCGGCGGCTATTCTCCGACCCTCGGCATCATCGGCACCGTGCTCGGCCTCATTGGGATGCTCAAAGGCCTAGCTTCAGCGGCGAATAGCACCAACATCGCCGGTTCGATCGGCGTCGCAACCGCGCAAGCCTTCGTTGCGACCTTCTTCGGCATCATGTTCGCCAACTTACTTTGGCTGCCGATCGCAACGAAGATCAAAGAGCGCAACGGCGAGCTTTTGTTGCTGCGCGAAATCATGATCGAAGGAATCCTCGCGATTCAGTCCGGCGATAACCCGCGGCTCCTCGAAGAGAAGCTGCTGGCCTTCCTCGATCCGCGCGATCGCGAAGCGCATGTGGAAGAAGGCGGAGCGGTCGCCACCGACGAGCTCGCAGCGAGTTCGTCGTAACGCTATTTTATGGCACAACCGGTAAAGACCGCGGCGCGCGCCGCCGAATCGAAGCTCCACAACAAGCAGAAGGAGCAACAGGTCGAAACGGCGGGCATGATGCGTTGGCTCCTCACCTACGCCGACATGATCACGCTGATGCTCGCGCTCTTTATCATCTTGTTTGCGATGTCTACGATCAGTCGCGTCAAGGTGCAGGCCTTCGCGAAATCGGTCTCCGGCGGCTTCAATAACGTGTGGTCGATCAACCAGCCCCCCAACGGCGGAAGCAACGGTCAGCAGTCGTTCGGGGCGAACGCGAATATCCCGACCCTGCAGCGCGAGCTGGAACGGTACGTGCAAAAAAACCAGCTCCAACACCAGGTGCAGATCCGGGTCGAGCGGCATAACCTGGTGGTGACGTTGTTATCCGATCAATCCTTTTATAATAGCGGCAGCGCGCGTATACGGCCGCAAACGCTGAAGATTCTCGACACGGTCGCCGGATTTCTCAAAAAGACCACCAATCCGATTCGCGTTGAAGGGAACACCGATAACGTGCCGATCCATACGGCGCGCTATCCCTCGAACTGGGAGCTTTCGACGGCACGGGCGGTGAACGTGGTCCGCTATCTCGTCGAGCAGGACGGTATCGAGCCGACACGGGTCGCGGCGGCGGGATATGGGAAGTTTCACCCGCGCGCGAGCAACGCCACCGCAGCCGGGAGGCAAGAAAATCGTCGCGTCGATATCGTCATTCTCAACAAGAGTGACATTCCGCAGCCCTCCGCACGGACCGATCGTATCGTCCATGCAGTGAAGAAGCCGGCCCCCCATCCTTCCGTCAAGCCTACGGGCAAGAGCTAGGAGCGCGCCATGTCGAGCCTATCCCAAGAAGAGATCGATGCTCTCATCAATCAACTCGGAAGCGAAGAGTCGCAACTCGAAACCATCGAAAGCCGGCGCATCAAATCGTTCGATTTCCGCTTTAATAAGCGGCTCGACAAGTTTTCGAACAACCAACTTCAGACTCTGCGCACGCTGCACGAGAACTTTACCCGCCTTCTCAATAACTCGCTCTCGGTCTATCTGCGGACGCGCGTCGAGGCGACGATCGTCTCGATCGAGCAGATCAGCTATGGCGATTTTATCGCCTCGATCGGCATCCCCTCGATCCTCGCGATCTTTTCGATGGATCCGCTTCCTGGTAGCGGCATCGTGCAGGTCGATCTCAATCTCGTTTTCTCGATCATCGATCGCTTACTCGGCGGCCCTGGGTGGTTCCCGCCGAAATTGCGCGATCTCACCGATATCGAACGCACGCTCATGCAGCGCTTTATGGCGCGCATGCTCAACAGTTACCGAGAGTCCTGGAACTATTTGTTGACCCTCTCGTTGAAGATCGAAGCGCTCGATTCCAACCCGCAATTCATTCCGCGTATCATCCCGCTCGATCAGATTATTGCCTACGTCTCGATGGAACTGAAGGTCGGCGATATGGCCGGCGTCATGAACTTCTGCCTGCCCTACCTGGTCTTGCAGTCGATCGGCCAACAGCTTACCGATTTCCAGTGGTCCCCGACGGTGATCGCCGGGCGCGGCATGACCGAAGATGATGTCGCCCAATTAGAACGAAACGTCGAGCGAGCAGAGATCGATCTCGAGGTCGAGTTGGGGCGCGCCACGCTCTCCTTGCGCGATCTCGTCTCGCTTCAACTCGGCGACGTGCTGGTTCTCGATAACGAGACCTCGCAGCCGCTGGTGGGGAAAGTCAACGAACGAGAGAAGTATCACCTCTTTCCTGGAGTCTATAAAGATCGCTACGCTATGAAGGTTGCCGGTGCGCTGACGAATGAGGACGAATAAGCGACGATGATGCAGATCGATAATCTCGCCGACACGATGTTTGCAGCCGCGGCGACCGTGCTGGGACGCTTAGTCGAGCAGGCTGCGGTCGCTGGGAGTACGAGCCGCGCAGACCACGAAGGTTCGATCCACACCGATGGGGACGAGCTCGTTGCGCTCGCGGATATCCCCGCGCTCGGCGCGCAGCTCGTCGTACGTTTCCAGCGTCACGATCTCGCGCAGATCGTCGGGGTGATGCTCGGCGGCGAAGAATCGGTCGGCGAACTCGGCCCGATGCAGCTTTCCATCGCCTCCGAGACCGTCTCGCAGATCGCCGTTGCGATGGCCGAACGCCTTGCCGCCGAGATCGGTGCCTCGACCGCCGGGATTCATGCCGAGCTTTGCAGCGACGCCTCGCTGCTGCCACCGCCGCCCTTCCAATCGTATAGCGCAGCGGTGCAACTCGAAAATGCTTTGGCGCCGCGGATCGCCGTCGATTTTGCGGCGATTACCCTTTCGAAGCTGGGAAATATCGAGGAGCCCATCCCGGCAGCCGCGGGCGCTGCGGCCGCCTCCTCCGCTCCGACGAAGCCGGCGGCACCGCCAGTCGCGGCGGCCCCGGCGCAGTTCGCACCCATCGTGCCTACGCAGCCGAAAAAGCCCCCTGCGGGGCAAGCGAATCTCGATCTCGTTCACGACGTGCCGCTGCAGGTGCGTGCGATTCTCGGGAAGACGGTGATGCAGTTACGCGATGTCGTCTCTCTCCAGCAAGGAAGCGTATTCGAACTCGATAAGCTCGCCGTCGACCCGATCGACATCTACGTGAATAATATTCTTATCGCGCGTGGAGAGGTCGTCGTCGTGGATGATAAATACGCGGTGAAAATCAGCGAGCTGAATCCTCAGGTCGGCTAGCGGGGCCCGCGGAGCGGTTTCATGACCACGCATCTCTGGGCCCAGTACATCTTTGCGTTGATCGTCGTCGCCGTAGTGTTGCTGCTCTTTGCTGCACTCGTCAAGGCGCTTGGACGCGGCCGCATCGTCCTTTCGGCGGAGCGACGCCTTGTAACGGTTTTGGAATCGACGCCGCTTGGTGCCCACGGGGCGCTGCACGTTATTAAGGTCGGCGCTCGCTATCTGCTCGTTTCGAGCGCAACCTCGGGTACCCGGCAAGTCGTCGAGATTCCCGCCGAAGAGATCGACGGGTGGATGGCGGCGCAACGAGCGAGTTTCGACGTCACCAAGCGCGCCTGGAGCTCGATTTTTTCGCTCCCGTGGGGAAAACGCTGATGCCGCGCGCACGCGTTGCGGTCGGAGCGGCAATCCTCGGCTTTGCGATGCTCCTGCTCGCGCCGGCATTCGTTGCTGCAGCAACGGCGCCGACGCCTCCGCTGCCGCCGATACCGTCGTTGAGTATCGGCCTCGGACAGGCGCAATCGCCGCAGCAGGTGGTAGGTGCGCTGCAGGTGCTGCTGCTGCTCACCGTGCTCGCCCTGGCTCCGACGCTCTTGGTGCTGATGACATCGTTTACGCGCATCATTATCGTCCTCTCGTTCGTGCGCACGGCGCTCGGTACCGCACAGGTGCCGCCGAATCAGGTGCTGATCGGGCTTGCCCTACTGCTGACGTTCTTCGTGATGAACCCGGTCATCACGACGATTAATACCACGGCGGTTCAGCCGTATATGAAAAAGCAGATATCGCAGCAAGTCGCACTCGACCGGGCCGCCAAGCCGCTGCGAGCGTTCATGTTTAAACAGACCCGCGAAAAAGATCTCGAGCTGTTCTATTCTATTTCGAAGCATCCGCGCCCGAAGAAACAGGCCGACGTTCCCACCTACATTTTGGTGCCGGCATTCGTTATTTCGGAACTAAAGACGGCATTTCAAATCGGCTTCCTCCTCTACGTTCCGTTTATCGTGATCGACATGGTCGTTGCCAGCATCTTGCTCTCGATGGGCATGATGATGATCCCTCCGGTCCTCATTTCGCTTCCGATAAAAATTCTAATTTTTCTTTTGGTGGACGGCTGGAATTTGGTGGTTGGAGCGCTCTTCGCGAGCTTTAAAACATGACGGTCAGCGATGCGTTAAGTCTGGGGCGCGAAGCGATTTTCGTCGCCCTCTTGGTCTCCGCGCCGGTGTTGTTGATCAGCCTCGTAACGGGATTGATCATCTCGCTCTTGCAGGCGGTCACCCAGTTGCAGGAGCCGACGCTGACGTTCATTCCGAAGATCCTCGTTTCGGCAGCCGCTATTTTGTTCTTCGGGCCATTTATGCTGGCGTTGCTGACGGATTTTACGACGCGTGTATTTTCGTCGGCGGCAAACGTTCTCCATTAGATAACGCGGCATGCTCGATATTTTCGGCATCACCGGGGCGCAGTTTCAAACGTTTTTCTTGATCTTCGTGCGGGTTAGCGCGATGCTCTTCTTTTTTCCGATTTTCTCCGCTCCGCAAATCCCGGTTCAAGTGCGTTTCGGTCTCGGTGCGTTGCTCTCGTTTTTGCTTCTGCACACCGTGCCGACGCTCGCTCCTTTTACGAGCCTTCTCGGGCTGGTCATCGCCATTCTCGCGCAGATTGCGTTGGGGGCGATCGTCGGCTATATCGCATCGTTGGTCTTTGCAGGCATCCAGTTCGCCGGCGAACTGATCGATCTCGAAATCGGGTATGCTATCGCCAATGTCATCAGCCCGACGACGCAGCAGCAGGTTACGATTATCGGCGAATTCGAGCTCGCGCTGGCGACGTTGGTTTTTTTAGCAACGAATTCTCAGCTGCTGCTTATCGCGGGAATCGCGGGCTCGTTTAACCTCGTACCGCTTCCGTACATTCATATGGACCCGTCGCTTGCAGGGAACGTCGTGGGAATTTTGGCTTCATCGTTCGATATCGTTTTCAAGATCGCAGCCCCGGCGGCGATAGCGCTCTTTATCACCAATATCGCGCTCGCCCTTATGGCGCGGGTCGCGCCGCAGATGAACGTCTTTGTCGTAGGGTTTCCGATCCAGGTGACCGTCGGTCTGATCACTCTGGCCGCGAGCTTGCCGCTACTTGCGACGGTTGGGCCGCAACTCTTCGATCAGCTTTCACGGCAGATGGACACGGTCATGCGCTCGCTTCGGTAACGTTTTCCCGTCATCCGGAGTAGCCTGGTCTGTCACCCCGAGTAGATGGGATGAGAAGGCCGGTCGCCGAAGCGGTTTTCGAAAAAAACACTCGCGTTGCGCACTCAAAGGTGCAAGGGAGACCGACCTTCATGAACAAGCATAGCAAGAACGCAGCCAAACGCAATATGCGGGGAGCGCTCCGCATGGCTGACTGCAACCTCCCCGCCGACGCCGTAGCGATCGGCGTCGACCTCGGCGATAGATTCAGCAATATCTGCGTCCTGGACGCAGCCGGTGAGATCGAGAGCGAAGGGCGCATCCGCGCGACCGAGGCGGGCATGCGCGCCTACTTCGCAGAGCTCGCACCCGCACGGGTGCCTTAGAGACCGGAACGCATTCGGGCTGGGTGAGCCGGCTCATCGCCGACTGCGGCCACCAGGTTGTCGTCGCCAACGCGCGCGAGGTGCGCAAAGCCCACCAAAGCAATCACAAAAACGACCGCGCCGATGCGGAGATTTTGGCGCGTCTCGTGCGCTCCGACCTGCGCTTACTTTCGCCGGTCACCCACCGTTCTGCGGCGATGCAGAACGATATGGCGCTC
>Ga0209012_1000188_pt1 | contig 98990 bp, 78 predicted proteins | sample RS3BMetagenome_FD_184735 | JGI IMG/M metagenome (GOLD analysis project Ga0209012, IMG submission 184735) | Ferric oxide microbial mat and aquatic microbial communities from Rainbow Spring, Yellowstone National Park, USA - RS3B (SPAdes) (version 3) ... | reverse complement strand
GAGGAGACCTCCCCATGAGGCCGCGGGCAGACTACCCGCGTAACGGGCGGCACGTCGAAGCCAGGTAACTGGTGCAGCGAAGCCGTCCCGATGGCCAAGTGCCTTGCGCGTCCTCGCTCGATTGAGTTGGCGCCCTCTTTCGTTTGTCTTGCCCTTCCCAAAGCCGCTCTCCCTTAACCGGGGAGCGGCTTTTTGGGTTTGTACGGAATCGGGGCGGGGCTTCGGGCTCCGTCGCTGGCCTAATTGTTACCCACCGCGTGGCCGGCGCGCCCGGACGAGGAGATCGATGCTACCGTAGCGGGCGTTAAGTTCGTAGAAGAGAACGATGTTGATCGCCGCGGCGAAGGGGATTACGACAAGGGCGCCCAGAGAATTTGCAAGGTTTCCCACGACCAGCGCCGTTGAAGGACTGCGAGCAACTGTGAATATCGCCGCTCCGGAAGCAACGAAGACGCCCTCGACGATAAAGTTGACGACTAGCGCCAGCATTGCGACGACGACCAGAACTCCAAAAATCTGCCAAAACGAACCCCGGGTGAGACGCCAGGTTTCCCGAAGCCCGGTCAACGCCGAGCGTCCTTCCAGTACCACCGCACTGACCACCATCGACCAACGAACCGCCAGAAAAACGCCAAACGGCAGAATAACGAAGGTCGGAACAACGAGCAGGACCACGAGTACCCCGACGACGAGGAGCGCAGGCGTTCGCTTGAGAACCGTCCGATAGATTGCCACGGGATCAGAACCGAGTGGCAGCACGGTTGGGTCGAGGATCGATCCGCAGGCAAGCAGGGCTGCCGGAACGGCAGCCAGGACCGCGAGGAACGTCGGAAGGCTCCCAACTACCGCCGAAGGAACCGCGATGGCGAGAGCGACACTGACCAGGAAGCCAGGAACGATGGCCCACGCGGCGGTGACGACGAGGAACCACAGACGGTACCGCGCCAGCCCAAAACCGAGGTTTAGCAGTTCGCCAATGGACAGTCGTCGCAGCGTTGCCGCGGAAGTCGCTTCAGGCGCTGGGTACGGCAAGGACCTTCGCCTCCCGAGCGCGGGTCCGACTGGTACTGCTGATCGTTCCCCCGGCGACAACGACATCTTCGTCGTAGCCCACGACTGCCTGGCCCGGCGTGATGGCGCGCTGTGGATCACAGAATCGCACCTGCAACCGACCGTCGTCGTCCTGTTGAATCCAAGCCTCGGCTTCATTCATATGGTAGCGAATCCGCGCCCGGACCAACCGTGGCTCGGCCAACGACGGGACGCAGACCAGATTCGCCTCGTCGGCCCAAATGACGGTGTCGAATAGCGCCGATTCCGGGCCAACAACGATCGTTCGGCTCGCGGCATCCAGATCGACGACGAACAAAGGTTCGGACGTATTGATCCCGAGGTGACGTCGCTGGCCAATGGTGTAGAAGGCGACCCCGCGGTGCTCGCCGAGAACCCGGCCGTCCAGGTTAACGATCGGACCCGGTTGAGCGATGTCGGGCGCGAGCTTGAGCAGAAAGTCACCGTAATTCTTCTGGCTGACGAAGCAAATCTCCTGACTCTCCGGCTTGTTCGCGACCGGGAGTCGCATTTTACGAGCGATTTCGCGGGTCTCGTCCTTGGTCATTTCGCCGAGCGGAAAGATCGTGCGCTGTAGCTCCTCCTGAGTAAGCACATACAGGACGTACGATTGATCCTTTCGCAGGTCCACCGCCTTACGAAGAATTGCCCGCCCGGTTTCCGGATCGCGATGGGCCCGCGCGTAGTGTCCAGTCGCGACAAGATCCGCGTCTAACGCCTGCGCCTTAAGGAGAACCGTGCCAAACTTGATGTGATCGTTACAGCGCACGCACGGATTGGGGGTGCGTCCTTGCCGGTATTCGTCCAAGAAGTTCTGAATGACTTTATCGGCAAAGATGTCGCGGAAGTTTAGGACGTAATGGGGGATACCCAACCGGTCGGCGACCCGGCGGGCATCCTCGGTTGCCGAGAGGCCACAGCACGAGTCGTCGCGCTCCCAGGCTTCTTCGCCGTCCAGCTTGGGCGATAGGTTAAGAGTAACGCCGATCACGTCATATCCTTGCTCTTTCAGCAAGGCCGCCGCGACCGCGCTATCAACCCCTCCGCTCATGCCGACGACAACGCGTAGCGCCATGGTCCTCTCCCGTGATCTGGTTAATTACATACTTCGTTTGTATCTATTGTATCAGAGAAGTTGACTTCCTACCCCTTGAGGATTCGCTTTGCCCAGGCGAGTTTGTGAATATGGTGAGTCGGGAAACTCTCGTGCCCGCCGTACGGATAGATGCGCAGTTCCTTCTCGGTCGATATTCGGTTATAGACCGCGAAAATCGTCGACGGAGGGGTAATCAGGTCCTGCAACCCGACGGTCATCAATACCGGGCAACGAATGCTGTCGGCGAGATTGACGTTGTCAAAATAGCTCAGAGTGTTAAAAACCTGCTCCTCGCGCTCCGGATAACGGTGGCAGTAGACGGCAATCTCCTGGTACGGGTCACGGTCGGTAACCTGTAGCGCTCGCCGGTAGTGCGCGAGGTAGGGGACTTCCGGCATCGCCAGAATCGGCCGCGAGTCTAGAGCGGCTACCGCCAGGCTCAGTCCGCCTCCCTGGCTCACCCCAGTCACCCCGATGCGCGACGCGTCGACCTCAGGTCGGCCAACGACGAAATCGAGAGCGCGCACGCAGTCGACAAAGACACCTCGGTAATAGTACGTCTCGGGCGACAGGATGCCTTTGGTCATCCACCCCTTGACCTGTCCACCCTCGTAACTCTCAGCGTCACCGCTGTCGCCGGACTGGCCACGGACGTCCAGCGACAAGACGGTGTAGCCCTGAAGCGCCCAGCCGAGGTAGTCGAAAATCTGCCCTTTGCTGCCGCTGTAGCCGTGGTAGAAAACCATGGTTGGCTGAGAACGCGCCCCGCGCCTTGCCAGGAACCAGGCGCTGATCCGCGCGCCGTGCCAGCCGTCAAAAAAGACCTGAGAAACGTCCAGGTCGTCCACGGGGTAATCGACTGGTTCTACCGACGCGTTCAGCGGCGCCTGCGCCGCCTCGGCCAGTGTGCGCTGCCAAAAGGTGCCGAGATCAGGTTGCGCGGTCGATTCCGGTCGATAGCTGCGGAGTTGCTCCAGAGGTAAGTCTATCTGTGGCACGGGTCACCTCAAATCAAAATCTCAAACTAAGCGGCCGTTGCAAGTCTAGCAGAGTCGGCTAGTGGTTGAGGTTCGGGAGTGGCCTAAGTCGTTAAAGGAAGAGGACTTACCCGAGCGCTGCCTCCGTCCGAGGCGCGCGGCGCGTTTCTCTGGCGAACAGGCCGAACGGCACAACAACCAGGAGCACAAGTCCGGCGATCGCGAAGAGAGCGCCGGGAGCACTGAACCGGTCGGCGAGAAATCCAACTCCTAGCGGTCCAACGACGTAGCCAATGTCGCCAAGCGTGCGATACACGCCCATGGTTGGCCCGTTTGCGCCGGCCGGGGCCAAATCGGCGGCGTAAGCCGAGGCCGCGGTATTACTGAGGGATGCGCCCAACCCCCAGAAGAGCGTGCTCATGACAAATATCGGGTAGGATGACTGGATCGCCAAAAGACTAAAGGCGACGACAACGAGCAAGCCGCCGGGTAGGATCGTCGCCTTTCGGCCATACCGGTCGGTGACACTTCCCGCCACTGACGCGGTGGCCAGGTTCAGGAGGTTTGCGGCGGTGATGGCGAAGCCAACTTCGGCGGCGGGCAGGTGGGAAACCGCGTACGCTATCGCCGGTACCAGCGTAAAGATTCCCCCGGTTCGTGCCGCGGTCGCGGCGAAATTCATCCCGCCGACGAGCAAGAAGGCCGGATTCGTCAGCAAGTCGCGGTAAACCCTACCGGTAGACCCGGCGCGAGCAGTTTGCTGGCCAATACCGCGAGTTTCAATCAGACGCGTAGCCCCGACGAATCCTGCCAGCGCCGCAAGCGCCGCGAAGGCGAAGAACGGGGCCCGCGGCCCAAGCGCCGTGGCAACCAGGCCCCCGATGACCGGACCGATGCCCACCGCGAACTGAAAGAAACTCATGTAAATGCCCATCATGCGCCCACGGTTTTCCCGCTTTGAGATGTCCGCAACCATGATCTGGCTGACCGTGAGAACGGTCGCCCCACCAACGCCGCCAACAAATCGGCCGATGAGCAGGACGCCGTAGGTTGGCGCGAGAGCGCAGAGGAGCGTACCAATGACGGTAATCACTTCGCCGACGATGAGAACCTGTCGTCGCCCCACCCGTTCGGTCAATTGCCCCATAGGTAGATTGAACAGGAGACGGCCGAGCCCATACAAGGCCACCGCGGTGCCAACCGCACCGGCCGTTCCGCCGAATGCCTGGACGAAGAGCGGCAGGACCGGAATTACCATGCCGAATCCCAGTTGGTTGACCAGGGTGATCAAGCAGATCCAGACTAGGATCTGATTCGCGCGCAGCGTTCCGATGATCCGTCCGACCACGACATCCTCCTCGGTACTCGGCGGGGCAGACTGGTATCGTAGCAGCCGTGGACCGGTAGCACAACGAGTACGCTCGTGGTACACTTTTCCAGTGATGCAGTCTACGAGGCTACCCCGTGAACTGGGTTTATATTTCTGACATCGGTGACCACGAGGGTGAGGACGTGACCCTCAAGGGCTGGCTATACAATAAGCGGTCGAGCGGCAAACTACACTTTCTCCAGGTACGCGACGGTTCGGGCACGATTCAGGCAGTTGTCTCCAAGGCCGACGTCTCGGCCGAGGCCTTTGGCGCCGCGGGTCACTTAACCCAGGAGTCGTCACTAATCGTGACGGGCAAGGTCCGGGCGGACCAACGGGCGCCCGGGGGTTACGAACTCACGGTCGCCAACGTCGAACCGGTCCACATCGCGCAGGATTATCCGATTTCCCCGAAGGAGCACGGCGTCGACTTTCTGATGGACCGACGCCACCTCTGGCTGCGTTCGACCCGCCAGCAGGCGATCATGCGGATTCGGTCGACGATCATCGGCGCGATTCGCCGATTCTTCGACGAGCGGGATTTTGTCGCGATTGACTCGCCGATCCTGACTCCGTCTGCCTGCGAAGGAACGACGACACTCTTCGAGACGACCTACTTCGAGGAGAAGGCCTACCTGAGCCAGAGTGGACAACTCTATCTGGAAGCGGCGGCGATGGCACTCGGGAAGGTGTATTGCTTCGGGCCGGCATTTCGCGCGGAGAAGTCAAAAACTCGCCGCCATCTCATTGAGTTCTGGATCTGCGAGCCGGAAGTCGCTTTCGCCGAACACGAGGACAATTTGCGACTCCAGGAGCAACTGGTTTCGCACATCGTTCAGACGGTACTTGTCGAGCGGCGTTCAGAGCTCAGTGTCCTTGAGCGAGACGTCAGTAAACTCGAAGCGGTGCAGGCGCCATTCCCGCGTATTACCTACGACCGTGCGATTGAGATGCTGCGGGATCACGGCACGGAGAAATCGTGGGGCGACGACTTTGGTGCCCCGGACGAAACCTATCTAGCAAACCAGTTCGACCGTCCGGTGATTGTCGAACGGTATCCGACGATCGCCAAGGCATTCTACATGCAACCGGACCCGGCTCGACCCGAGGTTGTGCTTTGCAACGACCTTCTCGCTCCGGAAGGCTATGGCGAAATCATTGGCGGTAGCCAACGCATCCACGACCTTGCCCTTCTCGAGCAGAGACTTAGCGAGCACGACCTGCCACGCGACGCCTACGACTGGTACCTGGACCTGCGCCGCTACGGGTCGGTACCCCATAGCGGTTTTGGATTGGGGCTCGAACGCACGGTTGCCTGGGTATGTGGACTCGAGCACGTGCGGGAAACCATCCCCTTCCCACGGATGCTCTATCGCCTGTACCCATAGATTTCGGTGAAACGGTGGCCGGTGCGACGATTGCTTGCCACTGGCGCAAGCGTTTTGTTGGGCAAGGTTGTAGCAGAGAGACGGGCCAAGGCCCGTCTCTCTGACTGATAGCGAAACTCCTTAGGCTGGCCGAACGGAGGATGAATGAAAATAAGCTTGGCGGAAGTGGATCACATCGCCACTCTCGCTCGTTTGGCTCTAACCGATGCCGAGCGAGAGCAGTTTCGCGACCAACTAGGGCAAATCATCGGGTACGTCGAGATGATGAACCAACTTGACACATCACACGTTCCCCCCTCGGCCCAGGTCATCGCGCTCGCGAACGTCGTCCGGCCAGACCGAGCTCGGCCCGGGTTCCCGGTCGACGTGGCTCTCGCGAACGCACCCGAGCGCGTTGAAGATTTCTTTGCCGTGCCGCCGGTGCTGGAAGATGAATGAATCGGCCCCTGGCGGGTTGTCCCGCCTCACCGTACACGAGTCTATCGACCGGCTCCGCCGTCGAGAGATCAGCGCTCGAGAGTTGACCGATGCCGTGATCGAAGAGATCGATCGACGGGAACCGACTATTCAAGCCTATCTGACCATACGACGCGATGAGGCGCGGCGCGAGGCCGACGCGATCGACCGCAAGCGGATGGCGGGGGAGGATCTCCCACCACTAGCGGGAATTCCGATTGCACTCAAAGACAACATGTGTACCCGAGGCGTTCGAACGACTTGCGGCTCGCGAATGCTCGACAACTTTATACCGCCGTATGACGCGACGGTAGCCGCGCGTTTACGAGGCCAGGGTGCAATACTCCTTGGTAAGACGAACCTCGACGAATTCGCGATGGGTTCGTCGACCGAGTTCTCCGCCTTTTATCCCACCGCCAACCCCTGGGATCCATCATTAGTTCCCGGCGGCAGCAGCGGCGGCTCGGCCGCGGCCGTCGCGGCGGACGAGGCGCTCGTCGCGCTGGGTAGTGACACCGGAGGGTCAATCCGACTGCCGGCGAGTTTTTGTGGCGTCGTCGGGCTTAAGCCAACCTACGGCCGCGTTTCGCGCTACGGACTGGTGGCGTTTGGCTCCTCGCTCGACCAGATCGGCCCCCTGGCCAAAGACGTGACTGACGCCGCAATCCTGCTTGGAGCGATCGCTGGCTTCGACCCGAATGACTCGACGACGCTACCCTGGCCGGTGCCGGATTACGCCGCCGGGCTTGGTGCCGACGTCAAGAACATTCGAGTCGGTGTGCCGCGAGAATACTTCGTCGAAGGCATGGATCCGCTCGTCAAGCAGGCTATTGAGACATCGGTTCAACAGATCGCCAGTCTTGGCGCGGTCGTCGACGATCTGTCGCTGCCTTACACCAGGTACGCCCTTCCGGCGTACTACGTTGTCGCCCCCGCGGAGGCGAGCTCGAACCTGGCTCGCTACGACGGCGTCAAGTATGGGTATCGGGCGCGCGGGAGCGACTATTGGGAGATGCTGGAAAGCACGCGAGAAGAGGCGTTTGGACCGGAGGTCAAGCGTCGCATCATCGTCGGAACGTACACCTTGTCGTCTGGTTATTACGAGGCCTATTACTTGCAGGCGCAGAAGGTACGAACGCTGATCAAGCAGGATTTCGATCGTGCCTTCGAGACGTTTGATGTGCTGGCAGTGCCAACGGCACCCACCGTGGCCTTTCCTCTCGGCGCCCGGATCGAAGATCCCATGGCCATGTATCTAACTGATGTCTGCACGGTGACTGTCAACGCCGCCGGGCTGCCCGGCTTAGTCGTCCCTTGCGCCCTCGTGCGTGGTCTGCCGGTGGGGATTCAATTACTAGGCGCTCCCGGCAGTGAGGAGACTCTTCTGCGCCTTGGCTACGCTTTCGAGAAGTCTGGTGATTGGAAAGCGAGGCAGTTGTCGTGAAAGTCGTGATACCGGTTGCCGGTCTCGGCACCCGACTTCGTCCCCACACTCATACCAAGCCCAAACCCCTCGTTCAGGTCGCCGGCCAACCGGTCCTGGCGTACATCCTCGACCAATTGAAGGAATTACCGGTCGACGAAGTCATTTACATCGTCGGCCACCTCGGTGGTCAAATTGAGGAGTACGTTCGCTCGCGCAACGACTTTCCCTCGCGATTCATCGTTCAGCAGGAACTACGGGGACAGGCGCACGCGCTCCACCTGGCGTCCGACGCCATCGACCAGCCGATACTGATCATCTTCGTCGATACGATTGTGACGGTGGATCTGGCCGCTCTGCCGAAGACCAGTGCCGACGGGGTTCTCTTCGTCAAGTACGTCGATGATCCGCGGCGTTTTGGCGTCGCGGTTGTCGACGATCGGAGGGTGCGACGTCTCGTCGAAAAGCCTAAGGAGCCGGTCTCCAACCTCGCGATCGTCGGGGTCTATTACCTCAAGGCTTGGCAGCTTTTTAAGAGGGCCCTGCAAGAGGTCATCGACCGGGATATCCAAACCGCGGGTGAATACTATCTCGCGGACGCGCTGCAACTGATGATCGATTACGGCGCCAACCTGGAGGTTCGCGACGTCGAGGTGTGGGAAGACTGCGGTACGCTCGAAGCGATTCTCCATACGAATCGTTGGATGCTCGGGAGCGGATATCGCCAGGGACATCCCGCCGTTGACAACTCGGTGATCGTTCCGCCAGTTTTCATCGCCCCCACGGCGAAAGTATCGAACTCGGTGATCGGACCGTACGCCAGCATCGGCGATGACTCGGTCGTGACCGGGTCGCTGGTGTCAGACTCGATCATCAGCGATCGCGCGGTGATCGAGAACGCCATCCTTGCCGAGTCCCTCATCGGAAGCAGGGTAATTGTCCGCGGGCGACACCAGCGTCTGAGCATCGGCGACGACTCGCAGGTCGAGGCGACCTAGCGTGGAAAGCCTGACCGTAAAGCTGCTCGAAATTCTCGAACGCGACGCCACCCTCGCCCCTGCCCGGCTGGCGACAATGCTGGGGGTCGACGAGGATACAATCGCGCGACGGATTGAAGATCTGGAACAGTCTGGGGTCATCGTCCGTCGAAAGGCGGTAGTAAACTGGGCCCGGGTCGGCATCGAACCGGTCATCGCCCTGATCGAGGTACGCGTCAGCCCACAGCGGGACGTTGGATTCGACAGCCTGGCGGCGCGGATCAGCCGATTCCCGGAAGCGCGATCGGTCTACCTGGTTTCCGGAACGTATGATTTGGCGGTCGAAGTCTTTGGGCGGACGATGAAGGACATTGCCTCGTTTGTTCAGCAGAGACTCGCCCCGCTTGACGGCGTTCAAGGAACGACGACGCATTTCCTCCTTCAAAGATATAAGGCAGACGGCGACATGTTCGATAATCCGGAAGGGTCGCCACGCCTGCCGTACGCGCCGTGACGTTCGATGCGCGGCGCCGGAAATCCGTTAGTTTCGGGGAGTGAGCCTTGAGAACACTTCCAGACAACCCGATCCCTGGAACGCGCAGCCGGCTTGCCGAACGCGTCCGGTCTGTCCCGCCGAGTGGGATTCGGCGGTTTTTCGACCTCATCCAGACAATGGACGATGTCATTTCGCTCGGGGTTGGCGAGCCAGATTTCACGACGCCGTGGCACATTCGAGAAGCCGCGATTAATTCGCTCGAGCGTGGCATGACGATGTATACGTCGAACCACGGACTGCCGGAGTTGCGGCGACTGGTTAGCGAGCACCTTGCGAATCGCTACGGTGTGCAGTACGACCCAGCGTCCGAGGTCTTGATCACGGTTGGCGTCTCCCAAGGTTTGGACATCGCCATGCGGGCGATCATCGATCCGGGCGACGAAGTGATCATTCCCGACCCCGGCTACGTTTCGTACGCCCCGTGCGTGACGTTCGCCGGCGGAAGGGTGAGTGAGCTTCCAACTAGCGAAGGCAGTCGATTTTGGCCGCGTGCATCCGAACTCAGCGAGCGGATTACCGGGCGGACTAAAGCTGTCTTGCTGGGTTATCCCAACAACCCAACCGGCGCAGCCCCGGACCGCGATACCTTGACGTCGCTCGCGCGAGTGATCGCGAAGAACGACCTTCTCGTCGTCGCCGACGAAATCTACGATCGCCTGATTTTCGAGCGCGAGCACGTGTGCTTCGCGAGCCTTCCCGGGATGCGCGATCGGACGATCCTCCTTGGCGGGTTTTCCAAAGCTTACGCGATGACCGGCTGGCGGCTTGGTTTCGTCGCCGCTCCGCGGGAGATTCTTGACGGAATTGTCAAAATTCACCAGTACACCGCGCTGTGCGCGCCGATAATGGGCCAGGTTGCCGCGATCGAAGCACTTAAGAACGGCGAATCGGAAGTCGTGCAGATGGTGGAGGAATACGGCCGGCGACGTCGGGTTATCGTCAAGGGTTTGAACGATATCGGCCTCCCGTGCCTGGAGCCGGAGGGAGCCTTCTACGCCTTTCCCTCGGTGAGCCGACTCGGTGAAACCGACGAGGAGTTTGCCGAGCAACTCCTTACCGAAGAGCGAGTCGCGGTAGTACCGGGTTCGGCTTTCGGAGAATGTGGACGTGGTCACGTCCGTTGCTGCTACGCGACGAGCCTTCCCCAAATCGAAGAAGCGCTCCGCCGAATGGAGAAGTACGTGAAGCGGCACCAGAGCGCTTAGCATCGTCGTGCCCCCGGCAGTCTGCTACCTTCAGTCTCCGGGAGTCGGTTGCCGATTTTCATTTTCGAGGTAGGGTCATTGTCACTTAATAATTACGAAGTCGTAATTGGACTCGAAGTACACGTCGAGCTCATAACCGTTTCAAAAATGTTCTGCGGCTGCCCGAACGAACCCGGGGCGCCGCCCAATACGCTAACCTGCCCCACGTGCCTGGGTTTGCCGGGAGCTTTACCAGTGATCAACCAGCGCGCGGTAGAACTGACCGCTCTCACCGGACTGGCACTCAACTGTGAAATCGACCAATTTACTCGCTTTGACCGCAAGAACTACTTTTATCCGGACCTCTTGAAAGGTTACCAGATTTCGCAGTATCTTCATCCGATTTGTCGCGACGGCTACCTTGAACTTAACGATGCCGGATTGTCGCGGCGGGTGAGGATCAAGCGCGTTCACCTGGAGGAAGACACCGCCAAATCCACCCATCGTGCGAATCCGGCAAGTGGGCAATCCGAGACTTTGATCGACGCGAACCGGGCTGGCGTGCCGCTGATCGAGATCGTGGGAGAACCGGACCTCCACTCGCCGGAGCAGGCGCGACAGTATCTCCTGGCTCTGCACGAGATCGTTCAGTATCTTGGCGTAAGCACGGCCAATCTCGAAGAGGGCACCTTCCGGGTAGACGCGAATGTCTCGGTTCGTCGACACGGTGAAACCGCGTTAGGTACGAAGGTCGAAATCAAGAACATGAACTCCTTCCGCGCGGTCTACCGCGCGCTGAGCTACGAAGCCGAGCGACAGTCGGCCGCGCTCGAACGTGGCGAGCGAATCGTCCAGGAGACCCGTGGCTGGAGTGAGAATCAGGGCGCTACGCTTAGTCAACGGTCGAAAGAACACGCCCACGACTACCGCTATTTTCCCGAGCCGGACCTTCCTCCGCTCGCGCTGACGCCCGACTGGGTGAACCGCGTGCGCGCGCGGCTGGCGGAATTGCCGGCGCAGCGTCGCGCGCGGTTCATTGAGCAGTACGCGCTGTCACCTTACGACGCGGAGGTCCTGACCGGGTCGCGGGCGATCGCCGAGTACTTCGAGGAAGCGGCTCGGTTATGTCCACAGCCAAAGGTCGTAGCCAACTGGTTGACAAGCGAATTGTTTCGCCTGCTAAACGCCCGAAATCAAACGATCTCGGATTCGAAGGTACGACCGAGCGACGTCGCGGATCTGCTGGCCCTGATTGAAAAGGGAACGATAAGTGCCCGAACCGCCAAGGAGGTCTTCGAAGAGATGTTTCAGACCGGTGCGTCGGCGGCTGACATCGTCGCGCGTAAGGGCCTGAACCAGATCAGCGATACCGCGGAACTTGAGCGTCTGGTCGGCGAAGCCGTTGCCGCGAATCCGAAGAGTGTCGCCGACTACCGGGCAGGTAAGGCACAGGCAATCGGGTTCCTCGTTGGACAGGTAATGAAGGCATCCCAGGGGAAGGCGAATCCAGGCGTTGTCAATGACTTGTTGCGCGCAAAATTGGACCGGGCCGACTAGGCCCGGTTTACCAAACTGGTAGACCCGCGAGGTGCTCCACGACGTTCCATCGGACAATTTCGTGCCCGACGTTTTCGGCTCGAATTTCGACGATGCCGCAGTTTCGCACGTTGTAATCTCGCCAGAGTCGAAAGTCCCCGTCGACGAGGTGAGCGAGTAGCGAGCTGATGAAGCCGCCGTGCGTGACGACGATCACGGATTCTCCGGCGTGCTCGCGGATAATATCGTCGTAGGCGGCACGAACGCGCCGATAAAACTCCCGCCGAACTTCGCCATTGGGGAAGCCGTAGTCGAGATCAAATTCGTTGGACGCGACTGGCCAGACGCCCGGAAATCGTTCTTCGATCTCCGCGACAGTCAATCCGTCAAGGTCGCCAAAAAATAGCTCGCGGAGTTCGTGACGGGGCCGAGGTTCCAGTCCGGTTACGTGAATCAGTGGCGCCGCGGTTTGTCTCGCTCGACTCAGGGTGCTGACGTACAGCGCGCTCGGTCGATAGTGTTCGGCAAGCCACGCCGCCGTTCGCTCCGCCTGTTGTTGCCCGAGCGCGGTTAGTGGCGAGTCGCTCCAGCCAGATAATCGACCAAGTACATTGTCCTCAGATTGCCCGTGCCGCACGAAAATGACCTGAGTCGGTCCTTCGCTCACGACACCCTCGGTCGGCAACCACGGGTTAGGCGGGTCACGGGAGTCGCCTGCCGCGCTCCGGGAACAGGAGCTGCGAGACTCGCTGAATCAGCAACGTCACCGAGCCGACCGCCATGCCAAACCCGAGGCCCAACGCGCGAAGGAACTGGAGAACGGGAGCCGCGAGCGCGACATCGTCGCCACTGGAGCGCGCCCGGAGCGCGGACGGCACCGTGGTTGAAGCAAACGCCAGGGTGAACAGCCCACTCAGAGGAAGGCACCGTCGCCACCGAGTGCCGAGTAGCAAAGTGCCAAGGGTCAATCCGACGAGCGGGATCTGAGCCTGGAGTTCGGGGCGTGGGTCGCCGTTCGACAGGAGAGTTTCCGGATGGCGGGCATAGAGGAGCGAACGCCACAAGCCACTTCGAATCGCCTCTTCCACGTAACTCGTCAGCGAGTTGCCGTGATAGTGATACACCGCGGCCTTTGGTGCGAAGACCAGACGATGGCCAGCCTTCGTCAGGCGACACGAAAGCTCGACGTCAGAAGCAGCGGCAAACGACGGATCAAAGCCTCCGGCCGCGAGAAACGCGTCTCGCCGGTACGCTGCCGAATAGCCGTCCACCAGATCAATCGCGTTGTTCTCCTGAAGGCGACGATAGGTATCGTCCCACTCGGCCTGAATCAGTCGGGGAAGTAGACCAGACTGGTTAGTCTGATACGCTCCCTTGACGCCCACGATCTTGGAGTCCGCGAATGGCGATACCATCTGGGCCAGCCAGTCCAACTTCGGGACGCAATCGGCGTCAAGGAAGACGACGATGTCCCCTCGGGCAGCCTGCGCTCCAGTGTTTCTCGCCGCGGCAAGCCCCGAGGAACGTTGACTCAGCGTCCGAACGCCACAGCGTCGCGCGATCGCCGCGGTCTGATCTGTTGAACCGTCGTCTACGACAATCACTTCGTACAAGTTGCGCGGTACCGACTGGCTGAGAGTCGCCAGAACACACTCTCCAACCGTTCGGCCCATGTTCCTCGCCGCGATTATGACCGAGAAATCCATGCCACTCCCCTTTGGCCACACGTCGGAAGCAAGCGTAATCGAAGCGGCCGGTGATGTCAAATTATACACAAACGACGGCATCATAAGTATCGTTTTCGTGGGTCAGGTCAGTCCGTGCGGGAACGTCTCGCTCGCGCGCCGAGGTAACTGAATCGCTGACCCACCTGCCACGGCAAGGACACCGGGGCCAGCATTGCGAACGCTTGCCCGGCGCTGACCCGGCGGTTACGCTGAATCAGATGTCGCTTCTTAAGAATCCGAGGAAGGCCGAGCAGCCCATCGATTCGACCTCGCCATCGGGCAAGTTCAGTGGCCGGAGCGACCGACTGATTGCGACCCGGGACGAGTGAAGCGCACAGGCCGGCGAAATCGTAAGAAAGAATCAGGGGTAACAGCAGCCAGAGGTACGGCGCGGGATAGTTCTTGGCGATCAGCCAGAATTTGTTTCGGCCGAGATGGTATCGCTTGAACGGAGACTGATCACCCGATGTCGCCGAGTAAGCGTGGTAGACGCGCGCGCCCGGAACGTACCGGCATCGCCAATTAGCGAGACGCGCCCGCCAGGCGAAATCGACGTCCTCAAGGTACATGAAGAAGTCGCCGTCGAACAGCCCGATGTCGTCGAAGAGCGATCGGCGATAGAGCGCCGCGCCGGCGCTTGCCCCGAAGACTTCGCGTCCGCGTTCGTCGTCATCGACGTCGCCGCCTCTCCGATCCCAGGCGATTCCCAATCGGTCCAGGCAAATGCCAGCCGAGTTGATGCGATCGGGTTCGTCCAAAAAAAGCAGCTTGCTAGCAACCGCGCCGACGTTCGGAAGAAGTTGAATCGTCTCGACCAGCGACGCTATCCAATCATTGTCTGCGACCGCGTCGTTGTTCAGAGTCGCGATGAACTCGCCGCGGGCCGCCCGAATGCCGACGTTGCAGCCACCAGCAAAGCCGAGATTTCTCGTGAGCCGAATGACGCGGACCGTCGGATAGCGCTTCCCGATGACATCGGCCGACCCGTCAATCGAACCATTGTCGACGACCAGCACTTCGAGTGGCTCGTAGGACTGGCGCGCCAGGCTCTCGACGCAGGCCCCGATCAGATCGTGGCCGTTGTAGTTGACCACGACGACCGAGACGAGCGGTTTCACGCGACAATCTTCGAGATTGGGATCTCCAGGATATCCTCGGCGCCAGCGCCCTTGAGGCGCGGAATGAGCAGATTGATTTCGTTCTTAATCGCCACGGTCTCGACGGCATAGTAGGTTGTGCCAAACAGGTGGGAAACCGTCGGCGACTTCATCGCCGGAAGCATCGATATGACGTCTTTCAAACGCTCTTCGGGAACATTCATCTTGATCAAGACTTTACCGCGGGCGGCCAGCACGCCGGCGAGAAGAGTGGTGATTTCGTCGATCGCTTTTCGCTTCTCGGGATCCTCCCAGGCCGCGTGGTTCGCGATTAAACGGGTCGACGTCTCAATCAGGGTGGCGACGATTCGAAACCCGGCCTGGCGCAGCGATGAACCGGTCTCCGTCAGATCGACAATCGCGTCGGCCAATTCCGGTATCTTGGCCTCGGTCGCGCCGTAGGACAGCGACACGCTGACCGCAATACCGAGACGTGCGAAGTAAGCCCGGGCCAGATTCGGATATTCCGTGCTGATTCGAGCGCCGGCTGGAACGTCCCGGGGTTCGAAGACTTTGGAGTCGCCGGGAACCGCGAGGACGATACGCGCCGGCGATGCTCCACCCCGATTGAACGCTAAATCTAATACCTCGTGCACGTCGCTATCCGGTTCGACAACCCAATCGTAGCCGGTAATTCCCAGGTCGAAGTAGCCAAGTTGAACTGCCCGAGCGATCTCTTGCGGTCGCAGAATCTTCACTTTGCCAATTCTGGGATCGTCAATCGACGCGTTGTACTCGCGCTCGTTGCGTCGGCGGACCGGAAGATCAGCTTCCTCGAAGAGCTTGAGGGTCGCGGATTCCAAGCTTCCCTTAGGGAGTACCAGGTTAATCACGGCCGACCTCCGCGACCCCGGACATGAGCGCGACTTCCTGAAAGAAGCAGCTCTGGCTGCCGGTGTGGCAGGTCGGTCCGGCTGGATCGGCAGCGATCAAAATGGTGTCCGCGTCGCAATCCGCATAAATTCGCTTGACCGTCAGCACATTGCCGGAGGTTTCGCCTTTGGTCCAGAGCGCTCGGCGCTCGCGGCTCCAGAAGGTTACCTGGCCTTTCGCAAGCGTCATCTGCCAGGCTTCGCGATTCATGAAGCCAACCATGAGTACCTGACCCGTCTGATGATGTTGTACAACCGCCGGTAGCAGTCCATTTAGCTTTTCAAAGTTGAGGCTAATGTCTTCGGCTCGGATCACTCGAATACTCCTGCGCGGAACGCCGATCCGCGGGCGAACGCGTTCCCGACTACCCCGGCGGCCAGAGACAACAAAGCCTCCGGTCTCGGAGGCGTCATTCCGCGGTTCTCGTCACAATCCTAAAAAGCCGGAGTGCCATCTGTCAAGAAACCCAGCCGACTACCGCTCGCTATTCGCTTGCGAGATGACGGCTCGCGGTGACCGATCCTTGGGCCGAACGCATCGCTATGGTTGATACGATGCGGCGGATGCTACAATAACAGCCGCGTTGGACTCTGTAACAAACGGGAGGACCAGAAGCGTGACGGACAAAACGATTCGTATTGGCTTCATCGGGGCAGGCGGGATCGCGAAAGAGCGCCACTTGCCTGGCCTAAAGAAGGTTTCCGGGGTCGACCTGGTCGTCGTGGCTAACCGCGGCAGGGCGTCAGCAGAAAAGATTGCCCGCGAGTACGGTTTCGCCGAGGCGTCCGATAATTGGCAATCCGTCGTCGAGCGGCCGGATATCGACGCGGTGTTCATCGCCGCGCCACCCTACCTGCACAAACCAGCCACCCTGGCCGCGCTTGCAAATGGAAAGCATGTCTTCTGTCAGGCCCGAATGGCACGAAATCTTGACGAAGCCCGTGACATGTACGAGGCCGCGCGACGCAGTGGTCTGGTGACGATGATCTGCCCGCCACCTCACGCAATGAAGGGCGACCTCTTCGTCCAGAAGTTGATTAAAGACGGCTACTTTGGCGACATCCGTGAAGTTCACGTGCACGCGTTAGCCGGCTCGTTTGCGAACGCCGATTCGCCCCTGCACTGGCGCCAGGATGCCTTTATCTCCGGCTACAATACCTTGAACCTGGGCATGCTCGTCGAGGTCCTGCATCGCTGGGTGGGCTACTTTTCGGAGATAACCGCCATCAACGCGACCCACGTGTCTCGTCGACGCAAGGACGGCTCGGTTCAGGACGTCCCCGTCGACGTCGCTGACAGTGTCGGCGCGGTGGGTCGCCTCCGAAGCGGCGGTTTGGCAGTCCTGCACTTCAGTGGTGTCGTCCACCACGGTGGAGAGAATCGGATCGAAATCTACGGTAGCGAGGCAACTCTCGTTTACGGCATTTCCTCGCATCGCATCCTCTCGGCGCGTGCAAACGAGAGCGAGCTGAAGCCGACGGAAATCCCGACCGACCTCGTGCGGGAGTGGACCGCCGAGGCTGACTTTGTCGATGCGATCCGGACGGGCTCGCCGGTTTCGCCGGACTTCGAGGAAGGCTTGCGCTATATGGAAGTCACGGAAGCGGTTTACCGGTCGTCCCGGACCGGCGAAACCATTCAGCTTCCGCTGTAGGAGGGGGCTCCGATGAGCGAACTAGCCGGAACAGTCGCCGTGATTACCGGAGGAGCGTCAGGAATCGGCCTGGCGACCGCACGGGCGCTCCAAGCCCAGGGCGTAGCGGTTGTGATCGTCGACCGCGACGAGGTGCGGGGCCGCGGCGCCGTTCGAGAAATTGGCGATGGCTCCGCGTCGTTGGTCGTCGGCGACATCCGCGAGGAGAGCGTTCGTCAGGCCGCGGCAACCGCGGCGACCCGGCTGGACCGGCCAGTTCGCTTTCTCGTCAATTGCGCCGCTAGTTTCTTATCTAGGGGCGAGAGCGCGACCGCCGCGGACTGGAACACCAGCCTTGGCGTCAACGTGGCGGGAACCGCGCTCATGGCGTCGGCAATCGTACCGCTGATCCGAATGACCGGTGGCGGCGCGATCGTCAACGTCGCTTCGATTAGCGGTTGGATCGCTCAGCCCGACCGCTGGACGTACAACGCGACCAAGGGGGCAATCCTCGCGCTTACCCGCTGTCAGGCTCTGGATCTGGCAAAAGACAACATTCGGGTGAACAGCGTAAGTCCGGGCACGATCTGGACGCCCGAACTCGAACGCATGGCGCAGGGCGACCGAGCGAAGTGGGAGCCGATTTTCGCCCCTCAGCACATGCTGAATCGCGTCGGCGAGCCGGAGGAGGTGGCTGCGACAATCGTCTTTCTTTGCGGACCGGGAGCTAGCTTCATCACCGGAGCCGACCTTCGGGTTGACGGCGGTTACACCGCGATGGGCCACGACGGCGCGAGTTCCACGATCCAGTACGCGAAATAGCGATGCCTTGGACCGACCGCGACTGGGTTGACCGGCACGCCCTTTTTAAGGATTTGCCGGTCGAGCTACGCGAGCGACTGCCGAGCGACTTACGTCACTTTACGTACAAACCGCAAGGTTCGCTCGCGCAGGTTTACTACCAGGACCCGAAGGTTCACTATGAGGTCTGGTTTCACTGGCGGTCCGGTCGGCTCGAACTCGGACTGCACTTCGAACGTGATGAGCGTTCAAACGGGAGACTGTTCGACCGTTACGATCGACACATCATTGAGATCAAAGCGCTACTTGGCGAGTCGGTCGAACTGGAGCGGTGGGACCGCGGGTGGGCCAGGATTTACGAAACCTGGCCCTGTGAGAAAGTGGATCGAGCGTTTCGCGAGCAGATCATTGAGCGACTATCGCGGCTGATTCAGGTTCTTGAATCGTTCGGCGACCGTTACCAGTCCGCTACGCTTCCGTCGGACTCGTAGAAGTATTCGCCGCCTAACTCCTCAGTGTACGTCGTCATTTTGGCGGCCACTTTCTCGTCCACCTCGACGCCGAGTCCGGGCGCCGTCGGCAACTCGACAAATCCGTTCGCGATCGTCCAGGCTCGTTGGACGACATCGTCGTGCAGTCGATCTGGACCAACCGACTCTTGAATCAGGAAATTGGGGATCGCGGCGTCCAGGTGTATGCAGGCCGAGAGGGCAACCGGACCAATGGCGCAGTGAGGCATGAGGTGCATATAGTAGACCTCGGCCAGGCTCGCGATCCGGCGGACTTCGCTGATCCCTCCGGCGTGCGCGAGATCCGGCTGCAGATACGCGCAGGCCTGCTTCTCGACAAACGGCCGAAACTCCCAGCGACTGAGCAGTCGCTCGCCGGTCGCGATCGGGAAGGGCACGTGGTCCGACACGAGCTTGAGGGCGTCGGCGTTTTCTTGGGGAACCGGCTCCTCGACGAACATTGGACGCACGCCAATGAGTTGCTGGCAAACCTCGATCGCCAATGCGGGCGTCATTTTGCCGTGAAAGTCGAATGCTAGTTCGGTATCCGGACCTACCATCTCCCGCATCAGATTTGCCCGGCGAACAAAACTGTCGATCGTCGAGGGTGGTTCGTGCGCGCGCCACTTCCCGCCCGGGCCGGTCTTGAAGGCATCGTAACCTCCGGCCTGCCGCAAGAAGTCCAGACGGTCCTGCGCCTTCCGGAGCGCCTCGTCGGAGTCGCCGGCAAGCCCCCAGTGAGCGTAAATCCGGACGCGGTCACGCGTCGGGCCACCGAGAAGCTTATAAACCGGCACCCCATAATGCTTACCGGCGATATCCCAGAGCGCTTGATCGATTCCGGCGAGGGCACTCATCAACACGTTGCCGCCCCGAAAGAAGGCCGAGCGGTAGATGTGCTGCCAGTGGTGCTCAATGCGAAGAGGATCTTTGCCGATCAAGTAGTCGGCAAGTTCTTCCACCGCCGCGATTCCGCTCCTTGGTTTGCCCTCAAGAGTGGATTCGCCCCAACCGTAAAGGCCGTTGTCGGTCGTTATCTTGACGAGGCGCATGCGCGGGCGAGGAAAGTACTGCTCGATTCGGACGATTTTCACGGTGCTTATCTTCCTCTCAGTCTGGCGGTGGCGCCTTGAGTCTTGAGGATGCCGCGCCTACTTCGGATATCGCGAGACTACCGTGACGTGCTCGAGAGTACGATAGTCTGCGAGGGCTTCTCCGATGTTAACCGGGCGCCCAAGAGCAGCGCCGTCGGCGATTGCCAGCACGTTTCCTATCGCAACGGCCTCGCCGGCCAGCAAGGCGAGGATGACCGGCTCCGCGCGAACCGGCGAGACACTCGTTACGTGTCCAACGCACTGGCCACCTGAGTTTAGAATTGGGCTGCCAAGTCGAATGTCACCCCATGATTTGGCGCTTCCGTCGCTAACGGTTAGGCGGGCGATCTGGCGGCCCGGGGGAAGCCCTTGGTTTAGCACGCCAGCACGGCCGACGAAGAATGGCTTATGGAGTTGAACCAGATATCCGTAACCCGCCTCCACTGGCGATACCGAGAAAGGTCCACCCAATTCGCGGCCGTCCCAGGGCAAGCCGGCAATGATCCCGGCCGCACGCCAAGCGTCCCAGCCAACTGGCCGGATCGCGGGCTCGGGAAGGGCAACGAGGGCATCCCACAGTTTAACTGAATCAGTCGAGTCGACGAAGATCTCGTAGCCCTGGCTAACCCCGGTGTGAGTTGTGCGGGCCAGCGTCACCGGGCAGCCAGCCAAGCGAACATCGACGTGAGTAAATTTGCGCACGCGCCCGACCTTCCGGCGATCTTCGCCCGCGGCAACGGCGCGCAGAGCCACGGCGGCCTTGGGACCGGCCAAACCAATGCAGACCCTCGAATTTGGCGCTGTCGTCGAGCGAAGATCGGTAATCTGGACTCGGTTAGGTAGGGTTCGCGTCGGCGTGACCGAATCGAGAAGACAGCGACCTGAAAGAGCCTCTTGAAGCCAGGTTATCGCGCGCGGCGTTTGGGAAGGCGCGGTCGTCAGCCAGTAGCGTTCGCCAGAAAAGCGATAAAGCATTGCGTCGGCAATTAACTGCCCGTCCGGATCCAGAAGGAAAGTGTACTGTCCGGCACCCTCCGCCAGAAAAGCCAGGTCATTGGTTGTCGTCAGATCGAGGAACCGCCGGGTGTCCGGTCCACTTACCTCGACGATGCCGAGGCCTGACAGGTCGATCACGCCAACCCCGTCGCGGAGTAGAGTGAGTTCCGCGGCGGAGGAGTCGCCAAACGAGCGTGGCATTGGCCAGTCATCCGGTGCCATTTCAGCGGAAGTCGGCCAGCGCGACTGAACCGGAGACACCACCGCGGCCGGGGATGTCGGCAGGGCACAGTGCGCCTTTTGGGAGACCACGGACGTGACAAGTGCCCGCTGTCCGATAAAATACGGCTTACTCAAGTCGGGTTGGACCGGCGCTCCACCGATTGCGCGACGGAACGTCGTCGCGTCGGGTTCGTCCAGCGAACCGCCAAACTGGCCAATCGCGACCGGACCGTCGATCTTTGCCCAGGGGTCGGTGACGTCAAAGAGAACCAATCCGGAGGACAGCGCCTTTAGCCACCAGGCCACGTCGGCGTAGTGGTCTTCCGGGGTGGCGGCCAGAAAGCGTTCCCGGCCGAACTCGTCGGTTGGCTGCCGAAGAACCGCCAGTGGGGCGAGCGGTTTCCCGTCTGCCGTTCGCAAGTGAGCCTGAAGGCCCTCCCCGGGATTCAGCGACCCGACGTCGCCGTCGAGGGCTTCATGCAAGAACGCCCGGCCGCGCCGGCCATAGATGGTGAAGACGCGCCAGCCATCGATAAAAGCCGGCGCCGGGCAATAGTCTCCGGGCCAGCCTTTTGGCTCTCTTGGTCCGACGCAGCGGCGGGCGATCAGGTCCGCGATGCCGTTCTGGGCCCTCTTGAGAACGTCCGGGAGAATTTTACCGCGTTCGTTTCGCTCGTCCTCTCCGGCGTATCGGAAGGTGACAATTCCGTGGAGGACATCGGAGATGATTCCGCCGAGCGCGCGCATGTCGTCTGGAATAAGTCCACGCTGGGTAATCCACGGTGTTCCGAAACGCAGGGCACGCGGGTAGACCGCACTACTATCGCCGATGATGGTGTTCTTGTTCGCGACGACCCCAGCGAGATCCAGAATGCGTGCCGCGACGTCGCCATTGAGAGGTGCGCCGCTCGGTTGGACGAGCGTCCGAAGGTCGATGAGAAAAAGATGGGTTTCGGTACCGCCGTACCCAATCGTCAGTCCGCGCTCCGACAGGTCTTTGCTCAAGGCCCGAGCGTTTGCCACGATGGTGCGCTGAAGCTCGTCAAACTTCGGCGTCAAGTCGATCTTAAAGGCGACCGCCAGCGCGGCAATCGTATTCATGTGCGGTCCCCCTTGGAGGCCGGGGAAAACCGAACGATCGATCCGGCGCGCGTAAGACTCGTTGGTCGTTAGGATGACCGCGGCCCGCGGGCCAATGAGCGTTTTGTGCGTTGTGAACGTGGTGACGTCGGCGATGCCAACCGGATTAGGAAAAATGCCGGCTGCCACGAGTCCGGCCGGGTGGGAAATGTCGGCCAACAACAGCGCCTTTCGCGGCAAGTTGTCGCAGACCTGGCGTAGGCGCGGCCAGTCGATAAACCATGGATACGCCGATGCACCCGACACGATCATCCGCGGATTGTGCTCCCGAGCCAGTCGCTCGAGTTGGTCATAGTCGATACGACCGGTCGCCGGGTCGACGCCGTAAGCGATGACCTTGAACATGCGACCGGAGATGTTCGCCGGGCTGCCGTGGGACAGGTGGCCGCCGTGCGACAGGTTGAGCCCCATGATCGTGTCGCCGGGTTGAAGCAAGGCGAGATAGACCGCGGTGTTTGCATTCGCACCGGAGAGCGGCTGCACATTCGCAAAGATCGCCTCGGGACCGAGCTGCGAAGGGTTATGTGGGTAGCGATTGGGCGCGAATAGCTGTCGCACGCGGTTCTGGGCGAGAGCTTCGACGAGGTCGGCAAACTCCGTCCCTTTGTAGTAGCGTCGGTCGCTGAAACGCTCGTGATAGCCAATCTGATACGGTAGATCTGCCAAGAGGTCGACTGGTTCGCGACTATTATGCTCCGCCGGATAGCCTTCCGCGTAAAGGTCAGTGAACACCGTCGCCAGGGCTTCGCGGACGGCCGCGGGCGCCGCGCTTTCCGAGGCGATCATTATCAGCTTTTCAACCTGCCGTGCCTCTTCAAATGCGGTGATCCGCTTGGTAATCGGATCGACCTCGTCGAGGTCGGTACTAAAGAGGAATTCGGTGCGCTCCGCGGTTTGTTCGGACATCAAGCTACTCCAACACCACTCCGGCGATCGAGACGAACGAGCCATTCTCCGGATCCGCCGGACACTGATCGTAATCGATGACCTCGCCTCTGGTTTGCCCCAGGAAGCGCAAGGTCAGATAAATCGGGGGTAAGCCACAAATGCGGTTGCAATCGCCAACGTCGCGAAGTTGACCGAAAAAGCCGGCGGCGTCACCATCGACGATAGCGCCGAGGAGGCGATGATCCGCCGCTGCCAGCCCGTCGCGATCCTGATCACTGTAGGGCCTGGGGTCGCCGAAAGCGGGACCCACGTGCGCCATGTCCGCGGCCGCGACCGCAAGAACTCGCTTACCCCTCGTCGATTCGCGTAGCGCTCGGATAACCGCGTCGAAGCGCGAATCAGTCGCCGGGTCCTCCTCTCCGTCGGTAAACCGATAAAAAGAACCGCAGAGAACCGGTACCATCGGTGGCGGATCACGGTGTCGCACGCTGTGCAACCATACGCTGGCTAGCTCGATCGAGTGTTCCTTACGATGATGAATCTCCTCCCCGAACGCTTCTTCGGGTCCAATGGCCTCGGCGACCGCGTCGACGATGTCGACAGCGGTCGGAAGGACGCCCAGAGGGGTCGCGTAGTTTTGCCGGGTCAGCGTCACCTTGCCAGCGCCTCCGGAGTGATCGGTGCCAAATAGGATCACAACGTCCGCGTCTTGGACCGCCGCAGCGGCGCGGTCCCAGGTTTGCGCGTAAACTGGCCCACCGCGCTGATAATCGATGTGCGGACAGATCACGCCCCGGATTGGTCGTTCGGTGGGCACGACGGGCACTCTTCTATACGTGTCCAGCGCTTTCCGCAATGCCGTCGGATCCGTCGGATACACGGCCCCGGCGTGGGATGGTGGGCGGAAGGGCCGGGTCCGAAATTCCGCGATCTGTGCATCTCGGGCAGCCTGGAATCGCGGCGTGTCCAAAAACAGCAGTTCGTCCAATTGATCGAGCAGGTCAGTTATTTGCTGCTGGACGATATTGCGCCCGGTCCGACCCTCGAATGCCGACCGGATTTCCTCGACGTCACGGCTGCCATCACAAAAGCCAAGCAGCAGGGCGACCCATCCGGGCACCGTCACCGCGTGAGGCGAAACGCCGGAGGGATCTCGGATGAACAAGCGGGGCTGTCCGCCGTCCTCGATCCACTTCAACTCGAGCGGGCGCAAACGCGGGAGACTGCGGCTAGCCACGATCTACCTCATGGTCCGAACTGTACGGGTAATCCACCAGTATTATCGCAGATTGCCCGGGCACGTGCGGGCCTACTGATCGATAGCCGCGGTCGCCGTGGTGTGGCCGTGCGACTTATGATCGATTAGCGAGCGTTCTGCCGCCGATCGTCCAAGCGGCGAAAGGTCTCCCAAAGGTTGCCAACCAGAAGTCCGGCCTGTAAGTAATAGTCAACGCCGAGAACGGTGTAAATGGCGAACGTCGTGCCAGCCACGATGATCGCGTACTGGAACTGATCGATGAACCGCGTCGGTGACGTCGGTGGGTCGTCGAGCATAAAGAAGGCGAAAAACAAGGCGGCGTTAGCGTCCGGAGTGCGGAAGATCTCGGCGACCCGTGACGGATCTCCCCAGATGGCACTCGCCGTGAAGAGTCCAAAGAACGCGGCTAGAAAGACCAAAACCATGGGGAGCTTGTTGATCCGGTCCGCCATAAATAGACCGGTCGCGACAAGCACGACCACCGAAAGGAGCGGTAGCTTCGGACTGGCCCCCCACCAACTCTCGGCGCTGCCGAAGAGCGCGCCCGCGATGACCAACGCCAGCGCAGCTGGATTGAAGACGTTGGACCAGCGTGTGCGAAAGAGATACTTACTGGCGATCGCCAGGGTAGACGTCGCGATGACCACGGGCATTTGCTCGGTCGGACTGAGGATCAGGCCGACGATCAGGCCGGTCAGCAACGCGCCGCTCGGAAACGCGAGCTTTCCGGCATACAGAAAGATGAGCAGGAAATCCACGACCATCGCGGCAGCGGCCGCCGCCGCCAGGTTCGGCGCCGCTTTCGCTGGGCCTTCGGTCAGAAGAGCCGCCGCGCCGACAACGACGAAGAGGAGAATTAAGTACCCCTTTGGCGTTCGGAAAAAGCGAAAAATTGAGGAGAACGGCGACCGCGTACTGACTCCGTCGAACAGACGTTGCGTATCGGCTCGCGGGATCATTGGACCTGATACCTCCGGAAACCGGGCGTCGATCGCTGCACAAGACTGTCAGAGACGAGGAGCCCCTGCGCGCCCTGTCGACGAAGAAATTGAACTCCGGCGTCCAGCCCCAGGACGAAGGCAGCGGTACCCAGAGCGTCCGCGGCCATCGCGGTCGGCGCGATCACCGTCACGCTACATACCGCGCTAGCCGATGTTGCGGTGCGGGGATCGACCAGGTGGTTCTCTCCGTCGACGGCCCGCTCATAGTCGCCGGAGGTACACACCGCCCGGTCTGAGATCTGCACGCTAGTCAGTAATTCGCCATCCCGACGCGGATGACGAATCCCCACTCGCCAGGGTTCGCCACGCAGGTTCGATCCCCCGACGTAGATATCGCCCCCCGCGTTGATCGCGAAGTTGCCAAGGGGACGCAATTCCCGGGCGGCCAGATCAATCGCCAGTCCCTTTGCGACGGCACCAAGATCGATGATCAGGGGTTCGCGAAGGGTGATGGCGCGGGAATCGAGATCGAGGTGAATATCTCGGTAACTGACTGACCGGTCGGTGTCGATCTCGGTGCTGACGCGCTCACCGGTGCGATAGTTCCGATTGAATCCGCGCTGCTCCAGGGTATGGCCAACCGTTGGATCGAACGCGCCACCACTCGCTTCGGCGACCCGCAGGGCAAAGCGGACCGCCTCAAACAGCAGCGGACTCACCACTTGCGGGACGCCCGGATGCCGGACCAACTCCATGACTTCACTTGACTCTTCGAACCGGCTGCAAACTTCTTCAACCTCTTGAAACCATTGGAAAGCACGCGCGACGGTCGGGCCACTGGCTTCCATCGTGCCACTGGGAACTTCGATTCGTACTAAGGTGTCCATCAGAATGGCGGACTGAAAGAAGGTTGGCCCCTCGACGATGACCGATCGTGGCAACCGACCTGGGACAGTGTGCCCGTCCACCCGGCTCACCTAAGTAGCGTTCTGAAGCGCGTTATCGACTGCCTGTAAGTATGCCTCGGAACTGTCCGTGGCGCCGGAGACCATGTCGACATTCGTCGTCTGTTGGCTGATTACCTCACCGGGAAGGTCCGAGATGCGCGAGCAGGGATATCGCGTGTAGCACGCGGTAATTTGTGCGGAGACGATTTTGCCACTCTTGACCAGCACTTGCGCAGAAATGTCGCCGTGGCGGCTCGTTCCGGTCCCGGTGTAAGTGCCGTCCTTGTACTTTGACGCTGCCGCGACTGGCGTCGCGGTGGGGGCCGGGGGGGCGGTCACAACGGTCGTCGGTGCCGCGTTACTGGACGTGGGGCTGCTGGCGACGGTCGGGTTTGTGGCGACTATCGAGTTGCCATCGTCTCCGGTACTGCCACCGCCGTTGGAATCGTCCGTAGTAGTGGCCGGTGACGGGGAGGTCGGGACGGGTACTGTCGAGGCCGGCGACTGGACCGTGGGAACAGTCAAAGCCACCGAAACGCTGGTCGACTGCCCGGTCGCCGCCGACGGTGCGGCCGATTGACTTGACTGAAACTGGCTGGCCGCCGCGGCGATCCGATCCGCGGCTGGTTTGGTTCGGATATAACCGACGGCATAGATGGCTAGGACGGCGGCCGAACTGGTGACGACCAAACGCCGACTGATTTTCCGACTTGACGACGTCCGGCGAACTGGTGTCTTTGGTGCGGCCGCGGGCATCGGTCGGTCCTGGTCCGCCACAGCTACCCTCCTGGTCATTGCAGGCTATCGCCGGTCGAGACGGGCGCGGACCAGGCGAATTGTTGGTCCGGCGCCCGACCCGTTCCGATGAGTTGGCCGTCGAGACAGCGGAGCACTCCCCCAAGTGACCCGCGAATCTCGCGTCCACTTTTAAGCTTAGGCAGTGAATGTTAGAAATGTGTCATGTAGGCGTAAGTATTTTCTGACAATTGTAGCTGCTTGACGTCAACGTCGGCAATGAAGGCCAGAAGTTCCTCCCAAAGACTGCCCGTGCCCGGCTTTCGTGGGATGTGATACCCTACCCTTAGGAGATCGACGGAACATGTCTGGATTGGGTGCTCGGCCAGAGCGGTCGGCCGAGCAACGGCGCCGACTGAATGATCGACCCGCGATCCGCGTGCGGGGAATTTACGCGACGAGCGTCACTCGGATTCTGCTCGACCTGGGCTATCCAATCGCCGAACCGAGTTCGGTCATCGCCAGTCGTCTTCGGCTTCACGCGAGTTCTCAGCCGGCGCGAGTTTCGATTGACGATCGTATCGATCGCCAGGGAATCCGGCTACGCGGGGGAGCCGACGACATTGTCCAGGTGTCCGAGGCGTTGGTGCGGGCAATCCCCGGTACGGTTTGGGTCAGTGGCCCGCTCGCCATGACTGTGGTATTTTGCCGGAGTGCGAAGTCGTTCCTTGATGAGCAACGGCGCCGGGTTATTCCCACCTTGGCAGACCATCACCTGTTGAAAGCGAACGACGTACCGGGAGTCGACTCCGCCGAGGCACGCCTCGGCTTCGACCTCGCCGAGGCGACGACAGTAGGACACCAGCTCTGGCAGTCGGCTCTCTTTGACCGGTTGGTTCCGGGTGCGCGAATCAAAATCGTTCATGCCAAGCCCTGGAAGCGCGACGTCATCGCGCCGTCAACTGTTGAAAGCTTCGTGGACGGACTGCTCACCGTCCGACGTGATTTTCGGGGCGGCGGGACCTATGACAGCCTGGGAGAGCCTAAGTGCGATGGCGATTGGGGCCGTATCGAGATACTTTCCGGCGCGAGTATCCTGCGAAGAACCTACTACCGCGCGACGGGTGAACTCATTGGTGAATTGTTCAACATCCAGTCGCCGACTGAAATTGGTCCCAGCCAAGTCTGGTACATCGATCTGGAAGTCGACGTCGTTCGGACGGCGAGCGGCCGCGTAGCGTTAGTCGATCTTGAGGAGTTGCGTGACCTCGCTCAATCAAACGCGATTGCGCGCTCGATTACGGATCGCGCGCGTAGCCTGGCTGACGAACTGGCTGGCACCTTGATCGCCGGCGGAAACTGGCTGAGCGTCGCGAGCCTCGCGCCAGCTGGCTGAGAAGGTTTTCTCCCCCGGCAACCGGTAGCTTGCCTCACTCACGCCGCGGAGCGTGGCATCGTCATCTGCATCGGCAAGAACCACCCAACGGCGGCGACCGTGACGGCCGGTGGTACGGAGTGCGCGCCATCGAACTCCAGGTATTCGGTCGAGTAGCCGTCCCGGCGTAAGCGCGGCACGAGCCGGCGGCTGGTCTGATCAATCGGTAGAGCGCGATCCTGCGTCCCGTGGGAGACGAAGATACTCGGTTTGCCGATTTCGGTAGTCGCCGCGATGAAGCCCGGCGAAAAGGCAATGACGTGGCTGAAGAGATCACCATTGCCCAGGCCGAGAGATAGCGCGTACGACGCGCCGTCCGAGAAGCCACCAATTGCCAGGTGTTCGTCGTCGATGTTGTACTCGGCGAAAATCTGGGCCAAGACGCGATCGACGCGCTCGACGTCCGGACCATATTCGGCGGCAATGACGTCCCAGGTGGCGTGTACCGAGTCCACGGCTGCCAGGATCATGCCCGTGTCATCGGCGAGATTAATTAACAACCCCAAACCCTGCTGGGCGTTTCCGCCGGCCTCGTGGAGCAACAGAGCGAGCGGGGCGGGTATTCCGGGCTGGTAGGTCCGGGCGACGTACAGGACGCCGACCTGATTCCCGTTCACCCAGAGGGGGCGGAGGCCCCGCTCTGACTCGACGAGGATAGCCCGCGGTCGAGCCGTGATCCGTCCCTGTCGCGCGGAACTGGAAATTTTGCTGTCCTGATTCCCCCCGGGTGATTCCAACATCCCGTTCCCCCTACGCGTTTTGATTCGCCATCGGATGTCCCCCGGGTCACAACACGTGCCAACGATCGCCGTCTCCTCGAAGGTAAATTGTGGAACAACACACCAACGAAAACTGTCCTACTTGTGGTAAAGTATATGATTCAGGGGCTGAGAACATGCGCGCCAAGCGCGCGACGCCGGACGCCGTCGGGCACGCGCTTCGCAGGTTGACTGAGAGGGAGGAAGAGAGGTTTATGCCGTCGACGAATCGCCTGGCAATTCTGTGCGGTGGCGGACCAGCGCCGGGCCTGAATAGTGTCATCGGAGCCGCCACGATCCGCGCGCTGCTTAGTGGGGTCGAAGTGCTCGGGATTCAGGACGGCTTCCGCTGGCTAATGGAAGGGAGTACCGACCACGCGCGGTTCCTATCCATGGAAGAAGTCAGCCGAATCCACTTTAGTGGTGGTTCGATCATCGGAATCGCCCGTTCGAACCCGACGAAGGACCTCGCCCTGCTCGATCGCACGATCGAAACGCTTCAGAGTCTCGGAGTCGACAAGTTAGTCACGATCGGCGGCGACGACACGGCCTTTTCGGCGATGAAACTCGCGGAGCGGTCGCAGGGTCGCCTGCAAGTGGCGCACGTCCCAAAGACAATCGACAACGACCTGGACCTTCCGCACGGCACGCCGACGTTTGGTTTTCAGACGGCGCGGCACGTTGGCGTTGAAATTGTCAAAAACTTGATGAATGACGCGCGGACCACCGGGCGCTGGTATCTCGTGCTGACGATGGGGCGGACGGCCGGGCATCTGGCGCTCGGAATTGGAAAAGCCGCCGGCGCCTCGGTTACGATCATCCCTGAGGAGTTCGGCCCCGGCCCGATTCGACTCGACACGATTGTCGACACGCTCGCCGGCTCGATCATCAAGCGGCACGCGATGGGGCAATCCGATGGAACGGCTATTCTGGCCGAGGGCCTAATCGAGCGCTTACACGAAGAAGACCTCGAGCGATTTGGAACGATCCAGCGCGACGAACACGGCCACCTGCGGCTGGCCGAGGTCAATCTGGGAGAGATCGTCCGCAATCGGCTGCGGCAGACCCTGGCCAGTTTCGGGCTCAAGCCAACGCTTGTCGTCAAGGACATCGGCTACGAGTTGCGTTGCGCCGACCCCATCCCATTCGATCTCGAGTACACCCGGGACCTCGGGTACTGTGCCGCCAAGTTCCTATTGGAAGGCGGTAGCAACGCGATGGTGACGCTGCAAAGCGGCCATTTCACGCCGATTCCGTTCTCGCGCATGCTGGACCCACAAACCGGCCGCACCCGGGTTCGCATGGTGGACGTCGACAGCGAACACTACAAAATCGCCCGTCGTTATATGGTGCGACTGCGTCGGGATGACTTCGAGGACGCCGGCGCGCTCGCGCAACTGGCGAGCGCGGTTCGCCTGACGCCGGAGGAGTTCCGCGACCGGTTCTCCTACGTCGTGGCAAACGAAGCACCGCCTCTGTATTTGCCCTTAACCTGATCCTCACAGACAGACACGGGAGTCGCGAGTCGGGGGCCGCATCGCCGTATCCGGACTCGTCGACTCTCGTCCAATCAGGTCCTCCGACATTTGCTCATTCATCCGCTACGACCGTTTAGGAGTACAAACCCACCACCACCGTCACGTTGTCCGGCGCGCCACGAGCGTTCGCCAGGTTGACTAGTTCTTGAACCGCTGTGTCTGGTGAAACGCCACTGACGATCCGGCGAATCTCGTCGTCCTCGACCATGCCATGCAAGCCGTCCGTACAGAGGACGATGCGATCGCCGGGCATGAGTTCGACGGTTGACACGTCCGTGGCGACGGTTTCGGACACCCCAAGAGCCCGGGTCAGGATGTTACGCCTCGGATGTCGGCGAGCGTCGGATACGGCGAGGGCCCCGGCCCGCACTTGTTCGGCCACCCAGCTGTGGTCATCGGTTATCTGGTAAACGCTCGCGTCGCTGACGAGGTAGCCTCGGCTGTCGCCAACGTGGGCGAGAGTGAGGCGGTCACCTACCACCATTGCCACGACAACCGTCGTACCCATGCCAAACTTGGCCGAGTCGTTAGACGCGGTTTGCCAAATCACCTGATTGGCCCGTCCGATTGCATCGGCAATTTCGCCTTCCCAGTCGGTTTCGGTTCCGCGTAGTGTGCGCTCGAGGTCTCGCGAGAACCATTTGGTCAATTCCCGAATGGTCAACGCACTTGCCACCTCACCAGCCTGAACGCCTCCCATACCGTCCGCCACGACGAGTAGGGCGTCGAGTCCGGGGAGTAGCGAGGGACGAAGAAGTATCGCGAAGTTGTCTTCGTTGTTCTTGCGAACGCGTCCTTGATCGCTTAAACCTCTCGCGAGGATCATTTCGCTGACCACTTTCCCACCCGGTCCCCCGACATAAGTGACCAACAATCGGGTCACGGGGCGCTCAGGGTGACATCCTAATGTCGATGCAATTAGCCGGGGTGGGCGCCCGACGACAAGTTCGGCGCGTTTGGAATTGTTTCGGCGACGTCGCCAGCAAGCTCCGGTCCGGCTGTTCGCGCGTCGGCAATTGTTTCATCGACACCATCGAAGGAGCGGTCTCGGTCTGGTAGCGTCGATTGCTCGATTTCAGGTCGCAACGGAGCAGCCGTTTTGACGGGATGCCCGGTCACCGCGGCCCGAGTCGACGAATTGTCGAGCGCCGTCGGATTCAACGCTTCGCTACTGGTTGTCGCGACGAACACGTCGAGTGCCGACAACGCGCTTCCCTCGACGTACGGCCTCGCGACAAAGTGTAACCGGACAAGCAGGATCAGGAGAAGAACTGCCGCCACGACGCCGATGCTCCCTTCAGCCGTCACCAGGGACCAGCGCAGCGCCAGTATCGCGCTGAGGGGTTGGCGCAAAATCGCGTTAAGAATAATCAGATCAATCAGGGCAATAAAGAAGGTCGCGAGGACGCGCGGGGACGCGGCTCGCCCCTGGATTCGGCCACGGGGCAACTTCTGAACATCGGCTTCAACGTGGCGAATCGCGACAAAACTGAGCCAAAGGATCCAAATGGCCAGAATGACCGACAGCCCACCCCAAATCAGGTTGTTGACCTCGGGCGAAGTCGACGCGCTGACCAGTGCCTCCGGCCCAACCAGGTACGGAAGAATGATGACACCCATAACAATCGCGACACAATATTGTCCCAGTACCGCGATGCGACTTGTGCCAGCACCTGATTCCGTCATCGCAGCCCGGATCCACTGGGGGTAATCGGCGAACCCGAGACGCCCGGAACCGTCGCGACATCGAGCTCCCGGGTCAGGATTCGGCCGTGTAGGCGCACGGTTTGTTCGGACGGACCGAGGTCCAGTTCTCGCCGGAGGGTACGCAGACAAACCTCATACCAGTGAAGGGCCTGGCTCGGTCGACCGAGTTGAGCGTACGCGTACATCAACCTTTGATAGGCATCCTCACGGCACGCGTCGCGTTGCAGGATCTTGTGACAGCGCAAGATACAACCGAGCAAATCACCGTGGACCAAGCAGTGATCCGCCAATTTCGTGACAATCAGCAGATACTGGTCTTTCAATTCTTCGCGGCGTGCCTGGGTCCAGTCCTCGTACAAGTCCTCGACGAGATAATCATCTCGATAGAGAGCCTCGGCGCGTTCGAACTCATCTATCGCGTCGTCGAAGCGGCCTTCACGTTCACGTTGGCAACCGAGTTGAAAACGCCCGGAAAACTCGTCAACGTCAATCCAGATTCGAATATCGGGATTGATCTGGAGATTTCCCCCTTCGATCAGGACGCTCTCGCCGAGCGTTCGCGTCGGACTAGTTGGCGAGGTCAGGGCGTGGCGGAGGGCGTGCAAAGTCACCCGAAGATTGTTGCCGGCAGCGCGAGCCTCGGCCTCGGGCCAAAGCAGGTCGATCATAATCTCGCGCGGAACGGGATGCCGCCGGTCAACCAGAATCTTCAGTAGTGTCCGAGCTTTGCTTCGCCGCCAGTCCTGAACCACTTGGCCGGATCGCGACACTTCGAACCCGCCAAAGCACCGGATGCTCAACAGAGCAGAGCCGTTATGGTTGGAGATTGAATCCGCGCTCGGGACCTTTGTTGGCGCTTCCCGGACGCGGGGCACCGGAAATCTCTCTTCCGGTCGGCGAAAGCGGCGTCCACGATGGAAACTTGGTGCCGTGCTAGCCTCGCGGAGAAGCCAGAGCAGCAAAAGCGCCGAATTCACGATTCAATCCTCAGGGAACTTCCAGCAGGACCCTGCGTCGACGTGAGGTGACCCGACCATTGGTGAGACCGAACCGGTTACTCCCCGGCCCGTCGTTGCCGCATGGTTGCAGGAAAGGCTGCCGTTGTCAAGGGTCGAGGTAGTAATCAAAAGGGGAGAAACGACCCGGAAAATGACCGAGCATCGCTTCTCCCATTGGTTGGTGCGGTTCCGTTTGACTAGGTGTATCGGGGCTTGACCTGTAGGTGAATCCAGGCAACCGCCGCCGTGATGATGATGCCTAGAATGCTGATCGACAGAATATCGGAGACGAAGGACACCACGAGTCCCGCCGCCAGCAGCCACCATCCGTTCAGCTTCATCTGCCGCATTTGCCAGCCGCCGACAATACCCAGGACCGAATAGACGATACCCAGTACCAGGGCGACGATTGTCGACAAACCGAGCGCGACTCCATTAGCTCCCGACATCGCGAGAAACGGAGTGAGGACGGCGACGAAGAGGCCGCCAACAACCAGAAGGACCAGACTAATGACGCTAAGAACGATCGCGAGCCAGGGAATCCACTTGACGTACCAGGCGAGTAGACCTTCCGGAGCCGGAGGCAACTGCTTCCGTATGCGCTCGATCGAATCGTCCCACTGTGCCGGTACGCGGCCTCCGAGTGATGGGTCCACGGAATTCTCCCTCCAAACCCGAACGACTTAATTTGTCGACGCGGCCGCGACCGGGGGCTGGACCGCCCGTCGTGGCATCAGGTCGCGAACGAATCGCCATAGGACGTAGATAGCCGCGAGTACGAAGGCGACATACAGGACCGCGCTGAGATTTCCAAACTGGTCATTGTTGCGAAGCGCCGCCGCGACCGGCGCGACGAGCGCGAAGTAACCGACAACTAAGTAAACGAGATCGACCAGAGTATTCGAGGATGATTGCAGAACCTTTTGGCGTTGGGCTTGTTCGGCTTCCGTTTTGGCTGGTCGCAATGCACCTACCTGATGGGCAAGGAAGGGAACAACCAGCGGCTGTACCGCCTCCTGGACCGGCCGGCGGACACTCACGAAGAGTATCAGAATTGCCACCCCGAGAATGAGGCGAGCGAGCCACTGAAAAGATCCGCCACCAAAGTCGCTGCCGAACACCGGGAGGGCGAAAAGGGTCGGCGTGCAAACGACAAGGCCAAGGATAGCCGTCACCACGCCGCCACTGGCCCGCACGGAGTTGATCAACGCCGCGACCACGACGAGGGCCGCTACGGTGAGAACAATGCCACCGGTGGTCGCCTGTAAGAGGCCGACGAGGACACGGTCTACCGGAACGGCGATAATCGCGTACCCAACCACGAAGTAAAGTGCGTTGATGAGGCCGTTTTCGGTTGCCTCGATTTGTTCGCGTGTTTTCGCGTCGGCCTCGGCGCTCACCCGGCGGAGCGAGCGAACCTGCCCCATGATGATCGGTACGGTGAGATCCTGCACGAGCCGTTGGACCCGCGACCGTACCGCCAGAAAGGCCGCGAGAACCGCCAGGCCTACCGCGAGTTTAACAACCCACTGCAGCGAGACCGCACCGAAAATCTGGCGATCGACGACCGGAAGGGCGCTAACCAGCGCCCAACAAATCGCGAGAGCGCATACTGCCATGATAGGGCCGGTATCGTGCAGGATTTTCAGCACGATCACCGCGGCGACGAGCAGCACCAGAGCGGTAATCGCGGTCGCGATCAGGTCTTGGAGTCCGGGATCAAGGGCCAGGGCAATCGTATTGATCACCGGTAAGGCAATCAGCTGATAAATGAGGAACAGGTAGGCGACGTTTACCAAGCCTTCGGCGGCGCTGACCGCGCTGTTTCGCCAACGCGAAACTTGTAACGCCCCCTGAGCATCGCTGCTCAGTCGAACCGTCGTGCGAGTGAAGCGGTCGAGCGAATCAATCGCCGCGCCAAAGAGTTTCGTCGCGATTCCCGATAGCTGCCAGCGAATGCCGAGAAGCAAGGCGATTTGCATCAGCGCGATGACCAGGGCGATCGGCCAGTTTAAAGTTAGCTGACCAAACACCGGCAGGTCAGGGTTCGGGAGCGATTCTAATAGCGGAGCGACCGTAGCGAGGACGATGATCGCCAGCACGTTCGGAATCGCGCCGACGATCATCTCCTTCGTTTCCAATTGCATGCCCCGCGAGAGTTCGACCGCCTCGACCAGAGCCTCGCCAAAGTCCGATATCTTCGGGTAGCGATCCTCGGGACGCTTTTCGAGCGCCCGCAGAATGACGTCTTCGACTGGCCCCGGAATGCCCGGATTAATTTGCCGGGGACGCGGCGGTGTCGCGCTAACGTGCTGGGCCCGAAGCTCCGCGGACGTTTCTCCGGTGAATGGTCGGCGACCGGTGACCAACTCGTAGAACATCAGACCGAGCGAATACTCGTCGCTGCGCCCGTCGACTTCGCCACCCTCCCATTGTTCTGGCGACATATAGGCGGGCGTTCCGGCGACCCGGCGCCCTTCGTCGCGTGTCTCGCCAGCAATCCGGATGATCCCGAAGTCAGATAACAGCGGCCAGTCGGCACTTCCGAGCAAGACATTCGCCGGCTTTACGTCAAGATGGACCATGCCATGGTCGTGGGAGTGCTGAAGTGCCGATGCCACCTGGGCGGTTAAGCGGGCCGCGGCGCGAAGGTCCATCGCCGATCCCAATGCATTTAGCAGATCCTTAAGCGTCCCTCCAGGCACGTACCGCATGGCGATGTATGCCGTGCCCTGCTCTTCGGTGCAAGCGTAGACTTCGATGATGTTCGGATGGTGGAGTTCGTGAATGCTCACCGCTTCGGCCCGGAAACGCCCCATCAATTCCGGATCTTGCGCCAAACGAGGCGACAGAACTTTAATCGCGGCGGGACCGTCAAGCTCGCGGTCGTGCGCCAGGTAGACGGTAGCCATCCCACCCTGCGCGAGCGCCTGTTTTATCTCGAACCGTCCACCGAGAAGCGGGGGTATCGCGGTCGTCGTCATTTTAATGCTCCCCCTCGTTCGGACCGCGGCGGTTCACGCCGGTCGGCGCGATCGTTTCATCGGACGCGGGAGGCGCGTCGGCGATCCGCGTCGGACGTTCGCTGCTCTTTGCCTCGGCGACGATCGTTTCGCCACCGTTGCCGGATACTTCACTGGGTAGTCCGCCCAGCGCTCCCGCCCTGACCGCGGCAACGGTGGCTTCCGCTACGATGGCAGGCTCCTCAAGTACCGTCGCGGCGTCGCCGGGCGCCATGATCGTTGGGGACTCGGCGGACGCTACAAAGTCTGGTTTGTCGGACTTCCCGGCCTTTTGTGCGGTGCCAGACTCGTGGCCAGGGCCTGACACAATCTGGTAAGGCGGCGTTGTGCGCGGGGAGGACACGTCAGTCTTCGCAGTGTCGTACCCGGCGGTGGGAACGATTTGATCGAGCCCAAGCCAGAGCAGCCGGTCCAATAGAGGACGGCTCCCTGTTCGCATCCCGACGAGTAACGCGACCGCGATCAAGAAGACTAGTCCAACGTACGCCCCGTCAATGATCGCCTCTGGTGCAAACGACTTAGCAACCGCGACGAACGGTTCGCGTAAAATCGCTTGTATGATCAGGAGATAGATCAGGTCTGCCACGCGGATCACCGTGCCGCTGGCAGCGGCCGGATAATCCGTCGCGGCGGACGATCCCGGCGAGTTCGCCGCGAGCGCATTGAGTGGCGAAAAGCGAACGCGGATCGCGTGGTCCGCCTTGCCCAGGATGGTGCCGCGCGTCGTGAGGAGATACCCGGAAATGATCAAGCCTAGGACGAACCAAATCACCGCGAGCATGGAAAATCGATTAGCGATTTCGACGTCGTGAGCGGATAAGGCGTGGAAAACCGCCGGGAGAACAAGTAGTCCAATCACCGCGGCGATGACCGCGCCCGCGTACAACCGATAGCGAGCCACCAGGCTCGCTCCTGCGCCCGGTTTTCCCGCTTGGGACGGAAGCACGCCCTGCATCTCTCCCCCCAGAACCACCTATCGCCAGGTCAGCGGGAGTGTAACAGACCCTGGTAACGAGATCATTACCAGGAAGCGATACAATTTGCGCCGACTACTCCGAAAATCCCCCGAATGAATGTAACGCTCTTGTAATGTCTCAGTTATGGTGCCTGGCTATTCTCAGGACTGGCGCTTGGAGAATCTCCGCCCCGGAGTTAGATTGCTGATGATTGTCCAGAACCCGAAACGTCGAGCGCTGGCGATGCCGGCTGTTTTCATCGTTACCTTGATCATCTTAGGTCAAACCCTGGCCGCGGTAGCCCAGGCGGCAAGCCTTGGCGTGACAATTGAAAAGGTCGACGCCTCAAGCTTTCCAACCGTAAGTATCTATGGAAGCGTGGCAAACGATCAAGGGGTGCCGATCACCGGTCTCGACCAGAGTTCGTTCAGCGTGCTCGAGGACGACAAGGCCGTTGAACAGTTTCAGGTCCGCTCGACTATTGATAATGAACCAGTGGCCGCCACTCTGCTAGTGGATGTGTCCAGCACCATGGCGGGCAGCAAACTCGATGCCACCAAGCAAGCAGCGAACGCGTTCGTTGATAAGATGGGCTCACGCGATACCACGATGGTTATCGCGTTCAATGATCAGGCGAAGGTGATCCAAGATTTTACCGGTGATAAGACGAAGTTGAAGGCCGCGATCGCTGGATTAAGCGCGACCGGCGGACGCGCGGCCTACAGTGGAATCACCGCCGCGGCAAGCCAGCAGGCCAGCGCGCAGGCGGCTCGAAGAGCGATCATCCTGATTACCGACGGCAGTGATAACGCCAGCAAGATCAGTATGGGCGACGCGATTAAAGCGGCGAACGACAGTAAGACGCCGGTTTTCACCGTGGGAGTTGGATCTGACGTCAACAAAAGCGTACTCGACACAATCGCCAATTCAACGTCTGCCCAACCGATCTACGTTTCGGCACCGGATGGCATCAGCCAGATCTTCCGAAATCTTAGCGATCAACTTCACACTCAATACATTTTTACCTACACCTCCAAGCTGGCCCCGGACAACCAGCAGCACAACGTCTCAATCGACGCGAAATACAACGGAGCCGAATCCAAGATAACCGCGACCTTTGTCGCGAAGTCGCCCGCGTTGGCGTTTACGGTGTCGGGGATCACCGACAAGAGCACCGTTTCGGGGTCCCAGAGTATCGCGGTGAACGTCACCGCGGGGACGGCAAAGCAGGCCCAACTCTTGATCGACGGCCAGCCGGTTGCGACGGCGAGTTCGGCGCCATTCACTCTGAATTGGGACGCGTCGAAGTTGACCGCGGGCCAGCACGCCGTGGTCGTTCAGGTTACCGACGCGGCGGGAACCCAAAGCGAAAAGTCGTATACCGTTCAAGCGGCAGCTGCCGCGGCACCGACGCCTGCCCCAACCGTTCCGCCCCCAACCGCCGCCGCGACAGTTAGCGCGGCACCAACCGCGGTGCCTACTCCGGCTGGCAATTCAAACCAGGGAATTATCTACGCGGCTGCCGGCGCTGGTGTGGTCCTGCTAATCGGCGCGGGCGCCGCGGCGTTCGCCCTGTCGAGACGAAAGCCAGTCGCCCCTCCACCGGTGGTTGTCCCACCGCCGGTCGTCAAGCCGGTGCGCGCCTTGGAGGACCGCACCGAGGTGATCGCCCGACCGGCGCCACCTCCTCCGGTTCAAAGGGTTGAGGCGACCGCGGTAGTCGACGCCGGTCAGACCATGATGGGAAGCCCGGACGCGGGAGCGACCGTAGTTCCGCTCGCGCCGCAACCACGCGCGCGCCTGCATATCGTGCAAGCTGGAACTGAATCGGACGCCAACTTGACCCAAGCCGAGACAATTCTCGGCCGCGATCCAACCAATCCGATCGTTGTCCGCGACCCGATGTCGTCTCGACGGCACGCACGCATCATCATCGAGAACGGAGAATTCTGGCTCGAAGACATGAAGAGTCTGAATGGAACGCGCGTCAATGGCGAGGCGATTACCGGTCGGCGGAAGCTACTTCCAAATGACCAGATCAAAATTGGCGACGTGATCTTGACCTTCCTACCGATGGGCTAGCCATCGGTTCACCGACCGAGATTCCAAAAGGGCGACGGCCAACTGTGAAAGAGTATCAAACCTTCATCGTGCGGATTTGGGCGGACGACAGCAGCGAGGTGACGCGCGGCCACATTCAGCACGTGCGAACGCGGCGGACGTTGTACTTTCAAAACGCGGTTCGAATGCTGCGCTTCATCGACGAATATTTGGCTCCGCTGTCGTTAAGTGGAAACGACGAGCAGGCTGAAGGAGCCGACGACCAGACCGAGGACGAGGGGAACACGACCGAGCAACTGGAGCGTCTTCTCGCGGACGACCTGGGCGACAGTGTCCTGCCTAAAACGGGTGGCGGCGAATAATGTTAGTGGGGAGGGGATGGTCATGGTTACCGTCAACGTGGAGTCTGTTCCAGAGCCGGCGAGGAGGAATGAAATCCGCGCTCGGCCTAGTTCGGTTCCCCCTGAAAGCGTCGCGGACCTGATCAGCCAGGCGACGAGCGCCCTCGACGCGAGAGTTGCCAACCTGGACCGTCAGCTGTCCGTCCTGCGCCACTTGCTGGCAACACCTCTAGGCTCCTTTGGCCGGGTGTGGGAAACCCCGATCGAGAAACGAATCGCGGTTACCTGTCTCGGGCCGTTCGGCTTCGTCGTCGACGGGGTTCCGTTTGAGAATTGGCGCTCTGGCCGTGCCCGCTCGCTCTTTCAGTATCTTGTGACTCACCGCGGTCAAGCGATCCCGAGGGACACTTTGATTAGCGCTCTCTGGCCGGATGCCAGTGTCTCCGCACCGGCGACGTCGCTGAAGGTCGCGGTTCACGCTCTGCGACAAACTCTTGGAAACCTCGTCGAGTCGCCAAGCAGCGTTCGAATTGTATCTCAGGGCTCCTGCTATCAATTGACCGCACCGGATCTGTGTCTCGACGTGGAGGATTTCGAGCGGTGCTACGCGTCCGGCTTGGCGTCCGAGGCCGAGGGCAACGTGACCGAAGCGGTTGCCGCTTACACCCGAGCGGCTCGTTTGTATCGCGGAGACTTTCTCGAAGATATTCTCGACGACTGGCCAGCTTTCCGCCGAGAAGCGCTGAAAGACCAGTACCTCTTCGTCGTCGCCCGACTTGCCGGAGCAGCCGTCGACATGGAGGACTACCACGGCGCGATCGTGTGGTGTCAGCAGTTGCTCGCGAAGGATCGCTGCCGTGAGGACACCTATCGGACTCTGATGATTTGCCACGCGCGACTTGGCCAACGCAGCCGAGTGCGAAGCTGGTATGAATTATGTGTCCGGACCCTGCGCTACGAACTCGACTGCGAACCTGAGCCGGAAACCGAGCGAATCGCTCGGCTAGCGCTGGCCGGCAAGTTGTGAAAGAGGCTCTCTGGCTCGCGTGTAAGGCAAAAACCTGCTGTCATACCGCCATTGTCGTACCGAGTGGGCGCGACGTTTGGCGAATCGCCCGCCGGTTGGATCTGCCGCCGTGGACGTTCTTGCGCTACTTTTCTACGTCGACCGATCGACCTGACGCGTTTCTGCTCGATCGATCCGATGTCCGTTATCGACTGGTCCTCGCGAAGCGGCAGACGCGGCGCACCAAGTCGCCCGCTCCCTGCATCTTCCTCGCGAAGACGCGAGTTGGCGATCATCGTTGCGGACTCGGGCAACTGCGACCTGCCGCCTGTCTCTGCTTTCCCGCGGATCTCGTTGACGGACTGGTGACCGTGCGCAATGACGCCGGCTGTACCTGCCGAATCTGGGATATTGGCGATTTGGATTTGCGAGCCGAGACGGAGAAGGTCGAGCAGCGCCAAAACGAAGCCGTCGAATTTCATCAGGTTGTCGCCACCTGGAACGCGATGATCCGCGAGCTTCCTGAAGGTAGCTCGGCGAACTTTATCGACTTCTGCAACTTTATATTGGAAGCCTACGATCAAATGTCGGCGCCGGAGGTACACGCCAGTGTCTGAGACCGGCGCGACGCTGCCACGAAATCCCTGTCGTACCTGCAGTCGATGTTGTCGATACTACGCGGTACCACTTACTGGTCACGATATTTGGCGAATTTGGCGTTCCCAACGACTGCGGCCGGAGACATTCGTCTTGCCACTCGAAATTGAGAACGACAACCGGCAAGCGATCAAGTTAACGGCGGATGGGAATCGATTTCTGCTGATCCTGGACAAACAAGGGGTGCGTAAGCCAAGCGCGCCGTGTATTTTTCTTCTCACCTTACCCGGGGAACACGATCGCTGCGCGATCTATTCGGAACGTCCGGCGGCCTGTCGGGCATATCCGATGATTCCCAGCCCCGAAGGGATTATTGTCAGTCCGCGGGCCCTGTGCCCTCCGGATTCCTGGTCTGGCGATGATACGGCTAAGCTGAGCTGGCGGACTGCCGTGCAGCAGACTGAACTCACGTTCGACGTTTATGCCGCGGTCGTTGCCGCCTGGAATGCGCGATTCGACCGGCAACCGCGACGCGAAATGACTTTTACTGACTATTACAACTTCCTGTTCAACGTCTACGAGCGCATCGCGACATTGGACGCGTTGCTCAGTCCGTCGCAATCGCAGGCGGTCCAGTGGAGTTGGCGAGCCGCGCCGCCCAGTGGGAGTGATGAGTCCGCGCCGTGGCTGGACTATATGGATCAAATCCAGCAGATCGTGTCCTCGCTGTTAGCTCAATAACCCGGAATTAACTGTCCATTAACCACCGCGGCATAACGTGCAGTGGGTAGGCGAGCCGTAGTCTGGTGGGTTAGGAGAACGGCGATTTCGCGCATGGTGATCGCGATAACCGGAAACGGCGCGGAGATTCGTGAGGCGTTGTCGCGCCTGGACCTGCGTTTGCGCCTTGCAATCACCGGGCAGCGCGACGCTCTCGCCGAGCGAGCGCGTGACCCGTTTCGTGGGTTGTACATCTCCGAATCCGACGTAGATGAACTGCTCGGAGAGTCTCTGGCTCCCGCTCTTGCAGAGCGCCTTTCGGCGACGCCAATCGCGGCAGTCGCCCCTCGCCTAGGCTGCCTCGCAAGACACTTCGATCTTGACGAGTTCGAGCAGGAAGTCTTGCTCATTTGCCTCGCCCCCGACGTGGATACGCGCTACGAGCGACTGTACGCCTACCTGCAGGACGATGTGACCAGGCGCCGCCCCACCGTCGACCTGATCCTCCGCCTGCTCACGTCGAGCATCGAGGAGAGCGCCAGGGCACGCTTTGCCCTTGGCGCGCACGGACGTCTGATGCAGGAGGGGTTGCTGGGCTTTGCCGACGAACCTGCGGTGCCACCATCTCTTCTGAGTCGTCCACTGCGGATCGACGAACGCATTTTGGAATACATCCTTGGGTCCGACGCGCTGGATATTCGTCTCCGAGGTATCGTCGAGGGAGTTCATGGAAATGATGTGAACCCCGCCTACGACGTGCCGGGGCATTATCCGGTCCGCCTTTCCCGACTGATCGGAGATGCGGTTGATTCGGCCGGCCCGATTATTTACTTGCAGGGATCCGCGGCCGCGGCGAAGTCTCCGACGGTCCTCACCGCGGCACGGTTGGTCGGGCGCTCGGCGCTGATCGTAGACGTTCCGGCATTGCTGGCGAGCGGTAGACCGGCACCTGCCGTCGCTATTGAACTTGCCGTGCGAGAGGCGATGTTGCAGACCGCGTTGTTAGTGATCGACGGATTCGACCTGCTCCTTTCCGAAGACGATACGCCCGCCTTGGTTCGAAACCAACTGCGGGCAGTTTTGCGCCGACACCCCCGGCCAACATTTTTACTTGGCGAGGCCCGCTGGGAACCCAGCGCCTGGGTTCCCGAAGTGCCCGCGATGCGCATTGACTTACCCGTACTGGCCCAGTCGGCCCGACTTCAACTGTGGGGAAATCAACTCAACGGGAGTTATCCCACGGACGAGGTTGCCGATCTCGCCGCCCGGTTTCGGCTCGACGGCGACGGAATCCGGGCAGCACGGGTTAGTGCGCAACTACGCGCCAGTTGGCGGGGCGATGCTGGCGCGGCGATTCACGACGTTCGTGAGGCTGCCGCCGCGATTGCCGCGCCGCCGCTTGAGGGACTGGCCAAGCGGGTTGAGCCGCGCTATAACTGGGACGACATCGTTCTGACCCCGGACAATTTGGCTCAACTTCAAGAGCTATGCTCGCGCGCGCACCACGCGACAATGGTACTCGAACGGTGGGGATTTGGCCGAAAGCACGCGCGACGAAATGGTGTGACCGCGCTGTTCGCGGGCCAGCCCGGTACCGGCAAGACGATGGCCGCCGAGATCATCTCCGGCGCGCTTGGCTTGGAACTCTACCGAATCGACCTGTCGTCAGTCGTCAGCAAATACATCGGTGAGACGGAAAAGAACCTGGAGCGAATCTTCCGCGCTGCGGACCGCGGCGACGCGGTTCTCCTGTTTGATGAGGCTGACGCGATCTTCGGTAAGCGATCCGAAGTTCGCGACGCCCACGACCGCTATGCCAATGTCGAGACCGCCTATCTCTTGCAGCGTCTCGAAGTGTATGATGGGCTGGCGATCCTGACGACGAACCTGCGCGGCAATATTGACGACGCTTTTGTGCGTCGGCTGGACTTTGTGCTGGAGTTCCCGATGCCGGAAGAGGCGGAACGCTTACGGATCTGGGAGCTAGCTCTGCCGCCGGAGGCCCCGCGCAACCCGGACCTTGACCTGGCATTTCTCGCCCGAAAGTTCCGGATTGCTGGTGGACACATCCGCAACATTGCCTTGAGTGCGGCGTTCCTGGCGGCCTCGGATGGCGAATCGATCGGGATGAAGCAGTTGGTTCGGGCGACTCGCCGTGAGCACCAGAAAATGGGTAAGATGGTGGGACCGTCGGATTTCGATCAATATTTTGGCTTAATGAGAGACGAGACGACTGTTCGTGGCTAGGGCCCGTCGCACCGAGTAGTGGCGGGAACCGAGGGAGGGTATACCGTGGTCCAGCGTCAGAACCTCGACCCAAACAAGGATCGCATTCCCGGACGTCGGCCCGAGTCCGCCGAACAAATGCCGCGGGCCGACGCTCCAATTCACCCGCTCCTGACCCTGCAGCACCAGATTGGCAACGCCCAGGTCGCGCGAATGCTAGCGCAACGAGTTGGCCCAGAAGAAGAGGAGCCCTTACAAGCTAAGCACGTTGATCGCCAGTCGGCGCAGCGTGCCGAAGAAGATGAACCCTTGCAAGCTAAGCACGTCAATCGGCAGTTGGCCCAACGCGACGACACTTCGGACCATGAAGATGACGTTCACGCGATGCACGTCGATCGCCAATTCGCGCAGCGGGCCGAAGAAGAAGAACTGCTGCAAGCTAAGCACATCGACCGCCAACTGGCCCAGCGCGACGGTGACAGTCCGGTCCTTGGCGCCGAGGGTGGCGAGGTCGATTCGGTCATCGCCGACCGGATCCGATCTGACCGCGGAAACGGCTCGCCTCTGGACGATGGCACGCGGAGTTCGATGGAGTCAGGTTTCGGCGCGCGTTTCGATCAGGTGCGCGTCCACACCGACTCCGCGGCGAACTCATTGAATCGCCAGCTTTCCGCCAAGGCCTTTACGACCGGCAGCGATATCTTTTTTAGCAGCGGCGCCTACCAACCGGAAACCAGCGACGGGCGAACTTTGCTGAGTCACGAACTCACTCACGTCGTGCAGCAGCGGTCGATGTCTTCCGACGGGCCAATGACGGTAAGTCCCGCCGGTGACGCGCACGAGCAGGAGGCCGACTCGATGGCCGCGAAAGTCGTCGGCCAGCAAAGCACTGCCCAACGGCAAGCGAAAGAGGACTAGCGACCCAGTGGGTAGAGGACGAGGCCGGACGAGATGAGTCGAGGAAGTGGCCGCGCGTCAAGCAGCCGGGACCGTGAAGCCATGGACACACTCCGGGCCGTCCTGAATGACGCCGGCCTCGCTCCGAAACCTCTGACGGAAGCGCAAGGTTTCACCATCACCTTTGACGACGACGGCCCAAACGTCGACGGCATGGCCCATATCCTTGACGGCGAAGATCGATTTGTTTTTCTCCTGATCTTTCGGGACCGGGTTCCGGACGCTTTCCGGCCCTCAGTAATGGAGTTCCTGACCAGAGTAAACTACGGCATGGCGATCGGTGGCTTCGAGATGGACTTGAACGATGGTGAAGTACGCTTTCGATGTGGCGTCGACTTCCGCGGCCAGCGCTTGCCGCCGTGGCTCATTCGTAATTCGATCGTCGCGGCGATGGACGCCGTCGAAGCCTATGCCCAAGGGCTGGAGAAAGTCGCGACCGGCGAGAGCAGCGGGCTCGCGGCGTACGAGGCGGCGGAAGCGTTCCTCGAAGCCTCGTCGGGTTAGCCGGCGCGCTCGCTCGTCCGCATGAGGGTATTAACCGCCGATTAACCTCATGCTAACCACTGTGCCTTAGCCTAGCGCTGAACCGGGCGAAGCAGATCCCAGGAAGCTGGCTGGAAGGGGACTGGTTGTTCGCGGATCTGGACGACAGCATTCGCCAATTGCTGATTACTCACGTGCCCCTAGACCCCGCGGAAGTGGAGATCAGTTTCGACACGCCCGACCGCGAGTGGTCCGGTCGGCTAACTCGACCGACGATCAACTGTTTCCTTTACGACGTTCGTGAGAACATGAAGCTTCGAAAGATTGGTTGGGAGACTCGTCGAGACGTCGCGGGAAGCGTTGGGACTCGAATGCGACCGCCAATGCGGATTGACGCGACGTACCAGATTACCGCGTGGTCCCGAGCCCGGGAAGACGAACACCGCCTGCTCTGGCGATTGCTCCTGACGCTCGCGAAATTCCCGATGTTGCCAGAGTCCATACTGCACGGTGAACTAAGCGATCAGCCAATGCCAATTCCGACGTCGATCGCCCAACCGGACCAGATGCCTGCCAATTATGCTGATCTCTGGCAGGCGCTCGACAACCGTATCCGCCCAGTCCTCACCTACGTCGTCACGCTCTTGCTGGACCCGGAGATTGGCTTCACTCGACCGCTGACCCTCTCCGCACCCTCGGTTGGTCTGGAAGGCTTCGATCGGCGCGAGCAAGAACGGGCGGGACAGGTACGTGGTCGCGTCCGCGATAGTACGGACCGCCAGAAGACAATGTCCGGTGCGCTCGTCGTCCTCGCCGAAACCGGCGACCGGGTGCTGACCGACGAGGAAGGTCACTTTTCGTTCCCGAACGTGCAGCGCGGTCAAATCACATTGATCGTCCGCGCGCGCGGTCGAGCGGAGGTCGCGAAACAGGTGGCCGTTCCGTCCCCCGACTACGATTTGGAGGTGTGAGTTCATCGACAGTGAGACTTAACCAGGAACTAACCGCTTCTTAACGATCGTGCTTTACTTTGCGCGTCAACAGCGCGTTGGTGTCATATTGACACGGGATTCGCCCTGTGCGTGCCGCGAATAGGAGAAAGGGAAGATGGCCACAAGTTACCTAACTCCCGGCGTATACGTCGAGGAGATGCCGCCAGGTAGTCGTCCGATCGAAGGGGTCGGAACGTCGGTGGCGGCGTTCGTTGGATTCGCGGAGATGGGTCCGCGCAATAAGCCGACCTTGGTGACGAATTGGTCTCAATTCGTTGATAAGTTCGGAAGTTTTCACGATGGCTACTATCTCGCACACTCCGTGTACGGCTACTTCCAGAATGGTGGCGGCACCGCCTACGTGGTGAACCTGGCTCCGTCTTTGGCGCCACAGGTCATGCTTCCTCCGGCCACCGACGGCGCGAGTGGGCGACCATCCCTTGAAGTCTACGCGATTCGCCAGGGCCTGACGACGGCTAACTTGTCCGTTGAAGTCGCCTATGGCGACGGCTACCAGGCGTTGCCGCCAGGGCCGAGCGCCCCCGCGTCGCCAGCACCGGCTGGCGATGACAAGGCTGGTGACGCGAAGGGCAAGGCGCCCGCCGCTCCCGCGCCACGCGCGGAGCCGGCGAAGGTACCGGACTCGACAACGCCCTTCCGGCTGGACATCAAGCGTGGCAGCGACGTGCTGGAATCCTTCGACGGCGCCGTCCTGGACCGCGAGAGTCCGCGTTATGTCGAGACATTGGTCAATGGGCTTTCGCAGTTTATCTGGTTGACCCCACCTTCCGGAAAGTCCGCGGTTATGCCCGCTCCTCGAGGCGGGGTGTATAACCTCAACAAGCCGGCGTCGCTCGCCTCCCAGATCAGCACCCCGGAGTTCATGGGTAAGATCCAGGATCGCTCTGGCATCGAAGGCCTGGAAGCCGTCGACGAAATCACGATTGTTTGCGCGCCGGACTTGATGTCGGCATACAAGAAGGGCTGGATCAACGACGACGCGCTGGTTGGTCTGCAGAAGGCCATGCTGGCCCACTGCGAGCGGATGCAGGATCGCGTGGCGATCATCGACGCCCCTCCCGGCTTGGACCCGCAGGATATGCTCGAGTGGCGCAACAAGTCGATGATCGATTCGCAGTACGGTGCGTTGTACTACCCGTGGATTAAAGTACTGGACCCGCTCGATGCGACCGGCAAGCGGCTTCTGTCCATTCCGCCCAGCGGGCATATGGCCGGCATCTGGGCTCGCACGGATAACGAGCGCGGTGTCCACAAGGCACCGGCAAACGAGGTGGTGCGTGGAGCGGTCAATGTCGCCCAGGACATCACCGAAGGCGAGCAGGGCCTGCTCAACCCAAAGGGCGTGAACTGCATTCGTCCATTTGGGACGCGCGGCATTCGCGTGTGGGGCGCGCGAACGCTGTCGAGTGACGCGGCGTGGAAGTACATCAACGTCCGCCGACTCTTCAACTACATCGAGGAATCGATCAAGCAGGGCACTAACTGGGCCGTCTTCGAGCCTAACGATTTTAGCCTGTGGCAGCGGCTGAAGCGAGACATCACGGCGTTCCTCCAGCGACCCTATCGCGAAGGAGCATTGTTCGGTGCCACGGCTGACCAGGCTTTTTACGTCAAGTGCGATTCCGAGACGAATCCTCCGGACGTCATCGACGCCGGGATGGTCATTGTCGAGGTTGGCATTTGCCCGGTTAAGCCCGCTGAGTTCGTGATCTTCCGAGTTACCCAATTGCCGACCGGTGGAGTTACCGCATAGCTTCGGCCGCCGGGTGAGTCATCGCGTCGCACGCGGAGGCTCACCCGGACCGGTCATAACGCGTTTCGTTTCGCGGGGTTTACGCCCGACTCTTCATCGAGTACTTTCGAGAGACGACCGTAACGAGGAGAGACAAGCATGCCTGGCCAGGGAATGGATCCGATTTCGGCATATCAGTTCGCACTGGAAGTGCAGGGTATTCAAGAGGCCACCTTCCGGGAAGCGAGCGGTTTCGGGTCGGAATCGCAGGTCATCGAGTTCAAGGAACAGACCAAAGACGGCCACACCATCGTTCGGAAGATCCCGGGCACCTTGAAGTGGCAGAATATCAACCTGAAGAAGGGTATGACGAGCAACTTCGAACTGTGGCAGTGGCGTCAGAAGGTGATTGATGGCCAAATCGAGCAGGCGCGCAAAGACGGATCGATCATTGGCTACGACGAAAACGGCGCCGAAAAGATCCGTTATAACTTCGTTCGGGGCTGGCCGTGCAAGTGGACGTCGTCCGGTTTGAACGCCCAGGGAAACGATCCGATCATCGAGGAGATCGAGATCACCCACGAGGGCCTGGTGCGGGTTAGCACGTAATGAGCCCTCGCGACACCCTGCAAACCGAGTTCGACTTTGTTCTGCCCAAGGGCTACGTCGATCGAGAAGGAAACCTTCACAAGCGTGGCACGATGCGCCTAGCAACGGCGAATGACGAAATCGCGCCCTTACGTGATCCTCGTGTTCGCCAGAATCAGGCGTATCTCACGATTATCCTGCTTTCGCGAGTCATCTCGAAATTGGGGACGCTCGGGGATATTAACCCGGGCGTCGTCGAAGGGATCTTTTCGACCGACCTGGCCTACCTCCAAGCGCTGTACCGGCGGATTAACGAGAACCCGAACCTCGACGTCACCGCGACCTGTCCAGAGTGCGGGCACAAGTTTACGGTCGATACGGTTGCTGGCATGGGGGGATCGTAGGCTACCCTCAGGACCGCCTGTATGAAGAGGTAGCCTACATCGCTTACCACTTCCACTGGCCGGTGGAGGATATCTTCGAGATGGAGCACGCGGATCGTCGCCGCTGGGTTGAAGAAATCGCGAAGATCAATCGCCAAATTACCGGGGGACGGTAATGGTATTAGTCATCCAGCGGGTTACCTGCAACGTGACGGTACGGGCGGCGGCGTCGAATCTGGCTATGGAGTCATCGGTGAACCGGGCGCCGTCGCCTCAGGTGTCGACGGTGCCAACCGCGGCGGTCCAACGAACTCTCAAGGCGGAAGAGAGCGCTCCAGCCGAGGAGAACTCCCCGGCCACCTCGGTCGGCCGTTCGGAGGCCGCACCGATTGACTCGAAAAAGCTCGCCGATGAAGTCTATCGGCTCATGCGTGACGACCTGCGAATCGCTCGGGAGCGCGAATGAGAGGGGAGGGGCGTGTCGATGGGTCTCGAATCGGGGCTCGACTACAGTCTGCCGATCCACTTCGCGGCCGACGGCACACCTAGTCATAGCGAACGCGAGTCGGCCATTGGGAGTCAGAGGCCGAGCGCTGGCGCCGGCCACAACGCAGTCGACGACGCCCTCGAGCCATTAACCTCTCGGGCCGAAATTCTCGGTCACGCTCTCGACACGCTTGGCCTGCAACGGCCAGGTTTACCTCCTCATTGGCGCTTCGACCAGCCGTTGAGATTCGACTCCCTCCCCTTGAACGGCGGGTCGCCACTCGGGCCGCGGGACGATGTCGCGCTGGCGAGTAGCCTGAGGCCGGCCATCGCGCGCTTTCTCGGCGACCCGGTCGAGGTCCCGGTCCAGCCGGTGACTCCGCCGACGGTTACGAATTCCTGGCAAGGTTCGATGACGGACCTTGTTTTCGCGCGAGTGCGCCGACGGGCGGCCAGAGAGGCGCCTCAGCTGGTTCAACCGCAATCGATCGCCCGGACGCCGATGGAAGCGCTTTCGAGCGGCGAACCGCTGCAAGACGCCGTCCGGACCGCGATGGAACCAATCGTCGGGTCGCGGCTGAACGATGTGCGAATTCACTCGAGCCCGGCGGCAAGCGCAATGGCGTCGGCGCTCAGCGCCGACGCGTTTACCGTCGGTCGGGAGGTGTTCTTCGCGGAGGGAAAGTTCGATCCGTTTTCGCCACGCGGGCAGGCGCTGCTGGCTCATGAACTCACACACGTCCGACAGCAGGAAAAGCCGCTGGAGCGGTTACCGCGGCAGGGCGAACACTCGGACCCTACCGAAGCAGAAGCCGAACTGGTCGAGCGTGCCGTTCTCGACGAGTCCGACGGTTACCGCGGCCAACTGGAAGTGACGAGCTACGTTCGCCGTTACTTTACCGCTTCGGGAGAACGCCTGTCCCCAGCCGTTCGCGAGCGATTGGACTCGATATCGCTACGCGCCTGGGCGATTGCCGAGGAACAGCTTGGACCAGTTTTGTCCCAGAACGCGGGACGGAACGTAGCTGATCTGAACGTTGATGTCGACGTTGACCTCTCGAGTGGTGATGACGTTGCCGCCGATCAGTGGGGCCGGCGTCTGGCCGAGGCGATTCGCCGCGCTTTGACATGACCGGGAATTAGCGAGGAGCTAGCAAAGATATGAGCGACCAATTTACGCCACCGGAACCGTTGATTGGCACGAAGTTCTGGATCGAGATCGATGGTGTCGCGGTCGCCTACTTCACCGAGTGCTCCGGCTTGAACGCGGAAACTGAAACGACCGAGTACGCCGAAGGCGGCGTCAACGACTTCGTTCACAAGCTGCCGGTCCGGACGAAGTTTACCAACGTGACACTGAAGCGGGGTTGGGTCGCCTCAGATGATCTCTGGAATTGGTACAAGAACGTCGTCGACGGCCGGATCAAGCGCCGAAGCGTCTCAATCATCCTGTACGAGAACCGCGTCAGCGGGACGGCGAAGGAAATGGGACGTTGGAACCTGCAAGGCGCCTATCCCGTTAAGTGGCAAGGGCCAAGTTTTCGAGCCGACAGCGACACCGTCGCGGTTGAATCGCTCGAACTGGCTCACTATCGATGGGACCGCCAGTAAGGATTACTCATGTCAGGTACGCAGCCGGGACGCCGCGGGGCTTCAACGCTACTCCACGAATTGCGGGTCTGGGACCGGCGCGCGCGCCGCGGAGTTTTCCCCAAGACCGAAGCGATTGACGATTGGCAACGGGCGGTTGAAGCAACCCTGCCGAGTGACCGAGCGGAAAGCTTGGAGCTGCAGTTGCGGCTGGCAGCGATTACCGCGTCTGTGCTCGCGCATCGGCCGGCTCCTGGGCAGCCTGGCGTTGAACCAGCTCCCCGTCAGGATGTCGCCTCGCTCTGGCGGTCTGTACTTGACGCCCCGCCACGGGGACGCCTTCGGAATTTGGCCAACCGAGTTGCCGAAGAACTGGCTGCGCTCCGCGTTAGTAGCCCTAACGGGGAAGGCGAAAGTCCTGCCGGAGCGCGCATCGGTTCCGGTAGCGTACGTGCCAGGGATTTAGCGTTCTCGTCGCCAGCAGTTTCGGGTTCGACGCGGCTTCGGCTGGTACACTCCGAAGCGTTACCTACGAGCCTATCCGACGAACCACAGCCGGACCTCCTGCGTACCCTGGATTTTGTGAGATCGCGCGAGTTACTCGGTACGGGTTTTCTCGAGTACCTGCAACTCATTCGACAACCGGATGGATTGGCAACTGCTTACACGCCTCTGGATATGCCGTTCGTTCTGGACACCGATCTCGAATTGGACTGGCTCGAAGGCGAACCGGATCCATTCAGCGTGCCACGGGTCATTGTCCCGCTACGGCGAGCAGTCGAAAGCCTGACCTCCCAAGGAGCGCGGGTTAACCTCATCCGCGGCAGCGAAGTTCCGGCTGACGAGTACCGACCGGAGGAAGCCCGGTCGGCGACGGACCTGGTGGTCGCCGGCCTGTTCGGTCCGGTGAGCCTGGGAGGATTCCCGGTCTTCGAGCACGCGGTGACCGTCGCCGAGCGCCCGGGCCGCTTGCATCTCCTGCTGGCCCCGGGAGCCGTGGCCGACGCGCTGGTTCTCCCGCCCGTCGAGGCGCCGGACTCGCCGATTGAAAGGCAGTCCGGAAATCACATTGACGCGGCGATCACCGAGCGGACCGGAAACGCTCCAGCCTTGTCGCGCGAGCCCGTGGATTCGGGCAGGTTGAAGACTCCCCCGACTGCTTTGGCAGCGGAGCTCCGGCCGGTTGTTCCGGACAGGTCGGTCACGGATGCGCCGCCAGCCTCGTCTGACCAGCCGAGCGGTCCCGAAATAGCCTTGCCGGGCGAGCCGACTCCCAGCATGCCTGTCCCTGAAGAGAGCGCAGTTTCTCCAGTGCCGAGTTTCGGGTCGGAACATCGCCATTTCGAGCGTCAGGACGCCACCGGCCGAGCGCAGGTGATCCGACGCTCCAGTCCGGCTACCGATGACATCACCGCCTTCACGGAACCTGGGCAGACGGCGCGAATCGCTCCGGTTCTCACCATCGCGCTCGACTGGGTCAGTGGAGAAGATCCCTGGCGCCATCCGGAGGAGATTGCGCGATTGACCATCGCGGCACAATCGGTTGTGCGCGCGGCCGGGCGCGTCGCCATAGTTCGCGGTCGCGAAGTTCCTCTCGAGCGGTATCGACCGGCCGAGGGGGTGTCCAGTCAGGAGTTAGTCCTCCTGGGTACGGGGCGACCGATTCCCTTGGCCGGGTTGTCTTTCCTGGATGGCTCAAACGTCCAGACCCAACGACCCGGATATATTCAGGTTCTCGTGGCTCCCCGGACGTATCAAGAAAGCGACCGACCGGACGGTGGATGGCGAGGAGCGGTTCGAGAGTACCCCGAGCTAGTTCTCGCGCGTGAAGAGGACGCGGTCAAGGTCGGCGAATCCGCGAGCCCTACCGCGGCTGGGGAATCGGTTACCGCGAGGCCGGCGCTAATCGACCGGTTTGGCCAGCCAAGTGTGGCGACCGGTCCGAGGGTATCGCCGAACGCGCCGGCGACTCGGGGCGCAGGTGTCGGGGACGAGTACTTCGGTCTCGGCTCCCGCCAGATCTCGGGCCTACTACCGGCGGTCCATTCGGCGAGCGACTTTTCCGACGTTATATCCGCGAGAGCGTTGACGACCAGTTCCGCGGACGGGTTGCGAGTGCTCGGCCGGGAGGCTGAACGGCGTCGGGTGGAGTTTGAATCTCGTGAATCGTCCGGGATTCTCCCGTCGCAAGAAACCGTTACCCATCGCGTGCTCGTGAATCGGGACGTCGACGAGGAGTTGCCAAGCGTCGCGGAGCCGACGCCGTCAATCCACCGCCAGCCTCCGCTGGACTTACCGCTGATAGTGCCCTCCTTCGAGGAGGAACCGTCCGCAGCGGCTGTCCCGCCGACCGGCCGCTCGTCCGAAGATCTTAAACCTACCGAAGCTGCTCCATCGCCAGCGCTCCAGTCACGGCCGGCGCCCGTCGATGAACCGCCTGCATTGGGCGAGGCTATGTACCGTGAGACAACGACGCTGGTGGCGCCACCCGTCGTGGACCGCTCGACCCATGTCGAGCCAGACGTTCTTCCGCCTCGGGCGGATGTTCCGTCATCAATTGACACCGAGCCGCCGAGCGCCAGCGGTCAATCCACTGCGCCGGCGCCTGGAATGGTCGGGCCTCTTACGAGGGAACCTCTAGCCGCGCCACCAGGAGTTGAAACAATCCGATTGACGCTCGATTGGGTGAGTGGCGAAGACCCCTGGGAGAACTCGGTACGCCTGGAAGAGGCGGGTGGCCAGTTACGCGATATCGCCGCGCCGGGTGTTCGCTTCGAGCTTGTGAGAGGACGCGAGGTTCCTCTCGCCCACTATGACGTGAGTCGGGCAGTGAGTTCCGCCGACCTTGGCCTGGTGACGCGTGGCGGCCCAGTCGTTCTCGCGGGTGTGGGTTTGCTGGACGCCGCGAACCTGATCGCCGAGCGACCGGGTAGCCTGCAGGTTCTGGTCGCGCCCCACGCGGTCGCGCCGTCAGGATCGCGTCGACTGGCTTATCCTTCGCCAGCCGACCTCGTCCTCGCCACGCCAGAGGACGCCGGGGAATCGGTTGCTGATCCTTCGAGCGCCCAACCCGGTCGAATTGCCTCGCGAATGTCTCGTGGCGATCTAACGCCGGCAATTGCCGATTGGCAGGTCGCGCGTCACCCGTTTGAAAGTTCGGCTCTCTCCTTGGCGACCGGGCCACTTCAACGGACGTTGGCGTTGCCAACGGTCGGTGACCGGCCCCCCGAACCTTTCCCGTCGCTCCCGGCCAGCCCGGTTCAGGAAGCGGCAATCGCGCGACTTTCCGACGAACGGCGAGTGATCGAAATTACGCTTGATTGGGTCACCGGCGCCGACCCCTGGGAACAGCCCGCGACGATTGAGTCGGCGCGGGCGGCAGCGCGAGAGTTAACCACCTTCGGAATCGAGGTTGTTCTTCGGCGTGGTCGAGAGTTCCCGAGACCGGCCTATCAACCGGAACGCGCCCAACAATCGTCGGATTTTGCGGTTATCGGTCCACACGGGAGAGTTCTGCTCACCCCAATGAACCTCCTCGGGGGAGCCAACGTCATCAGCCAGCGACCGGACGCGTTCGAGGTTGTTCTTGCCCCCGAAGTCCTTTCGAGACCCAGCGAATGGGCGTTGCCGACATTTCCCAGCCTTGTCTTCTCGGCGGAGCCGGGCGCTCCTGAAGGTGCGGTACAGGAAAGTGCGGATCTGACTGTGGGAGCTTCTGTGGGCCCCGGTTCCCAATCACGAGCCCAATTTGGGCGAACCTCTACGGCTGCCGAGATCATCCAGGTGGTTCTCGACTGGGTTGTCGGCAGTGAACCACGGTCCGACCAGTTGACCGCAATAGCGGCGGACCTTGCTGGAAGGGTCGCGGGCGAGGGTATCCGTTTCGAGGTGCTTCCCGGTCGCGCGGTTTCGCCAGCGGAGTACCGCGAAGCACCGTCGGAACCGGCAGGCGCGTTCGTTTTGCGGACTACCCGAGGCGCGATCCCTTTGGGTGACGAGGCGTGGCTGGAGGGGGCGGTTCTGCGGGGTCAGCGCCCCGGTCTCCTGCACGTTTTGCTTCCACCTAGCACGTCGCGGTCGGCTGATGGCACACCGACCACACCGGAATTGACCTTCGCAACCACGCCCGACGCTAAAGCAGAGAATCCGCCGGGGTCCGTGGGGCTACCAGAACCGGAATACCGACGACTGACGCGATTCACCGACCCAGCCTCGACGCTTGCCTTGCGAACGGCACCGGCTGCTTCGGCGGCGCAGTGGCTTCCTCGCGCGGTCGAGGAACCGGGCGTTGAGCCGGAGACTCTCTGGTCCGCGCGCGTGAATCGACAACCTGAAGCGGCGGCCGATTCTAGTCGAAGGCGCGAACCGGACGATTTCGAAGTGAGTATTGGGTCGCCGGGAAGCGCGGCGGTGGCGCCGAGTTTCGGAGAGACCGAATTACCCGCCCTCGAAGCGGATCGATTTGCCGCGGCGCTCGTCGAGCGGGTGAGCGATCCGTCAGGAATCGCGACACGCGGTGGATTCGCCGGGTCCGACCCAGGGTGGTCTGGTGGTGCGTTCGGGAGTCCGTTGTGGGATAATACGTCTCCGATGAATATTCTCGTGTACGACGTTACGGTTGCCGAATCGGAACTCGGGGGTGGCCAAAGAGCGGCGAACGGACGTAGTGGGTCTCCACGTGGAACGTCAATTGGCTCCGCCTTGACCTACGTCCACGACCGGCCAGACATGAGGAGCGAGACTCAGCCGTATGGCCTGGGCGACACGGCCAGCGGTTACGTCATTCCGTCAACCCTCATCTTCGTGAGCGATGGCGAGTTAATGTCGGCGGAGACACAACAGGCTGCTCGGGCGGCGGCTGACCGTCAGCCAGTGACGGCCGGAGCGGCCGTTCAGAGAGTTCAATCCGCGGCCTCTTCTCCAGGCGAAAGCGAGACCCCAGACAAAGCAGTGAATTTAGAAAAGCTGGCTCGTGACGTCTATCGCGAGATCAAGTGGCGATTGGCGGTCGAGCACGAACGAGCCGGTACGCGGCGACCGACCCGCGGTTGGTAGGTAGGAGGTCAAGGTGAGCGTGTCGTACGGCAATCCGGTCAAGGCCTACATTTACAACGAAGACAAGGGACAGAAGGTTATTGACTGTCTGTTTAATCCAACCGAGTACAGTTTCAGCAAGAGTAACGAGTGGAGTGAAGATAAGGCCTCCGGGCAGGATTTGCCAATCGCGCACTTCCAGGGCGGCGGCGCCACGTCGATGAGCGTCACGATTCTATTCGACACCTACGCAATGGATCACGGCGACGGGCCTCCGACAGACGTTCGAGAGTACACGGAGAAGGTCTTCTCCCTGATGAAAGTTGATTCCAGTTTGAAGGATGCCAAAACTGGGAAGTCGCGGCCGCCGATCATCAGTTTTCGTTGGGGCCGAACCTGGAGTTTCAAGTCGGTTATCAAGAGCATTTCTCAGAAGTTCACGCTCTTTACGTCGGATGGGACGCCGGTTCGGGCCACCCTCCAGCTAGGACTCCAGCAAATTCAGCAGGACGGCACCTACCCGCCTCAGAATCCCACCTCGGTCGCCGAGGTCGAGCGAGTTCACGTGGTCGGGCCGGGAGAGACGATCGACGGTATTGCTTTTACCGTCTACGGGGACGCGATGAAGTGGCGTCAAATCGCCGAATATAACAACCTTGACAACCCACTTCGACTCCTCCCGGGTCAGAAGCTGGCAATTCCGAACCGAAATCCCTAGGCGGTCCACGATAAACGAGGCGAATGAATGGCCACGATCCAACAACTTACGACCGTCGTTCACATCAAAGTCAACGGATCAGACTTGCCGGAGGACCAAATCCGACGGGTCGTTGACGTCGTCGCCGAGCAAAACTTGCACCTGCCGGATATGTGCGTGCTTTCGCTCCAGGATGTCGGCAGTGACCAGAACACTCAGGAAACCGTCAACTTTCGGATGCTTGACAACCAGAGTTTCAAAATCGGAGATTCACTCGAAGTACGGATGGGACGAGGCGACAGTCCGACCGCGGTCTTCAAAGGCGAAGTCACCGCGATCGAGCTGGACGTTAACGAGCATCATCCTCCCACGCTCATCATTCGTGGCTACGCGAAGAGCCATCGCCTCCATCGTGCCCGCCAGAGCAAGTCGTACCTGAACGTTATGGACTCGGACCTTGCCACGCAGATCGCGCAACAGGCGGGGCTATCCGCGCAAGTCGACTCCTCGGGACTCGTTCACGATTACGTCTTTCAAACCAATCAGACCGGCTGGGAGTTCCTGAAGGCGCGGGCCGCGCGAATTGGCTATGAAATTTTCGTTGACGACACGACGCTTCACTTTCGGAAGCCGCAGCGAGACCAGGATCCGGCTCCCGATCTCCACCTGTGGGAAAACTTACTGCAGCTGAAGGTCAAGGTGACGTCCGCGTTCCAGGCCGGTACGGTGATCGTCAAAGGCTGGGATATCCAGCAGAAAGCTGCCATCGTTGGCACGGCTACTCGCGGGAGGCTGGCTCCCGAGATTGGCCTGGGAAAGTCCGGAGCGCAAGTTAGTCAGGAATTTGGCGACGCGAAATTCTACGTTGTCAATCAGCCGGTGACCTCACAGAGCGAGGCAGACACCCTGGCTCAATCCGTCTTCGATAGCCTGGACGGGGTATTTATTCAGGCCGAGGGCACCTGCATTGGCGACGCCGACGTTCGACCGGGCCGAACCGTAAAGCTGCCGAATCTCGGCTCGACCGCTTCTGGTAAGTACTACATCACCTCCGCCACTCACCAGTCCAATGTACACGAGGGCTACTCGACGACGTTCGTCGTGAGCGGCAAGCAGTCAAACTCGATCCTGGACTTGCTGGAGCCGGCCAATCCGACGGCGAGTGGGTTGATACCGACCGTCGTCGTAGGTATCGTCACGGACAACAGCGATCCCGACGGTGGCATGGGACGAGTCAAGGTCAAGTTTCCCTGGTTGGATGACCAGGACACCAGTTGGTGGGCGCGCATCGCCAGTCCGATGGCCGGCAGCGGTCGCGGTTTTTACTTCCTACCGGAAGTGAACGACGAGGTCCTCGTTGCCTTTGAGCACGGCGACCTTACTCGACCGTACATTCTTGGCGCCTTGTGGAACGGGCAGGATAAGCCGCCAAAGGCCAACAGCGCGGTTGCGAACAGCACCGGAGTCAACGAACGGATTATCAAGACGCGCGCCGGGCACATCATCACGCTCGTGGACACCGACGGCTCGGAGTCGATCCAGATCATCGACAAAACTGGGAACAATAAGATAACGATCGAGTCTTCAAACAATAAGATTTCGATTACTTCCGACGGCGATACGGCGATCACGACCAAAGGTAAGACGACGATCAACGCCCAGCAGAACGTCGAGGTCACCACCCAGGCGGACGCGAAGGTCACGGCCTTGGGAAACGTGGCGGTGAACGCTACCGGAAACGTCGACGTCGTTTCCACCGGAGATACGTCCGTCAAAGCCAGCGGTAATGCCAAAGTCGAGGCGCAATCCAATATCTCGGTCGAAGCGAGCGCCCAACTGAGCCTGAAGGGTGCAATGGTAAGCGTCGAAGCACAGGGCGAAATGTCGATCAAGTCAAGCGGTCCGTTGACGATCCAGGGCGCCATCGTCAATATCAACTAGGTCCAGCAATCTGGTCCATTCTGCCAGGAATCGGCAAGTATGGTTATGGGGTACAAGCATGGGACAGCCCGCGGCGAAAATGGGTGACAAGGTGGTCGCAACGGATATCCATATCATTCTGATTCCGGCGCCTCCCGGGCCGCCGGTGCCGACTCCCTTGCCTCACCCCTTCACCGGGATCATTTCCTCGAATTGCAGCCCCACCGTGATGATTAATGGGGCTCCCGCGGCCACGCTCGGGAGCATCGCGATGAACACGCCGCCACATATTCCAGCGGGGCCCGGCCCTTTTGCCATTCCGCCGACGAACCAGGCAACCATCATCAAGGGTAGCATGACGGTTATGATCAACAGTAAGCCCGCCGCCCGAATGGGTGATACGGCCCTGACCTGCAATGATCCCGCGCCGTTGCCAAGCGGGACAGTGGTCGCGGTAAGCACGGTGATGATCGGTGGTTAGCGCAGCCACGCGAACCCGTGGCGAGTAACAGGGATTTCCGAGGGACGAATGGCTGACAGCGGAGATAGAGTTCGCAGTTTTCTGGGCACCGGGCTCGCCTTTCCACTCGGCGTAGATGGCCGAGGGGGATTAGCCCTGGCGTCCGAAGAGCAGGCGATCGAGCGTTCGATTCGTTTGATTCTGGCCACCGCGAAAGGCGAGCGACGGATGCGGCCAAACTTCGGCTGCGGCATTCACGATCTGGTGTTTGCGCCGAACGACGCGACCATGGAGGGGCTGATTCAGTACCACGTGACCGAGGCGCTGGGCTGGTGGGAACCGCGGATCGAAGTCCGCGATGTGGATGTGTTGACCAGTCCGGACGACCCGGCGCAAGTTCTCGTCAGTATTCGCTACGTCGTTCGAGCGACGAACGACGAGCGGAATCTGGTTTATCCCTTCTACGTGATCCCGGGCGAGGAGTAAGGGCATGCCCGCGACGACGCCAATCATCGATCCCCGACACTTTCAAGACCTGGTCGACGAAGCGAAGCGGCGAATTCCGCAGTACTGCCCGGAATGGACCGACCACAACGTTAGTGATCCCGGGGTCACCCTGATCGAACTGTTTTCCTGGATGATCGACATCGTTCTTTACCGGCTGAACCGCGTGCCGGACCGGGACTATCTGAAGTTTCTTGAGCTGGTGGGCGCTCGACCCCATCCGGCGGTACCGGCTGGGGCGGAGTTGACCTTCTGGCTCTCGGCGCCACAGTCTCAGTTGATCATCATCCCGCGTGGCATCGAAGTCGCGACGCGTCAAACCGAAACCCGCCCCGCCATTAGCTTTACCACCGATACGGAGATGAGGCTGCGAGTCCCAAAGTTGCGTTACTGCCTCCTGGCGCAACACCACCCTGGGCCGCCGGAGAGCGACGTGTTTTCCGACGTATCGGAACGGCTTGCTTGGGAAAGATCCGACATCTCGGTGTTCCAGGAAGACCCCAAGGAGGGTGACACCTTCTACCTCGGTTACGAAGAGAACCTTGGCGGACACGCTCTCCGTTTCGATTTGCGGTGCGAAACTCTTCGGGCGCCAAACATCAACCAAGATGATCCGCCGATTACCTGGGAATTCTGGAACGGCGATAGCTGGGCGCCACTGCAAGTACCCGAGGAAGAGCTTACCGTTTTGCGGCAGACTGAACCGGAGTGTCAGGCACTCGGTCCCCGTCTGGACGACACGCGCGGGCTGAACCGTGACGGCAGGGTGTTCCTGGTTGTTCCACGGACCTGCGCGATGTCGGAATTGAAAGTGGATACCCGAGCACTAACCGCGTGCTGGATTCGCTGCCGCGCCGGTCGACGGCGCCCGCAAGAGCGATTCTACGACCGTTCGCCCATCCTCCAGGGAGTAAATACCTATACCATTGGCGGTCAGGTCACGGCCAGTCACTCATTTGAGATTCCCGCGGAGGTACTCGGGCGTAGCGACGGGACGCCGGGCCAGACTTTCAGTCTGCTCTATCCTCCGGTTCTTCCTCGACGACTCGACGGCGACAGCCCGGAAACGCTGCAAGTCCAGCTGGCCGACAGTAGCTGGGAACCTTGGACCGAAGTCGAGAGCTTCGGCGATTCATCGCCGACGGATTCCCATTTTGTCATCGATGAACTCTCCGGCGAGATCCGGTTTGGTCCCCGCTTGCGTGAGCCGAACGGCGAGGAGCGGCAATACGGCCGAGTTCCGCCAAAAGGACAGCCGATTCGCTTCGCGGCATACCGTAGTGGTGGCGGCGCGATTGGAAACGTCGGGCGGGCGACGTTGACGGTTCCCAAGTCCGCGTCAAACCTCGCTTACGTCAAGTGGGTGTCGAACCTCCGGGCGGCGACTGGCGGTCGCGATCGCGAGACGATCGAAGCATTTAAGCTGCGTGGACCGAAATTGATCCGCTCACGCGAAGTCGCGGTTACCCGCGGGGATTTCGAGTACCTGGCGCGTGAGGCAACTCCGCAAGCCGCCCGGGTAGCCTGTATTCCGGTCGCGGTAGATCCGAAGACCAACGGCAACAGTCCGCGGTACGTGCGGCTTCTGATCATCCCCTCGGTACCAACCAGCGACGAACGGGTACCGCGCGAGCAACTCGAGCTCGCGCCGGAGGTCCGACGCGAGCTCTGCCGCAAGGTCCGCGCGTACGTGGAAGAGCGCTGTCCCTTGACGACTGAGTTGAACGTCGGCGTCGCCGATTACAAGTGGGTGAGCGCTCGGGTCCGATTGGTCGTTCCGGCACGGTCAGACCTCGAGCCAGTGCAACGAGAGGCAATTCGCACCCGAATTGCCGAAGACGCGCGCCGTGCCCTGTTCCAATTCATCCATCCGGTGACCGGAGGGCCCGACGGCGAAGGCTGGCCGTTTGGCAAGGCGTTGACGATGGGCGACGTTTACCCGCTATTGCAAAGCGTCCCGGGTGTCGAATACGTTGAAGAGGTTCGATTTCGCCCCGTTACGTTCGACGTTGGTGGCCGACGACAGGTTGGCTCCGAGGAGCGCTTGCTCCGGCTCGGCAGTACCGAGGTGTTTTGCTCGGACCTCCACGATGTTGAAGTAGTGGAGGAGTAAGCTTGGAACTCGGGGAGCAGGAACGAGCAATCCCGGCATCGTTGAGCCACGATCAGTGGCGGGTCGAGGCTGGCGGCACCGTGGAAGCTGTGCTGAATCTGGGGCCGATTTCCGCGTTTGAGCCTGGCGAACCGCAAGAATTCCAGATTCAGGTGGAAGGTTTACCGCGTTCCTGGTATTCGCTCTCCGCCGAGCAGCCGGTCCTCCACGACGGCGACTCGTTGCGAATCCTCATCGTCGTTCATCCGCCGAACCACGATCCGGTAAACTCATTCGGACGTTACGACGTAGCGATTAAGATCTCCACCGAAGGATCGCTGACAACAACGCTCTCGGCAACGGTTTTCGTAATTGCCGCCGGGGCGGAAACTCTCGAAAGCCGCTACATGCAGTACTTACCGAGGATTTACCAAGGCGACCGCTTCTTGAGTCGTTTTTTGCTCATCTTTCAGGGGATACTGGACCCGATCGAGCAGAACGTCGATAATATTCCCGACTACTTGGACCCGGATCTGGCTCCCCCGCGATTCTTGCCTTGGCTGGCGACGTGGGTTGGCGTCGTTTTGGATCCCGGCCTGGACGAAGCATCCCAGCGTACTCTGATTCGAAACGCCGTGGAATTGGCCCGTTGGAAGGGCAGCCGACGGGGAATGCGTGAGGAACTCAGAATTCGATCCGGCGCGCGTCCGCTCCTCGTCGAAAACTTCGACGGCTTACGAATTGGACAGGACGCGGCGCTCGGACTGAACACGCACCTGGGAGCCCACCGCGAAGGCGTGATCGCGGTGACCCTGGCGACGTCGGCCGGCAAGACTCTGGCACCGGCGGATGCCGAGCGGCTGGTCGACGAGATCAAGCCCGCCCACGTCGGCCATATCGTTCGGGTGGTTGCTGCACCGAACGGCCGAGCGGAAGTCACGCGAACCAGTACGGGAGGAGCAAATCGTGGCTAGTCTCGTCAGCCCGGACGGCACCAGTTTCGAACTGGTTGAGGGCGAAAACCTGATCGGTCGGGGTGGACGAGAGTTCAACGATCCGCCCAAGGTAGATGTTGGACCACTCCCCGGTGGGGCGACGGTTTCACGCCGACACGCGCGCGTGCAGCACGCCAATGGGCGGTGGTTCATTCGGGTCGAACCGGAGGCGCGCAATCCGACCCTGGTTGGCGGTCGGAGGGTTCCCGGCGGCGAAGAAGCGCTTCTCGTCGGCAACTCGGTCATTCAACTCGGCGATGTATCTCTCACGTTCTTGGCTCCGGTCGAGGCACCGAAAGCGGACGTCACGATTATCGAAGCGGAGCCACCCCTAGTCCTACCGGAAGTGGACACCCGGTCGCTGCCGCGAGTCGAGACCGCGCCGCCGCAACCTCTGGCTGAATCTCCGGTCATCGTCGCTCCGCCACGGACGGAAGAGGTACCGGATCCACCGGCGCCGGTATTGGTCCGGCCCAAGCCACAGCCACCCCCGGTGGCTACCTGGCCCGCACGCTTGACCGAGCGGCCTGATGCAATCGCCGCGGCGGGCAACGGAGAGTTTCGGCGGGTCAATCCTTTTCGCGGTCTCATGATCGACGAGGCGGCGTGGGGGGACGCTCACGAGTACCATCGCACCCTTGCCCGGGTCCATCTCCTGGCTGGGCACGGTTGGGGAATCGTCGAAGGGATGGAAGTCATCACCGACGAGAAAAACCCTGGTGTCCTGATCATTCGTCCCGGCCTCGCCGTGGATCCGCAAGGGCACGTCATGGTCATCGCCCAGGAGCGGCGGTTGCCGTACCAGGCCGAGGCGGGTAGAACGGTGTACGTGGCAGCCCGGCTGCGAGAAGACAAGGTGTTGCCACAGCGGTTCTGGAGCGATGTGGACGAATATACCCGAGTCGTCGAAAAGTGCGAAACGGTGGTACAGACCGGTGTTCCCACCAGCCCGTCCCTCGAACTCGCTCGAATCGTTCTGGACGGACCGGTGCGTAATGCCTCGAACCTATTTGAGCCCCGGACCGGTGAAATTGACTTGCGGTTTCGCGAGCGACTACGTTTGCGACCGAGCCCGCACCTGGCAGTCGCTCAGCTACTCCTGGACGACCCGGCCGGCTCGTCACACGATCTTGCTACCGACCATCGCGTTGGCTTGCGATTCCTTTTGAGGGAAGTGAGCGAGACGACTCCGTACCGGGCGCGCTGGGGTGGAGCGGTGAAACTTGGCACAACCTTGCCGCCGGTTTCGCTCTTGTATCTGAGCGGAAACCGCGGGTTCGCCGTGGATGACGCGACGACCGGTCAATTGCGAAAGTTCCTGGCCGATGGCGGGGTCATCTTTGCCGACGCCTGCCATGACGGTGAGCCGGGCCGATTCGCGGCTTCGGTTGCCGCTATTGCAACGGCGCTCGGCCGGGAACTGCGTCCGGTGACCCGCTGGCATCCCTTGCTTGTCGCCCGTCACGTCTTTGGTGCTCCGCCGTTGACCGTGGATTCGGCGAACGGCGAGGGCGTGACGCTGGCCGAAAGCGACGGGATCATATTGACCACCGCGGACTACGGCTGTGCCTGGAGTGGAGGCCATTCGGACCACGCGCTGCCTCGGGAAACCGTTCGCGCCTCGCTCGAACTGGGTGTCAACGCCACGGTGTTCGCTCGGCGCCGCCAGCGCCCGCTCGAAGCGATCGAACTTGAATTCTAACCGACCGATAGAGTCAATGAAGCGAGGAATCCATGGCTGAGCTTGTCGTGGGAGATCGGGCGCGGCTCCCCCTCAACTCGGAAAGCGTGCTCGTTGGCCGGAGAAGCGATGATGGCCAATTTGTGCCGGACGTCGACCTCGCGGATCTCGAAGGTGGGCGAACGGTGTCTCGCCGTCACGCTCGCTTCTTCGTCGAGGGCGGCCAATGGTATATCAAGGTTGAGCCGACGATCACCAACCAGACGCTAGTCGGTGGCCGAACGCTGGCGCCGGGCGAGCAGTCCCTCTTGAGTGACGGAGACGAAATTCAACTCGGCCGGGTCGCGGTCATCTTTCGCGCCGAAGTACCGAGCGCCCCGGCACCCGAGAGCCATCGATCGACCGCGGAACTGCGGGCCGAAGGGCGCACGTTTCCTCTCGACGCGCCCGAAGGCCGGAGTCTTACCCTTGGTCGGCACTCGGACGACCGTGAGTATGTTCCCGACCTCGACCTCGGCAATCTATCCAGCGGCAAAACGGTCTCACGCCGGCATGGCCTGGTATACATGCGGGGCGGACAATGGTACTTGAAGGTCGAAGCGGCCGTTACTAATCCAACCTTACTCGACGGGCGACAACTTGCGCTCGGCGAGGAGGTCGCTCTAAACGATGGGAACGTCCTTCAATTCGGGCGCGTGGTTGTGACTTTTCACCAGCTCGTTCTCGTCGACGGGGCGGGCGAGCTGATCGAACTTCAACTAGAACCAGTCCAACTTGTCGTCGATCCCGGCAAGGAAGTAAAGCAGACGATTACCGTGGTGAACCATACCGGCCACGTCGACTGGTTCATCGTCGAGTTAGAAGGCGTCCCAAAGTCGTGGTATAAGATCGTCGCCCCGGACGGGACGAGCGGCGACAAGGCAACCGTTCAGCTTTTTAATACACCGCTCCACGGCAAGGTGTCTCCGGACGCTCAAGCCAAAATTACTCTGGTCATCGCGCCACCACGCGAAACTACCAGCCGAGCCGGCCTATATCCGCTTACGGTTACCGCGACGACTCAGGGCGAGCCGCCAATGCGAAGGGTAAGCACGGCTCAGCTTCAGGTAACTCGCTTTGAGGGACTCGTCCTCAACCTTGACCCGGGCGGACGACGGGGCAGCCGCGGTAGCTATATCGTTTCGCTCCAGAACACCGGCAATGACGTCGCCAGTGTCGCGCTGAAGGTCACCGAGGACGGGCTGAAAACGGAGTGGCAAAAGCCGCTGCCCCAGGGCACGCTTTCGCTCGCAAACGGCGCCAAGGATCAACTCACTCTCGGGACAAGGGTCAGCCGGCGAAACTGGCTTGGCATGGACCGAACCTACCATATTTCCGTGGTCGCGGAAGCCGGGAGTGTCAGCGCGCAAAATAAGGCCGAGTTGATCTGCCCGCCGATCATCCCAATCTGGTTGCAACTTCTCCAGCAGCGAGTCATGGGTTTCCTCGCGCCAATTCTTATGCTGGTGACGTTCATTGGCATCTTACTGGCGACGTATCTGGTTCTGCTCAAGGCGCCGAATCCCCACCTGGAAATCGCGCCCGGAGCCACCGTAGCGCAAGGTCAGGCCCTGGCGGTTAAGTGGAATCTTGACGGTACCGGAAGCGTTACCGTGGATCCAAATCCGGATCCCAACAAGACGCTAGAGACTCCGGCGGGGAGCCTGTCGCTGCCGACCGACAAAGCCGGCACGCAACACTACGTTCTTACGTCGCACGGACGATTTGGCATTTTGTCGACCCAATTTCCCTTTGACATCGTCGTCTTGCCAGCCGCGAAGATCGATACCTTTGACGTGCAACCGAGTCACATCACCAAGGAAGGCGATCCGGTCAAGATCTCCTGGGTGGTTTCGGGAGCGACCGCCGTGACGATTACTCCGGACGACGAGTTCAAAGGGCAAACCCTGGCCCCGGACAAGGGAGACGTGACGGTCCATCCCAAGACCGCGACGACGACGTACACAATTACGGCTCAGGGGGCGCAGGGAACTCAGCCAGTGACCCTCTCGAAAAGCGTGGTGATCGATCCGCCGGTGTTGACCTCATTCACCGCAGACAACAGCACGATCGTCCGGGGCGATCAAGTTACCCTCACCTGGCTGGGTCAGAACTTCACCAAACTTCTGCTTACTTCAAATAAGGGCGATGTCGAGCCCGGCAAGAAGGAAATTGACCTAACGACCGGAAATACCTCGTACGTAGCGAAGCCGACGGATACCACAATCTATACCTTGACTGCCTCCAACGCGGGAGGTTCGGTCCAGAAGCAGGTTACGGTGACCGTCGGGGGAGTATCGATCTCGGCCTTTGACGTGAATCCAAAGAAAATCATCAAAGGACAGTCGGCTACCCTGACCTGGCAGGTCTCCGGCGCCACCAAGATCGAGATTCAACCGGATGTTGGGACAGTCCCATCGAATCAAACCTCGGTTCCGGTTAACCCGGACAAGACGACCGCGTACACGTTGGTCGTCACTGGGCCGGACGGCTCGCAAGTCAAGAGCAATCCGGTAACCGTGCAAGTTGGGCTCGGGGCCGCGACTGGCACGCTCACCGGCCCAACCACCGTGACGAAGGGCGAATCGCTGACGCTTGCCTACACGTACCAGAATGCCAAACATATCCAGATCAGTGGCTCCGATGGCAAGACGGTACTCAACCGGGACGTAGGCACGCCGAACGGAACCGGAACCATTACCTTAAAGCCGGATCAAACGACCGTGTACACGTTCGTCATCACTGGCGACGACGGGACGCCCGTGCCGGCCCAGCCCTTTACGTTGACGGTGGTGGCGCCGACGCCGACACCGGCGCCGACTCAGCCGGCCGCGCCAGCGGCAACTCCGAAGCCGTGATTGGTCGTCCGTAACTCTCGGATGGCCACCGGGCAATGCGGCGGTTCTCGCGACGGACAGTTCGTCGCGAGAACCGCCGCCGTCCGCATCGTCGCGTGACGCCGACTTGGAGCGGGCTTTCTACCGACGAACCCGGTACAATCGCGACTAGACCGTATCGAGGGGAGCAGAATGGATCTTGAGTTACGCGGTAAGGTCGCGATTGTGACGGGAGGAAGTCGAGGTATCGGCAAAGCCGTTGCCCGCCAGTTGGCCGGCGAGGGCGTTGATGTCGCGCTCGTCGCGCGAAACACCGAGGCGCTCGCGACGAGTGCGGCCGAACTGGCGGCCGAGACGGGACGGCAGTTCCTCACGGTCGTGGCCGATACCGGTCAGGACGAGTCGGTTCGTGCCATGGTGGGAAAAGTCGTGGAGCACTTCGGGCGGGTCGATATTCTCGTCAACGCCGCGGCTCAACCGGGCGGCCAATCGACCCCGCCGACGTTGAGTGAGATTACCGACGAACTTTTCTGGTCGGACGTAAACGTCAAGGTAATGGGCTACCTGCGTTGCGCGCGGGAGGTCGCTCCCCCCATGATCCGGCAAGGGTGGGGGCGGATCATCAGCATCAGTGGTCTCGCCGCGCGCTCGACCGGCTCGACGATTGGGAGCATGCGTAACGTCGCCGTCGTCGCACTTACCAAGAATCTCGCCGACGAACTCGGCCCAAAGGGAATAAACTGCACCGTGGTCCACCCGGGAACCACGCGCACCGAGAAGACGGCCGGCGTCGTCTCGGCGCGGGCGCGCGCGCAGGGCAGCTCGGAAGCCGAGATCGAGAGGGTGCTCGCGGAGGCAAACTCGGTGCGCCGGATCATCGACGCTCGGGAGATTGCGTACGTCGTGACCTTTCTCGCGTCACCAAAATCCGGGGCGATCAACGGCGACGTGATCGCCGCCGGCGGAGGAGTTGGGCGCGCGATCTACTATTGATGGTAGAATTCTTCCGTCAAGGTTTCCAAAGGAGGACGACGTGGTCCCCGATTTCGTCAATGAGCCACTGATCAACTTCTCCACTGACGGCAATCGATCCGCGATGGAGCGCGCGCTTACCCAGGTCGCCGGCGAATGCGACCGGCGGTATCACCTCGTCATCGATGGCAAGCGAGTCGAGACTGGTAAGTGGATCGAGTCGACAAATCCCGCGCATCATGGGCAGGTGATCGGGCGCGTTGCCCAGGCCGGAACCGCGCAGGCGGACGAGGCACTAACCGCTGCCGAATGTGCCTTCGGGTCGTGGTCAAGATTCCCGGCCGAGGAGCGCGCTAGGGTGCTGCTCCGGGTCGCGAGTCGACTGCGCGCCCGGCGCTTTGAACTTGACGCGACTATGGTCCTCGAGATCGGCAAAACCTGGATCGAGGCGGACGCGGATCTCGCCGAGGCGATCGACTTTTGCGAGTTCTACGCCCGCGACATGATTCGCCTGGCTGGGCCGAATCCGGTCACCGCGCAGCGCGGCACGGAAAACGAACTGATTTACTTGCCCCTGGGCGTTGGTGTGGCGATTCCGCCCTGGAACTTTCCGGCCGCGATCGCGACCGGCCTGGTCGTGAGCGCGCTCGTCGCGGGGAACACGCTGATCTGGAAGCCAGCCAGCCTGACGCCAATTATCGCGGCGAAAATCTTCGAATGTTTCGAAGAGGCCGGCGTGCCCTCGGGCGTTGTCAACTATCTGCCGGGACCGGGTGATCAGGTAGGCGACTTTCTGGTCGCTAGCCCAAGAATTCGATTTGTCAGCTTCACCGGCTCAAAGGAGGTCGGTGTCCGCATCTGGGAAGAGGCCGCGAAGGTGCGTCCCGGGCAAAAGTGGCTGAAACGCGTTGTCGCGGAGCTGGGTGGGAAAGACGCCATCGTGGTCGACGGCTCCGCCGACCTGGCCGCGGCAGCCGAGGGAATCGTCGCCTCGGCGTTCGGTTTCCAGGGCCAAAAGTGCTCAGCCTGTTCGCGAGTCATCGCGGTCGCTGAGGTGTACGACGCCGTTGTGCAGGCGGTCGCGGAGCGAACCGAACGCCTGCGCGTTGGCGACCCGCGTGATCCGGCCATCCAGGTCGGACCGGTTGCCGACGCCCGTCAGTATGCCAAGGTCCGCTCCTACGTCGAGATAGGCCGAAATGAAGCGCGGTTGGTCGCCGGCGGAAGCTTCGACGACCAGGTTGGCTTCTACGTCTACCCCACGGTGTTCGCCGACGTTTCGCCGAGCAGCCGCCTGGCGACCGAGGAGATTTTTGGTCCGGTTCTGGCTATCCTCAAGGCCCGAGACTTCGATCACGCGCTGGAGATCGCAAACAGCACCGAGTTCGGCCTCACCGGCGGCGTTTACGCCCGGGATCCCTTTAAGTTGGCCAGGGCGCGTCGCGAGTTTCAGGTCGGAAACCTGTACCTGAACCGCAAGATCACTGGCGCACTCGTCGGCGTCGAGCCGTTTGGTGGCTTCAAGATGTCCGGGACCGACGCGAAGGCTGGCGGCCACGATCACATCCTGCAGTTCATGCAGGCGAAATCCATCTCCGAGAGGCTCTAGGTCCAGTCGTCGGCCGGGCGCGAAGTATCGTCGTTGCCGGACGGTCGACTTCCCCCGAGCAACCGGCTATGATGGCCTTGCGATAATTCGGGGTGTCCGGAGTCGAGAGTGACTGGCACGGTATCGGCGATTAGCCGTAGCGCCACCCACACGATGGTCAAGGGCAATTCGCCAACAATTCGCTTGGTGGTCGGACTGGGGGTCGAGGGAGACGCGCACTCCGGGGAAACGGTCAAGCACCGTTCCCGGGTCGCGCGCGACCCAAACCAGCCAAACTTGCGACAGGTTCACCTCATTCACGCCGAACTCCACGACGAATTGCGCATCACTCGAAACGACTTCACGATGATTGGTCGCCTGCTGGACGAGGGGATGCTGGGAATCGTCGTTCCGATGGTGCACACCGTGGAGGATGCCCGCGCCGCCGCCGCCGCCTGTCGGTTTCCTCCAGTGGGCACGCGGTCCTGGGGCTGGGCGCACGCGAGCATCTATGGTGACGATTATCCGAACTGGATAAACGAACAGATTTTTCTCGCCGTTCAGATCGAGAGCGCGCAGGCGGTCGAAAACGCCGAGGCGATCATGGCGGTTCCCGGCGTCGACGGCTGCTGGGTCGGGCCGGCCGACCTGGCACTGTCAATGGGCATTCATCCCCGCGATGCCGCCAAGAATGAGAGTCATCAGCGGGCGCTGGAGCGGGTGATCGCGGCCTGCCGCGATACCGGTACTATTCCGGGCTTTGCCGCGAACACCCCCGAAGAAGCGGTTCGCCGCGCCGAGCAGGGCTTTCGCTATCTCACGGCGGGAAGCGACTCCGGCTTCCTGCTAGACGGCGCTTCCGCCGGACTCAAGACGCTCGGCCTGGCCTAACGCAAGAACGCAAAAGGGCCCGGGAACAGCGGTAGTTGCCGCTCCCAGGCCTTTTTTCATGGGACCGGTCAGTCGCTAAGTTTGAGAACCGCCATGAACGCCTCTTGCGGGATCTCCACGTTGCCGACGCGCTTCATGCGCTTTTTCCCTTCCGCCTGCTTTTCGAGGAGCTTGCGCTTACGGGTGATGTCTCCGCCGTAACACTTGGCCAAAACGTTCTTGCGCATCGCCGGAATGGTTTCGCGGGCGATGATCTTACTTCCAATCGCGGCCTGCAGCGGCACTTCGAAAAGCTGCCTGGGGATCAATTGGCGAAGTTTGTCGACCAGATCGCGCCCTCGGTTGTAGGATTTGTCGACGTGGGTGATGATTGAAAGAGCGTCTACCGGCTTACCGTGAACCAGGATGTCGAGCTTGACAAGTTGTCCTGGCTTATACCCTTCAAAGGCGTAATCGAGCGACGCGTAGCCCTGAGTACGCGACTTCAGCTGATCGTAGAAGTCCACGAGAATTTCCGCAAACGGCACGTCGTAGGTAAGCAACACCCGGGACTCGTCAAGGTACTCCATCTTGTCGGAGATGCCCCGTCGTTGCGTAACTAACTCCATCAGGGTGCCAATGTAGCGACTGGGGGTCACGATGCTGATCTTGGCCCAGGGCTCGGCAATCTCCGCCACCTCGTTAGGTGGCGGAAGGTCCGCCGGATTGTCGATCGTCGAGACGTCGCCGTTCGTTCGGGTCACCTGGTATTCGACACTCGGCGAAGTCGTGAGGATATCCAGATCGTACTCCCGTTCGAGCCGTTCCTGGACGATTTCCATGTGAAGTAGGCCGAGAAAGCCGCACCGGAAGCCGAAGCCTAGAGCAACTGAACTTTCTGGCGCAAAGGAAAGGGCCCCGTCGTTCAGCTTAAGCTTTTCCAGGGCATCACGGAGAACCTGGTAGTCGGTGCTTTCGACCGGGTACAATCCCGCGAAAACCATCGGCTTGGCCGGTCGGTAGCCGGGCAGCGCCTCGGTCGCCGGCCGATCCGCGAGGGTAATCGTATCACCGACCTGACATTGAGCAACATCCTTCAGGCCGGTTGCGACGTAACCGACTTCGCCGGTTTCCAGAGCATCGACTGGTGTCAATTCCGGACTAAAGCAGCCGATTTCCAGCGCCTCGGTCTCGCGATCGCTCGAGTGCATCGAAAGCTTCGTCTGACCGGGTATTCGCCCGTCGACGACTCGGACGTAGGCAATCACGCCTTTGTAGACGTCGTAGTGCGAGTCGAAGATCAACGCCCGGGTCGGCGCCTTGGGGTTACCCTTCGGTGCCGGAATGCGTCGAACGATGGCTTCGAGAACATCGGGAATCCCGGTGCCTTCCTTCGCCGAAACGCGCAGGCACTGGTCGGCCGGTATGCCAATAATCTCTTCGATTTCCTGGGCAACTTTATCCGGCATCGCATTGGGTAGATCGATTTTGTTGATGACCGGAATGATCTCCAGGTCGTGGTCAAGCGCGAGGTAGGTATTCGCAAGGGTCTGGGCTTCAATGCCCTGGACGGCATCAACTACCAGCAACGCGCCTTCGCACGCCGCCAGACTCCGGCTCACTTCGTAGCTGAAGTCGACGTGACCGGGTGTGTCGATGAGATTGAGTTCATAGGTGCGGCCGTCATTTGCCAAGTACGGCATGCGAACGGCCCGAGCCTTGATCGTGATCCCCTTTTCGCGCTCGAGGTCCATGGAATCAAGCATCTGCTCGGTCAGATCGCGGGCGGAAACGGTGCCCGTAGATTCGAGAAGCCGATCGCTCAGGGTCGTCTTCCCGTGATCAATATGCGCGATGATGGAAAAATTGCGGATTTGATTTTGTTCCATAGGTTCTTATCAAGTATAGACGGCGGCCAATCGAACGTCAATCCAAGCGAGCGAGCAGGATGATTTCCTCCCACGCGCCATGCTAAAATGTGGGTGGCACGACCGTCGCCATCTTCTCCAGGTAAACACTTGTCGTTAAATCTATTCAGAAACAGTGGGAGCACAGGTGCACACTCCAGAAGAGCGTGACGCTAGGATTCACGCTTTTGCCAAGGCTCTTTTCGACCTCGGCGGCGTCACTTTCGGCGACTTTACTCTCGGACGAACGACCGTTCACTCGCCGGTTTATGTGAACCCTCGCCGAATCCTGACCGAACCCGAACTGCTAAAGCAAGTGGCGGTCATTCTCGACCAGGAGATCAAGACCGCCCAGGGCAGGCGTCGCCCGCGGATATCGCCGTTCAGTTTGGTCGCCGGAGTTCCCTTTGGCGGGCTTCATCTCGCCCTGGCCTACAGTCTGCTAAGCGGCGTACCGATGTGCTACGTGCGCCCCGCGAGCTCGTCTGGTAAGGATCATGCCATCGAGGGCTATCATGAGCCCGGTCACACCGCTCTTGTCGTCGACGACCTGATGACCGGTGGTGGGAGCATCCTAAACAATGCTCGGGTTTTGGAAGAGTTCGGGATCAAGGTCCGGGACGCGGTAGTGCTGGTCGATCGCGAGCAGGGCGGAGCGGAGAACTTGCGCCAACATGGGATCAACGTCATTTCCCTTTTGCGGCTCAAACCAATGCTTACCTACTACTACGAGTCCGGCTTGATTACTCCAACCTGGTATCAACGGAGTATGGAGTACCTGGATCAGACGGCGCCGACTGAAGGCTGAGGGTGTTGAGCACCTCCCGCGCGAAGGCGGTGGCCCGTTCGAGGTGCATCGCGCGCCCGCTGGTCAGGGCGGCAGCGAGTTGTCCTTTCTCCGCTTCAGCCCGTTCGATTGCCCGGTTCCACTCCAAGGCGTTGGAATAGTCGATGGTACTCCGAATCCAAGCGTGGCCGGCTTCGGCGGCGCCCAGGGCACGCAGGCCGTCCGCCGCTTGGCCGGCGCGTAGCGCCCAGAGGCCGATCAGCGCAACTGTCCGAGCACTGGCCCAGTCGTCGTTCAGTCCCGCTAGTCGAGTCAAACTCTCGCGGAAAAACTCTGCTCCCTTCGGGTAATCGACCCGCGCGCCCAGGTCACCCATGCTGGCGAGGATTACCGCCATGCCTCGGGAGTCCCGCAACTCCCGGCTACACTCCAGTGCCCACTGGGCGACCTCAAACGCCTTGCGAAGGCGGCCTTCCATTTTTAGAGTGACAATACGAATGGCGAGCGCAGAGCGAAGATTCCGTCGATCGCCGATCTGCCGCGAGGTTTCAACGACTTCGTCGAGATAGCGGTGAGCGCGGTTGTAGTCCCCGGTACGATAGGCCAGACCGGCGAGCGCGATGAGAACGACTCCACAGCCACACCGATAGCCAGTCATCCGCTGCAGTCGCAGCGCTTCCTCGAGGATCTTTTGGCTTTCTTCAAACTCACCAAGCATCCACTCGACATTGCCCACGCCGCTAAGAGCTGTCGCGACACCACGGACGTCGCCAACATCGTGAAGAAGCTGGTTAGCTCGACGATGCAGCGCGCGCGCCCGGTACAAGTCTCGCCGCGCCTCGTAGACGCTCCCTAGCGCGTAATCGGTCCAGCCGACGCGCCAACGATCGCCAAGGTCGTCAGCGATCCGTCGGCTTTCTTCTAAGCGCTCGATTGCGGTCCGGTAATCTCCCTGGGCGTGCGCGAGCCGGCCAAGGAAGTTCAATGCGAGAGCCTGACCACGCTGGTTCCCAACCTCCCGGAAAGCCGCGAAGCTGTCTTCGAGGTACCGTTTGGCAGATTCGAGATCACCCTGGTCGTAGGCGATGATTCCGGTGTTTACCCGCACCCGCGCGTAGCCGAGTGTGTCACCCCCCGGAACGCCGAGCGCGCGCTCCGACCAGGCTCGTCCAAATGCTAACTGCGAGCGGTAGATCCAGTACGAACCGAGTGCGGCGACAACTTGCAACCCGGTGGGTGGCTGCTGCTGAAGACTAATTGTGGCCGCCTTCAGGAAATTGGGAGTCTCGGCATCAAGGAGGTTGGCCGCTTCAATCTGGTGCGGACCGCGAAGGGCCACCGCCCGTCGGTCGGAAACTGATGCATAGTAATCAACAAACCGTGCTTCGACGTCCGCGAGCTCGCCGCTCCGATTCAGCAACTCACGAGCGAAATCGCGAATCGTCGCGAGCATGTCAATCAGGAGAACGGCGCCGCTGTCAGCGCTTCGACGCACGAGGTTATGGTCGACGAGGTCCTCTAGATCGTCAAGAATGTCCGTCCTGCCAAGGACCGCCTCGATCGCCGACAACGAGCAGATCCCTTCGAACACGCCAAGCGCTCGAAAGAGGCGCCGGGCTCGCAGGTTCAAAAGGTCATAACTCCACGCGATAGCCGCGTGGAGGGATTGATGGCGGGTTGGTCGACCGGATTCGCGACCGGCACTGGTACTTCCCGACTCGCCAAGGCGCCGTTGAATTTGGGTTAGGCTAAGCGTTCGGATCCGGGCGGCTAACAACTCGATTGCCAAAGGCAGCCCATCCACCTGAGTGCAAGCAGCGCACACGGCCTGGGCATTGGCCGATGACAGAGCAAATGACGGAACCTTGGTCCGCGCGCGCTCGACAAACAGGCGAACCGCGTCGAATCGCTCGAGTGTCGCCGGCATCTCGGGATCGGGATTCGTCGGCACCTGGAACGTTGGTACACTCAATGGTGGAATTGGATAGGTGTACTCCATCGATAGACGAAGCGGGGTTCGACTGGTCAGGAGTACTTTTAGGGCCGGGCAGGTGCTCAGGAGCGTCGCCACGAAGTTGGCGGCCTCCCGAACGTGTTCAAAATTGTCGAGAATCAGCAGCGCGTGTCGCTGAGTGAAAAACCGAACGACCGGTTCGTCGTTGGGCAAGCTCCGTCCACCGTCGAGCCCGAGCGCTGATGCGATGGCAAATGGCACCGCTTCGAAGGAATGGACTGATGCGAGCGCAACCGTATAAACGCCGTCTCGAAAGTGCGGCGTTAGTCGGCGGGCTGCCTCCATCGCGAATCTGGTCTTTCCGGCCCCGGGCGCGCCAACAATGGTCAGGAGTCGCAAGTTCGTGTCTTCGGTAAGAAGATGTTCGACTTCGACCAGTTCGCTATCGCGGCCAACGATCCGGTCGACACTACGGGGTAACATCGCGCCGATAGCGGCAGTTGCTTCGCTGGAGGAATCGGCTACGACGAGAGCGCCCCATCGCTGAGCTAACAAGGCGATGAGCGCGTTTGCCGCGCGCTTCTGCGCTCGGTGATACTCACTGCGGCTAATCAGCAGACGGTCTTGGATTTCCTTACCGGTGAGGCCTTCGACCGAGGCAAGATACAAGGACTCGGCATCACGAGTTCCGGCCGGGTCCCGCCCGGAACTACGGCGCAAGTGTTCAATCGCTTCGACGATTGACCTGTGGAGTCCATCGCTCGGGCGGCGCGCCGAAGCCGCCGGAATGTAGCGGCTCAGCGGGTGTGACTCGAGATAATCGGGGTCGTGTAGGTGCTTCAGGACCTCGCTGACCCACTGGCCAAAACGAGTCGCGCCTAAGCCAGCAGCCGCGTGGTGGCTTCCCTGATCGACCCGTCCCATCGCCCATCCCCCCTCGCGCGGGAAACTGGGACTCGCGCGTTGCGTCGCCGAGATTTCACCCAACGGTTGCCACTGCCATTATAGGGTTCCGTTCTCGACGAGGCAACCGACGCGCTTAGCCGATCCGCTGTTGGAGCATCCGGCGAAGCTGTCGAACTTCCGGGGAGCCAAGAGTGGAGGTGGCCGCAAGATAGACCAATCCTCCGACAAAAATTGCCAGGCCAACGTGGAGGAGACCACTCAGAATCCGCTGGAGCGGAAGGTCAACTTGGGACACCGCGACGACGGTTGCCGCCATGGCTAGCGATCCGAGAAAACTCAGCATCGCCGAGTCGATGAGTGGCCGAAGCTCGAGCCCGGCGATACGGTGTCGCCCAATGGCAAACAGGGCCGTGGCCTCGACCGTGCTGGCAACGGCGGTTGCCAAAGCAAGACCGTCGAGCCCCATCACCCGAACCAGCAGGAGACCCAGGCCCAGGTTGATCGCCATGCCGAGCGTGCCAGTCTTCACCGGAGTCCAGGTATCGTGCATCGCGTAAAATACTCGAGCGAGTATCTCGATCGTCGCCATTCCGAGTAAGCCGGCCGCGTAAAACCGCAGCGCTCCGGCCACCAATGCCGTCGAATGAGCGTCAAACATCCCGCGTTGATAGATCAGCCGCACGACCGCTGGACTCAGTACGACGAGCCCGATGCTGGCTGGAATGGTCAAGTACATGATAAAGCGCAGCGAATTGACGAGGGTCTGGCGCATCTCGTCAAAAGCCTCGGTGGCGTTTTGCTCGGCGAGGGACGGAAAGATCGCCGTGCCGATCGCCATCGCAAAAATGCCCAGGGGCAGCATCGTCAGGGTCCAGGCATAGCGCAAAGCCGGAACGCCACCGGCGATGCCCGACGCCAGGTAGATCGCCACGAAGAAGTTAAGTTGAGTCACCGCCAAACCAAGGGTCCGCGGTCCCATCAACCGGGCAACCGATAGAACGCCGGGGTCACGCAGGTTTAAGCGAGGTCGAAACCGAAGCCCGATAACCCGCAGTCCGGGTATTTGGACGAGGAGAAAGCACAACGAACCCAGAAGAGCGCCCAGCGCGAGACCGTAAATGCCGAACCAGCGACTGAGGACCAGAGCACCGCAGATGATCCCGAGGTTGTAGCAGGTTGGCGCGACCGCCGCGAGGAAGAAACGTTGGTGCGCGTTGAGGAGGCTGGTGCTAAACGACCCGATTGTAAAGAATAATGGCGCCAGCAGGACGATCCGCGCAAGGTTCGCGGCCATTTGTTGGTACTGTGGCAAGAAATCGGGAACGATAATCGGCATTATGACTGGGGTCAAGACCATCACCACCGCGATGAGCGGGATCAGGACGGCAAAGGCCAGCGTGAACAAATTGCTTACGAGTTGCCACCCGGTTTCTTGATCCGCGTCGGTGAGATACCGGAGGTACACGGGAATGAAAGCGCTTGCGACCGCGGCGCCGGCCACGACCTGGAAGACGAGATCCGGCACCTGCATTGCCGCGACATAGGCGCCGAATTCTGGGCTGGTACCAAAGCGATAGCTAATCGCGATGTCTCGAAGCAGTCCGGTAAGCCGACTGGTAACGTACGCGAACATGACAATCGCCGCGGCGCCAGCCAGGCGGCGGGTCTGAGCGGTTGCCATCAGGTTGCGCCCGACTTAACGCGGCCACGACGTTGAATGCGGTCGACAATCCGCCGATGGGCGTTCAGTTCCGCGGAGTCGTCCAGCGGGGGGAGAGTCCGAGCGCTATCCGTACCGTATCGGCGCGCAACCGCACGGCGGATAAGTTCATCGGCGAAGCTCGGATTCTTTGGCAAGATCGGCCCGTGGAGGTAGGTACCAAAGGCGTTTCGGTAGACTGCGCCTTCTCGGTTGTCTTCGCCGTTGTTTCCCGCGCCGATGACGGTTGTGCCAAGAGCCTCGCAGCCCAGCTTCAAAAAGGTTCGCCCGCTGTGATTCTCGAAACCGACCAGTTCAAGCGTTCGGCCTTCTTTGTCGTGCAGGTTTGTCTTGACAAGCGTATCGCCGATGAATCGACGTGATCCAGCCTCGGTCCAGGCGTCAAATACCCCGATCCCGGGCAGAACGACACCACCACCGGTTTTGAAGTAATGGCCGAGGAGTTGGTAGGTGCCACAGATTGCCAGAAGAACCACGTCGTCTTCAATCGCATTGCGAAGCGCGACTCCGGCCACGCCCTGAAGATCGTCGCTGACCGCGATTTGATCGCGGTCCTGTCCTCCGCCGGCAATGATCAAATCGTAGTCATGCATTGGATCTGTTTCGCCCACGCCACGCTCCACGATTCGGACCTCAATATCTCGCCAACGACAGCGTTGAGCCAGGACGATCACGTTTCCACGGTCGCCGTAAACGTTCATTCCGGACGCGTAAAGGTGGCAGATAGTCAAGCGCATGAATAAGAGCCTACGCCTCCCCATAACGCGCGGAGTCGCGGTTTATCGACCTAATTTTCCCAGAAGCGGCCGGCGAAACCACGCCGCGTGGCAATTTGCCGTAATTCGAACATAGCGGTGTAGGTCGGGAGCACGTACAGCGTGCCACCCGCCCCAATTGACCCCAGACCGGCGTCCAGACCCTCGGCAATCGACTCGACAGTGCTGATCCGCTCCGGCGGGACACCCGCGTACTTCAATCGCACCGCGATGTCGCCGACCCGAGTTCCCCCGACCACGGCAAACTGGCAGCGATTGCCAAGCAGTTCCAAATCGGCGTCCCACAGCCAGGAAACGTCAGTGCCGTCGGCGAGATTGTCGTTTATCAGAATAACGAAGCCCTTGTCGCCCGGCTCGTGGAGAATTGTCCGCAGCACCTCGGTCATGCCAACCGGATTCTTAACGAGCGCGAAGTAGACAATTCGCCCGTCGACTTCGAGTCGCTCGAACCGCCCAAACGCCGCCTGAAACGTCGCCACCGCCCGATCGATGGCATCACCAGAAACTCCCAGCGCGGTGGCACCGGCAACCGCGGCGAGGAGATTGTAGACGTTGAAGAGTCCGGGAATCTTCAACGTCCAGCGACGTGCTCCGAACGGACCGGTCGATTCAATGATCGTTTCGTCGAGACCACGCGTTGCGATCGACTGGACCGTGATGTCGGGTGTCGGCCGGCGGAAGTCGCCCGAAGGACACGCGTAAGTTCCCAGGTGGGCGTAGCGTACCACGGTGTATTGGAGCGGCTGCCCACAAATCGGACAGTCCTTGGAATCCGCGAAGCGATCCAACGAATTTGACCCGGGTGCCGAGATGCCGTAAAAGAGAACCCGGGAACGCAACCTTTGGCCGAGAGCCGCGAGGGCCGGATCGTCAGCGTTGACAGCTACCGTTACGTCGCGCGGGAGCGACAGCAGCGAGCGCTGCCAGAGCGATGCCACGTAATCGACTTCACCATAACGATCCAGTTGATCGCGAAATAGATTCGTGAGAACGATCACGCGCGGGCGAACCTGTTCGCGGATTCTGGGCATGACCGCTTCGTCTACCTCAAACAGGGCACAATCGGCGCGATTGCGACCAACGAGGTTCGCGCTCTCCAGCAGCGCGGTCGTTAGACCGCTCGCGAGGTTCGCGCCGGTCCGATTATGAACCGGGTGCCAGCCAGCCTCGCGCAAGATTGCCGCCAGGATTCGACTGGTGGTGGTTTTGCCGTTCGTTCCCGTGACGAGCAAACTGCCGAATGGCAGACCAGAAGCTAATTTGCCCAGGGCGTCCGGATCGACGCGCGCGGCGACGACGCCCGGAACCGAACTTCCCCCGCCGAGGCCAAGCCGCCGGCTGACTACCCTGGCGATTTTTCCAGCGGCAACGGCCGAGGTCAGCCGCAAGTCTAGCGAATCCGTGGTTCTGGACATACGACAGTCGCCCCTTGCCAGCGCCGCTTACGATGCGAAGAGTATACCATCCGCTCGCACCGACGACAGGATTTCGGTTTCGCGGGCGCCGACTCATCGCCGGCACCGGGCCAGGCGCCACTCCGCTTTACCTTCTGGCACGAGGTGTGCCGTGTTTCGGCCCCTACGTCGGGTGTCCCGACCGGGACTCTTTTATTGCCGCATCATATACCGAATGCTACAATAAGGGTGTCCTAGTGTCACGGTTTGCCGAGGGGGATACGGTGAGTTCTGCCGTTCTCGTACTAAATCAGAATTATGAGCCCCTCAACGTCTGTAACGAAAAGCGCGCGTTTGTCCTTATCGACCGTGGTAAGGCCGAGGTGCTTGAACACAGCGACGGGGAGATTCACACGCCCAGTAGTCGCTTTCCGCGGCCATCGGTGATCCGGCTGATATATCTGATCAAGCGACCGCGACCCAAGGCGCGACTAACCCGGCGGGAAATCTTCCTCCGCGATAACTATACCTGTCAATACTGTGGCTTACGAAGTAAAGATCTGACCCTTGACCACGTGATTCCACGTCACCGAGGGGGGAAGCACACCTGGGAAAACCTGGTGTCTGCTTGCCGGACGTGCAACCACCACAAGGGAGGCAAGTACCTCGATGAAGCTAAAATGGTCTTACGTCGCAAACCCTTCCAACCCGGGATTACGATGTATTACATGCTGAGTCAGTATTTGCAGTCCTACCGAGAATGGCGCAAGTTCGTTCCGGAGTGGGAACTTGAAAGAGTGGCGACGGCGAGTTGACCGTCGCCACTCGCATTTCCGGCGCCGTTCTCGCTCTCGGCATCGAGTTGCTCGCCAATTCGCAGGCTGACCATCAGCAGTCCGACCATCAACCAGACCATGGCCGCGACGTGGGGAAAGTGGATATCCACGAAGTGGTGGTCGAAGATTCCAGCCACCAGAATGGACACCACCGCACCCAAACAGGCTACCGCCAGGGTTCTGGCTTCGTTTTGCCGGCGTCCAATTAGTCCACGCCAGGACTTCTGAAACACCGTGGCGTAAATCCACACCCAACAGGCCAGCCCGATCAGCCCGACGTTCTCCGGAATCATGAGGTAAATACTCGACACGCCGAGATAGATATCAACATCGGGCGCGTTTCCGAATCCAACACCAAACCAGGGATACTCCGAGATGAGGTGAAGCGCGTCTTTGTATTCGCCGAACCGCATCTGGGTTGCCTGGTCCTGTACTTCGATCCCGGTTTGCAAGTGGGTGAAAAAGCTGCTGCTCGCCAGTTGTCCACTAAGCGCGAGCGCGACAACCATTAAGCCGGCAATGAGCCATAAGCGCCGATAACGTAAGGTTGCGACGACCGTACACCCACAGAGAAATCCAACCAGTGAGCCGCGAGAGTAGGTGAGCAGCAAAGCAGCGAGGATTGGACCAAGGGCCGCGATGACCCAGATCTTTTTCCCCTTGGGCCACGACGCGGCCAGGAGCCCAACGCCAACGGTCCCGCAGATCATCATCGTGGCGCCGAGAATGTTGTGGTCTATCGAAGTCCCGATTGCCTTCAAGACGTTCGTGTTTGCATCGTACTGCAAGATGTCCGAGGCTGGATAACCGAAGTGAGACAGACCTGCCAGCAGGCGGGTCGCGGTGTCGGCCGGCAAGTAGTACAGGACAACCGCGATGATTCCAGCCACCGCTCCGCCGAGAACCAGATACCAGAGTAGCCGAGTGACCGTAGCAAGGTCTCGAACGCAGTTCGCCACCACGAAAACAAGGAGGAGCGCGTTGATAAACTGCGCGAAGAGGTGGAGGTCGGAGGACGTGGTCTGATAGGCGGTTCCGAGCACAAGTGCCGCCAGGCACACCGCGAGATAGGATAAGACCGGCAGGTCGATTCCGCTGCCCCGAATGGTTTCTCCGCGATTGGCCAGCAGGCGGAGAAGCCAGAGAACCACGACGGTGAGTAGACAAATCTCGACCAGGCTGAACTGGACGACCCCCAACTTGACCGGGATAACCGCGAAAGGCAAGAGAGTTGCCACGGCGATGAATCCGTAGAGGGGGTTCCGGACGTCGGCAAGCAGGTAAATATAACCGGAGAGCCCAAGTAGGCCGGCGATGACATACAGCGGGGACGCCACGCTCACCGCGACGCCCAGCATGATCCCAGCCGCGAGCGCGATGCCCACCGTCCCTAGCCACGCCGGCGGTCGCGATCGGGTCGCCGCCCTGAGAAATGCCCTTTCCATACTGGTGGAGTATAGCACGCCGCCATCGCGACCGATTATTGTTCGATTCGCTTCAAGCTGCTACAATGCCGGCGCCCGACCGCCTCAAGACGCCTGGTCGGCAGAGTTTTGCCTGATGTCTTCCACGTCGAACCCAGCCCGGACCGACGAGCAAGCCGGAAGCGGTGATCCAAGTCGAATCTTCTCGCGTTTGAATCGTCGGGACGTCGGTGCTTTACTGTTCCTTTTCGTCGCGAATCTCGCCTTCTTCTGGCCCATGATTCGACCGTGGGGACGCTGGTACATTGTCCAGGGAGACTTCAGCAACCAATTCTTTCCGTTTCGAGCCTTCGCGGCGGCAGAGTGGTGGTCCGGAAGGATCCCGCTCTGGAACCCGGACATGCTGGCCGGACATCCCTTCGTCGCCGACATCCAGACCGCGGTGTTTTATCCTCCGGCCTTTATCAACGCGATCGTCTTCGGTCGGCTTGGCCAAAACGGCTTCCCATTTTCCGCGCTCGAAGGCGAGGTCATTCTTCACACCTTTCTTGCGGCGGCTTTCACCTACGTCCTGGCGCGGAAGCTTAGCGGTTCCTTTGTTGGTGCGCTAGTCGCGGCGTTGGCATTCGGATTCGGTGGGTTCATCACGTCCTACCCGGCTCAGCAACTCGCCATGCTCGAAACGGCGGTGTGGTTGCCGCTGCTCGTCCTTTGCCTCGAGTTCGCGTTTGAGGCCGGCCTGCAACGACGCTGGATCGCCGCGGCGGGCTTTGTGTACGGAATATCGATCCTGGCCGGCCATCCCCAAACTGACCTCTTTATCGCGTACGCGGCGGGCGGTTATCTGCTCTGGCGGCTCTTTTGGAACCGAGTACCGCTCGCGCGAGCGCTGACCGCGGTCGTTCTTTTCGCGGCGTGCGCGCTGGGTCTCGCGGCGATTCAGATCTTGCCGACGGTTGACTTTCTGCGGCGAAGCATCCGCACCCACATGAATTTTATCGAGGCGGCTCACGGTTACGCCGTGTCCTCCCTACCGGAAATCTTCGTGCCCCTCTGGCACGGCGAGAAGGCGCTCTCGGTCGGAGTCGCGGCCCTGTTTTTCGCGGTCGTGGGTGCCTGGGCGGCGCGACGCGAGCCGGTCATCTACTGGGCTGTTGTCGGACTAATCGCCATTCCGCTATCCACCGGCGGCGCGACTCCGCTGTTCTGGTTTCTTTACACCTTTGTTCCCGGTTGGGATCTCTTTCGCGACCAGGAGCGCGTGATTTACGTGTTCTCGTTCGCGGCAGCTATCCTCGCCGCGCGTGGAGTGGCGTGGATCGAACGCGGTTACGCGCTAAAAGCCGCAAAGTCGTTCATCAGTTGGCTTCGAGTCTCGTGGTTCCTCGCGGCGCTCGCCGGCCTGTTGGCGCTGGTGTTGACGTTCGCCGGTGGCTCGCTCGGGACGCCGATGGCGTTACGGGACAATCTCGCCCTGGACGCAATCGTTCTCGCGTCGCTGGCGGTCACGCTCCGGCTGGCTCGTCGGGTCGCCATTCGAACGCCTAACTCGCTTCCCGCGCGAGGCTTGCCGAACTGGATCAACGCGGCCCTCGTCCTCATCGTTCTCGGAGAGTGCTTCGCGATTAACTTCGGAAATAACCTCGGCCCGACGTCTCCGGACGCTCGACCACGCCTCGCGGCGACCGCCGCCTTCCTTCGGGACTACCCGGAGCCGTTTCGGGTGCGCGGGATCAGTGAAAAGGTATTCCCGTCTGATTACGGTGCCATGCTCGGCCTTCCCACCATAGGCGGAGATACGCCATTTCTCGACCGCCGGATGGACGAAATGCTTAACGCGGATGCCGACTGGCGGGTCTGGCAGATTTTGAACGTCAAATTCTTTTTAAGTGATGGTCCGGCGCTCGCTGGAATGACCCTCGCCTTCCAGGACGGAAATCTCAAGACGTACGCGGTCCAGGACTCGTTGCCGCGCGCCTGGGCGGTGCGTGCAGTTGAGGTCGCTAAAAGCCCGGCCGAGGCCAAGCAGATGATTCTCGCTCCGGGCTACTATCCCGGGAATATCGTCGTTCTTGAGAAGCCCACGAGTCTGGGCCCGTTCGTGCCTGGTCCACGACCGGACGTCAAGATCACCCACCTCGATCCCCAGCGCATCGACATTGACGCGAACGGAAATGGCAACGCGATGCTGGTTATCGCCGATCGCTACGACCCGGACTGGCAGGCGTTCCGCGACGGTGTACCGGTCCCCACTTTCCGAGCGAACTACCTGGCGACCGCTCTTGAGTTACCACCGGGCCCCCATCACTTCGAACTGGTGTATCGACCGTTGGCGTTCTACGTCGGGGCAGGAATTTCCGCGGTTACCCTGCTCGTCGCGCTGGGATTTGCCTTTGCCGACGAGAAGGTGCGCCGGGTCCTGGTACGTAGCCAGGTCAGATTCAAGGTCGGGCAAGCGGTTTGGGCGGGCGCGGTGGCGATTCTCGTCATCGGTGGTTTTGCTCTGCGCGTGCACGCCATCGGCCAACCAACCTTGACGAACGACGAGTGGTTCATGCTTCGAAACTACGACGAAGGACCGCTCTGGATTATCCACCAGGCGCACACGTTTGAGCCACACCCGCTCTTGTACTACCTGGGACTGGCCGGCTGGATTCAACTCGCCGGCCAAACTGAATTCGCGATGCGTTTCCCATCGGCAATGTTTGGAACGCTTCTGATCGTTGCGACGATTGGCCTGGCCCGTCAGTTGATCGGTCGGCGTGGAGCTTTGCTCGCCGGACTACTGGTGGCGCTAAATGCGTACCAAATCGCCGAGTCGCAGAACGCCCGCAACTACGCCATGGTGGTCGCGCTGAGCGCGCTCGCCTCGTTGCTGTTCTGGCGAGCGATCAAGCGAGGTCGAACCGGCGATTGGATTGCCTACGCCATCGCCATGACACTGGCCCTGAACACCCATCTCGACGCCGCGCTCGTTTTCGCGGTGCACGTTTGTTACCTTGGCTATCGTGCCGTGACCGGCGACTGGTTGCCCGCGAGACTCCGCGGCCGACTGCGCGTAAGACGGGGAATTCTCGCATCGCTGGCGGTCACCGCCGTCCTTATGCTGTGGCTACTCTGGGCGTGGCCGGCCTTGCTTGCTTACCACGGCTACTTTCCGCAACGGGTCGGCATTTTCAAAGTCCTGACCGACACACTTGCGACATTCGGGCTGGGGACGGACGCGACTATTCGGCGGTCCGCGCCCTTATTTGTCCTGGCGCTTCTCGGAGTAGTCTGGCTCGCCACCCGGCGGCGCGACCACGCGCTCTTCCTCGCGTTCTACGTTTTCATTCCAATCGGATTAGTCGGGATTCTCTTTCTCCAACGCCCAATGTTCGACCCGCGTTACCTGATCGTTCTGGCGCCCGGCTACCTGATCGCCATTGCTGCTGGTGTTGAAGGGATGCTTCGACGAGTGAGTCCACTTGGCGTCCTCGCGGGCCTGGGCGTGCTGGTCCTTGTCGCCCCTTCGGTTCCCCAGGTCTACGCCTCTCAGCTTACCGATCGCGGCGATTATCGCGGTATGGCGGCCTGGGTTAGCACCTACAGTCGACCGAGCGACGTGATCGTGGCGACCGGCCACGGTCAGGCCGAGCTGTTTAGCTACTATTTCCACGGCTCGAACCCGATCGAGGTTATTGATACCCCGGCCGCGTTAGCCAAACAACTCCCGATTATTGCGAAGGATCACGGAGTCTGGCTACTGCCGTACTGGCAAAGTCCGGCCGACCAGGCGGCCTTTGCCACGCTAGATACCAGCGCGGCTTCGGTGGCCGATCGCTATTTCGTAAACATTCGGGCACTCTATTACGCTTCGCTCAGTGGCCTGACGCCGATTCCGTTGACCGGAAAGTTCGACAACTCGCTCAACCTCGCAAGTGCGGAAATATCCGATGCCGCGGTTCGGCCCGGTGATTCGGTAGCTAGTGTGTTGAACTGGAATGTCGTTTCGCCGGTCTCCGACGGTAAGATTTCGCTGCGCGTCATTGCTTCGGACGGTTCGGTCGTAGCTCAGCACGACCTGCCCCTGGCCAAGGGAACTCTGCCGGTCGGCGCGGCGCAATCAAGAGTTGGGGTGTTCGTTCCCGCGACCACACCGCCCGGGCACTATCAGCTCGGCGCGATGGTCTACCACGCCGATTCCGGAGCACCATTCAAACTCGACTCCGGGTCACCGCATCGTGGCGATTTGATTCTGCTTGGTTCGGTTACCGTCGAACCCCGTCAGCAGCCAATCCTGAGCGCGGATGATGGGATTCCCCGAAGCGGTCCGACGAATTACCCGGAAGGAATCTCGCTCCTCGGCTTTCAACGACTGGACGGCACCGCTTCGGTCGGGGACACCCGGGGAATCCAACTACTCTGGCAGGCCGACCACAAGGTGCACGACAACCTGGAACACACGGTTGAGTTCCTTGATGCGTCCGGCAAAGTTGTCTCGTCCACCACTGGTCGCATCCTTCCGGAGTATCCGACAGCGAACTGGCAGCCAGACATGCCGATCGCCGAGCGCTTACCGGTTTCAGTTCCGGTTTCCTTGCCGTCCGGTAGCTACACCGTGGAGTTACGGGTCGGAACAAGGGACGTTATTTTGGGGAAGCTTGGCGTGAGTAGTCCGGTGAGGGTCTACAACCAGCCCCCGGTCGGATTGTCAATCGGAGTACCAATCGGGACGTTCGCTACCCTTGTTGGAACGAATAACCTGCCGGCCAGCGTGCACGCGGGGGCCACCTTCACGCTGAATGTCGTCTGGCAGGCCCGGGGGACTGGCGATCTGCCCTACACGGTTTTTGTGCACGTTCTCGACCCCGCGGGGCAAATTGTCGCTCAGGCCGATCGTATGCCGGGAAATGGTCAGCGGGCGACCACCACCTGGGCACCGGGTGAGTACCTACAAGATCGCTACGACTTCACGATTCCCCAAAACGCCGTTGCAGGTTCCTACTCGGTGGAACTCGGAATGTATGACGCGCAGACCGGCAAGCGCCTGCCAGTTACTCTCGCAAGCGGACAGACTTCGGATCATATCGTCGTTGATAGCTTCGCGGTGACTCGCCCGTGAGGACACTGAGCCGGCGACTCAATTGGTCGAGTTTGCTCCTGCCAATCCTTCTTCTCGCCGCGGCCGTCCGGCTCCTCGGACTGGGCAATCAGAATCTCTGGGGCGATGAAGCCTTTAGCGTGATGACCGCGCTTGGTCCAATTCGAAGTCTTCTCGGGCAGTTGTCAACCGGCGAGCCGCACCCTCCGCTCTATCCAGTGCTTCTCGCCGTTTGGCTGCGGGCGTTCGGCCACAGTGAATTCGTCGCTCGTCTGCCGTCGGCAATTGCTGGAATCGCCGCGGTCCCGGTTACTGCCGCGATCGCGCGGCGTTTCGCACCGGACGACGACGAACGCGCGGCGACTCGCCTCGCGTTGATCGCCGCGTTACTGGTGGCGATCAACCCGTTCCAGGTCTGGTACTCCCAGGAAGCTCGCATGTACGCGCAGGTGAGCTTTTTTGCCGGGTTGGCGACGCTGGGACTGCTGAGGCTCTGGGAAGGCCGCCGCTGGTCGATTCCGCTGTACGTCATCGGCCTCATTGGAGCGATGGGTAGCCACTATTACGGCCTATTCATTCCGCTCGCCCACGCGATTGCCCTCGGCATCGAACTGCTGCGCGATCGCGGTGTCTGGCCCCGGGTAAGACTGTGGATTGTCGCGTCCGCGGTCGCCGGGGTGATTTACCTGCCGTGGGTCATCTACGCTCAGCGGATCTTCCGTTCGTACTACGGCGCTCGACCGGGAACCGTCGACCTCGCCCAAATTGCGCTGCAGTCCTGGGTCCGGATCTCTGCTGGATGGTCGCTCGGTTGGGTTCACGCGGAACTTGCCGCGGCCGCGCTCACCGTTCTTGTCCTTCTGGGACTGATCGCGCCGGCCCGCAGTTCTTCGGATCGCTTCACCCGAGCAGTCGTCGCCTGCTGGCTCTTCACCCCCTTCGTGGTTGGCTACCTTGTCTCCCTCGTACGCCCACTCTACGCCGAGCGCTATTTGATCGTCAGCTCTCTTCCGATTATCCTTTTCGTCGCTCGCGGCCTCGCCTGGCCTCGGCCGGTGCAGGTGGGCAAATTAGTGACCGGATTCGGTCTCGTCGCCGCCCTGGCGCTGGCGCTTGGTCCGCTTTACAACGTTTGGCAAGGCGCCTACCTGAAAAGCACCTATGATACCCACGTTCGAATCGTCCAGGCATACTTTCGGCCCGGCGATTCGGTCATTCTCGACGGAACCTCCCAATTGCCGCTCTACGACTATTATCTACCGGCTCCCTGGCCCACTTATCCCCTGCCACGAACGCTTCCGCTAAGCCTCAATCAGGTGACAACGGATCTGCGAAAAATTGCCGCCGATCACTCCGGCGCCTGGATCTTCCTCTACGCGACCCAGGATTACGATCCAGGCTACGAGATTCCCCGCTGGCTGACCGCGAATGCCTACCGCACCTATGACAATTGGGCGGTGAGCGGGCGGCTGCAGTACTATCACTTCGCGTCCGACGCGAGTTTGACCCGTCGCGAAGTCGCGATGCGTTTCGGCGATTCGCTTGCCCTCGAGCAGTATGGGGTCACGATTGCGCCGCTGACTGCTGGTGATACCATCGCGGTAGATCTGAAGTGGCAGCAACTCGCCACCCGGATCAATCGCCCCCGCGTCGCCTTGCGAATGATGGGATCGGATGGCTTCATCTGGGCTCAAACCGACCAATACGTCGGGGGTGACTTTGCGTCGCCGCTGCCGTGGCAAGCGTCTCGCGTTCTCGACGATCGCCACGGCCTGCTCGTCCCACCGGGTACGCCTCTCGGCGCGTATCGCCTCATTCTGAATGTGTACCCGGAAGGCGGCAACTCGTTGCCGATCACCGGTACTGGCGCACCAATCGACCCGAGCGGAATCGTCCTCGGCACGATTCGCGTCACCAAGGCGGCCGCCAGTTTCTCACCGGTAGTCTTAGCGGGGTTTCAATCCCGACCGGCGACATTCTCCGACGGGCTCCGCTTGCTTGGCTTCGCCGGAGGGCAGTCGGCGACCGCGGGTTCGTCTGGCTATCTGACTCTGGTCTGGCAGGCAAGTCGGTCCAATCCCGGAGGCGACCGCTTACACATTTCTCTGGTTGCGAGCGATGGCCGCGAAGCCGAGGCGCGCGACATTCCCCTCTCGTCCGGATATCCTCCCAGCCAGTGGACGGTTGGCGACATTATCCGGGGACAGTACAACCTACCGGTCAGCGATCGCCTGGCGGCCGGGACTTACACTCTGAAAGTGCGCCCGAGCGACGCGAGCGGCGATGGCGTCACTCTGGACAAGCTTGTCGTCCAGGCCGGGCCGACGCCGGTCCCGGTTCCTCGACCACAACACGCGCTCGCTTACCAATTGGGGTCGGCGATTGCCTTGAGTGGTTACGACGTGACAAACACGACCCTAAAACCGGGGCAGACCCTCCACCTGACCCTGTACTGGCACGATGTCGCACCGGTCGACCGAGACTACAAGGTCTTCGTGCACGTTCTTAATGGCGCGCAGAAGGTCGTTGCCCAGCAAGATCAGATTCCGGCGGCCGGAACGCGGCCGACGTCTTCCTGGTTTCCCGGTGACGACATCGCGGACCAGTATCAGATTCCGTTGCCGACCGACCTCCCCGCGGGCAGCTATCCCATCGAAATCGGTGTGTACGATCCGAACACCGGAACGCGTCTGGCGGTGAGCCAGAATGGTTCGACGGTTGGCGACCGGATCATCCTAACCAAACTCGAGGTGGCGCCGTGAGTACGCAGAATGTTTTGGATTCTGAAGAACCAACCACGCGGACCTCTCAGCAAGACAAATCCAAGGCCGATTGGTTCCTACCTTTCGCGGTTGTCGCGGTAGTCCTTTTCGGCGCGCTGCTACGAACGGTTCGGCTGCACACGGATCCGCCCGGTCTCTTCTTCGACGAAGCCGCGAACCTCTTTGACATTTCGGCGATTCTCGGCGGCTGGCATCCGCTGTACTTTCCGGCTAACAACGGTCGGGAACCGCTGTTCTTTTACTGGGCAAGCCTCTTCGCGAGTGTCTGGGGGGCAAACGCCTACGCTCTCCGACTCGCCGCGGCGATGATTGGCACCATTACCCTGGCAACCACGTTTCTCTGCGCACGGGAAACCTATCGCCTTTGGGACCGACGGGGTCGCTGGGCTGATTGGACCGCTCTCGGGGCAACCTTCATCCTGGCGATCCTTTACGCCCACGTCCACTTCAGTCGTTTTGGCCTACGAACCATCGCGTTGCCACTCTTTCTGTCGCTCAGTTATGGACTGCTCTTTCTTGGTCTGCGGCGCAATTCCTGGTGGGCGTACACCGCTGCCGGTATCGCCGGAGGAGTGTCGGTCTACACCTACATTGCGAGCCGAATCGCGCCGATTCTGCTTGGCGTGCCACTCGTCGCCGCGCCCGGGCGATTTCGTCGCCTCATCGCGCCGCTCGTCTGGGTTGGCGTGGTCTGGGTGATCGTGTGCGTTCCACTTGGCCTGTACGCCTTGCGGCACCCGAACCAGGTTGAAGGCCACACGAACGATGTGTCGATGTTGAATCCGGCAAACAACCACGGCGATCCGGTTGGAGGGCTGATCCACGGCACCGTCGCGACGTTCGAGGCGATCAATTTCGTGGGTTCCGAGGGCGCCGAACAGAACTTGCCGGGACGGCCGCTCCTCGACCCGATTCAGAGTCTCTTCTTTTTCGTCGGGCTCGGAGCGCTGGCCCGGGGCGGGGCGTCGAGAAAGGACGAAGGAGCTACCAAGGAGCCGGTCGCGCTGTCGAACGGACTGATCCCTGGCTCGCGGGAATCCCGCCGAGTAGTTACGTTATTTCTGGTCGTCTGGATCGTGTCCCAGTTGATACCGCCGATCTTGTCCGTGAATCCTCCCAGCTACATCCGCCTGACTGGGATGTTCCCGGCGCTGGCGATTCTTGTCGGGCTGGGAATCGGCTACGCGGTGCGCTCGACGCGCGGTCGAGTGGGAAACCTTGCCGTTGGCGGCGTTCTGGGCGTGGCCCTGGTGGCTTCGACGGCCTGGACGGTGCGCGACTACTTCTTTGTTTGGGCCCCAAGTCCCACCGCCTACATGTGGATGATGGGACACAAAGTCGACTCGTCAAACCGCCTCAACGCCATCGCCCGCACCGACCGCGTGTTTCTGGCGCCACTTTACGCGCAGGACTACACGATTCGCTATTTGACGCGGGGCAGTCCAATTCAATCGTTCGACCTCGGTCTCTCGCTCGTCGTTCCGACAGACCGCTCGTCGGCGGTCCACTACGTCTTTCCTGCGAACGAGCAAGATGCCGTGCAAAGCGTTCTCGCCGCTCTGCCGGTCAAACCGCGGATCGTTCAAATCTACGATCCGACCGGCCGATTTCACATCTTGACCGAACTTGACCTGGCGCCATCGCAATTACCCAAACCGCCAAGTGAGCGATTGGCTACGTTCGACGGCCGAATCGCGCTGGTCGGGCGAACCGGTCCAAATGAAATTGCCGCCGGCCAGGATCTGCCAATCGTTCTCGAGTGGGAGGCTCTCAAACCCTCCCCGGAGAACGACACGATCTTTTTGCATCTACGCGATGCGGCGAACCAGACCGTGGCTCAGGTGGACCGGCAACCGACAAACGGAACCGATCCCACGAGCCAGTGGCACGTCGGGGATTTGGTTTGGGATAGAATAGCGCTTGCCATACCGAATAACCTACCGGCCGGGCATTATCGTCTGGTCGGTGGGCTCTATCGTTTGGCGGACCAGAAGCGGCTAGCCGCGGAACTACCGACCGGGCCGGCACCGGCGGACGAGGTAACCCTGGCGGAAATTACGGTTCGTTGATGCGAGCGCGGTGCAACTGTAGAGTGTTGGTTTCACCCGCTTGTGGGGAACCAGTCGCGCTAGCGGTGAGAACCACCACGTCGCCGGTGTGGATAAAGGGCGTGCCCAACTCGCCTTTGTCGATGCGGTGAACCAGGTCGCTCAAGCGACCAACATCCGGAGCGACCTCCGGACAAACGCCCCAGAGCAAGGTCATCTGTCGGGCGATCGTCGGATCCGTTGTAACCGCGACGATGGGCGCGGGTGGCCGGTACTTCGACACCAGGCGAGCGGTAAATCCACTTCGCGTCCGCGCGACAATCGCGGCCGCCCCAAGCCGGCGCGCCGCGGTGTTCGTCGCCTGGGCAATGACCTGCGCAAAGGGCAGTCGCTCGATGCTCGGTGGTTCTTGCAAGCCGAACTCGTCGAAGTACGCGTCGGCCTCGGCGGCAATCTTCGCCATCATCGTCACTGCCTCGACCGGGAACTCGCCGATCGCGGTTTCGGCCGAGAGCATAACCGCGTCTGTCCCGTCGAAGATGGCGTTCGCGACGTCCGACGCCTCGGCGCGGGTGGGACGCGCGGTGTGAACCATGGATTCGAGCATTTGAGTCGCCGTGATCACGGGAATCGCGTGGCGATTCGCCGCGGCGATAACTTCCTTTTGGACGACCGGAACCTTTTCCGGCGACAATTCCACCCCGAGGTCGCCTCGAGCAACCATGACACCGTCGGACACCGCGACGATTTGGTCGAGGTGTTGGATGGCCTCGGGCTTCTCGAGCTTCGCAATGACCGGGGTGGATTGGCCGGCCGACCGGATGAGCTCTTTCGCGCGGAGGACGTCCTCCGGAGTACGAACAAACGATAGCGCGACGAAGTCGACCCCGATCGACAGACCAAACTTGAGATCCTCGACATCCTTCTCGGTAAGTGAGGGCGCGCTAACCGAAATTCCAGGAAGGTTAATGCCGGTGTGACTGCCAATGTTGCCGCCACGAATCACGCGCGTCCGCACCTCGGTGGGAGTGGTCGACTCGACCACCAACTCCACCGCGCCATCGCTTAAGAGAATGTGATCTCCGGCTTTGACGTCACGCGGCAACTCCGAGAATGTCGTGGAGACCGCCTGGCCGGTGCCGGAGAAAGGCAAGGTCGTGATCGTGAAAGGGGCGCCGACGGCCAGCTGAAGGGGAGGATGAGCGATAACGCCAGTGCGAATCTTCGGCCCTTGCAGGTCTTGAAGAATTCCTACTTGCCTTCCGGACTCCTTCGCGACCGCGCGGACCGCGTCTAGCGCGGCGCGGTGCTCTTCGTGGGAGCCGTGCGAGAAGTTTAGCCGCGCGACGTCAAGCCCCGCGGCAACCATCGCCCGCAGCCGCTCGATCGAGCGGCTCGCGGGACCAATCGTTCCGACGATTTTGGTTCGGCGCCGGGGACTCACCATCCGATTGTCTCCCTGGTGCGAGAATGCTGCCGAGTAGCGGACACTCAATCAGCCGGGGCGGGTCGGCAAACGGATTCTGGAGCGTTCGGAGTCGGGGCTGGTTCCAGATGCTTGAGGGGACGGATGCGATAGGAGCAAGTAGCGTCACCACTTTGAATCCACGTGACGCGCTCGACGGACGCGTTCAAGAGCAAACGCATGAAGCCAATTTCGGCCGCGCAAATCACATCTGGATGACGCGACGCGACACAACTCGCCGGGCAGTGCTTCTGGCAGAGAACGTAGCCTTCCGGAGTTTTTTCCGCGCTCGCCATGGCGCCCTCGTCAGTCCGGATCTCAGCAAGCGCTTCAACCTGCTCGTCAAGACACCGTCCCCGAACTCGGTGACGATGTTCTTCTGCCCAATGCTCGGCTATTTGGGTTGCAAGCGGCGTTATTACCCCATCGGTGTCGCGTAAGGCGTCCAGAATTCGGTTGCACAACAGGTGATAGGCCTTCGGGAAAAGGTCGTTTCCGCGATCGGTGAGAGCGTAAACGAACCGGGGACGACCTACGCGGCCACGCTCCTCTTCGTACGAAATCAGGCCATCTCGTTCAAGGACGCTGAGATGACCCCGCACGGTCATGGGAGCCAGACCGGTTTCCTGGGCGAGGTCTTCCAGGGTTGCCCGACCGCGCTGTTTAATGAATTCGAGAATTGAATGACGGGTTCTTTGCACGATGTGCGCCCTTCAAACCCGCTCCGACCGATTGGTCGGAGCGGGCAAGATCGGCTTCAGATAGGAAAATGCTAACAAACGGTTACTCGGCGTGTCAACACAATTTTGAATCGGAGTCGGCTTAGCCATTCGCCACTCGCCGCGGCGCGTCCGAGGTCTCGGTGCGATTCCGGCGCGGCCGACCCGGTCGCTCGCGTTCCCACTTCACCGGGGGCTGAGCGGGGCGCTCGTGACGTAAGTCGTCGACAAACACCGGGCCGCCGCAGCGCGCGCAGCGAAGTTTACCGCCGTCAACTTCGGCGCCTTCGATTCCCGGACGGGGACGGAACGTGGCATTTTTGAGCGAGCCGGGGTTCGTGCTCACCAACTCGCCAGTGATTGATCCACAGTAATAGCACTTGACGTCGCCAACCAGAAGCATTGTGTGCTACCTCCTACTTGGAACGCGACCGACGCGGTCACGTGGGTGACCGGCCTGCTCGCGTGTTCAGAAAGCAGTGTAGCAAGCCTTATAGCAAGTGTCAACGGTAATTAACGTATATAAGGAATAATCCTTACAAATTGTTTACATTTGCCAATCTTGCGTTAACATTTGTCGCCCGAGAGGCCGTGAGCTCCTGCAGCGTATCATCGATGGTCCGAACCAGGCGATCAAGATGCCAGCCTTTTTCGGCAGAGATCGCGACGGCATTCGGATAGTAGGCGAGCAGACGACGCAACTCTTCGCCGGCTTGATCGTCGAGCCCTTCGGTTTTGTCCATCAGGTGGAGTCGATCGATTTTGTTCAGCGCGGTTACTCGTGGTTTGTCGGCGAGATTCAAACTGGCAAGGGTGCGATCGACGCTAACCCCCTGTTCGTAGCCACGTGGGTGCGTTACGTCAAGTACATGGACGAGAACGTCCGCGGTATCCAGTTCTTCCAGCGTCGCGCGAAACGCCGCGACCAGCGTCACCGGCAGTTTTTGAATGAACCCCACCGTGTCGCTGAGGACGGCCGGCGTGCCAGACGGCAAACGCAGCCGCCGCGTGGTTGGATCGAGCGTCTCAAACGGCCGATCCTTCGCGGACACACCGGCGTGCGACAATGTGTTGAAGAGCGTTGACTTTCCCGCGTTGGTGTAGCCGACCAGCGCCACAACCCGCAACCCGCGGTCCCTTCGGTAATCTCGATGGAGTTGGCGCTGTTCGCGAACTCGTTCGATCTGTCGCTTCAATTCCGCGATGCGCTGTCGGACCTGACGGCGGTCAATTTCCAACTGGGTTTCGCCCGGGCCGCCTCGGCTTGCTCCTCGGCCGAATTGGCGCGACAAGTGGGTCCAGGCTCCGGTTAGTCGTGGTAGCTGGTACTCGTACGCTGCCAATTGAACTTGGAGTCGACCCTCGCGAGTCTGCGCTCGGCCGGCGAATACGTCGAGAATGATCTGGGAGCGGTCGACGACCGGCAGTTTCAGGGATTCTTCAAGGTTCCGTTGCTGACTTGGCGAGAGCTCGTCGTCAAAGACGATCGCGTCGGCGCTCCGGTCCGCGGCCAGGTTTCTTAACTCTTCGACCTTCCCCTTACCAACAAACGTCGCCGGGTGCGGATTGCGCAATCGCTGGGAAATCTGACCCACGACATCAATGTCGACGGCCTCCACGAGTTGACGCAACTCGCCAAGCGAATCCTCGACGTGAAGAACGCCATTTGTCTCGGCGAGCTCGGCGCCCACCAGAATAGCCCGAGGGTGAGCCGGTCGGGTTTCAACCGGACGACGTTTTTCATGAAGACCTTGTTCCGTGGGTTCCTCCTCCGTTGGTGATTATTCGGTCTAGTGTTCATACCAGTCGCCGGCAAAGACGAACTCGGCCGGACCGGACATCAGGATTTGACCCCGTGTCCCCAACTGCATCTCTAACTCTCCGCCGGGCAGCCGCAGAATCGCCGACTCGCCGACGATGCCTTTGCGGCGCGCGGCGGCGAAAACCGCGCAAGCGCCCGTGCCGCAGGCGAGCGTTATGCCAGCTCCGCGCTCCCAAACGCGCACATCAAGTAGCCCCGGGGCAGCGAGCCGGGCAACTTCGAAGTTGACTCGCCGAGGAAATCGCGCGTCGTGCTCCACTCGCGGGCCAATCGTCTCCAGGGGAAACCTCCGCGGCTCTTCGTTCAAAAAATGAACCGCGTGCGGATTCCCCATCGAAACCGCGGTCAACGCAAGCTCGTAACCGTCAACGCGGAGCGGTAAATCGATGACTTCGTCGCCAGGCGCGATCACCGGTACTCGGTCGGGTTGGAAGACCGGCACACCCATGTCGACAATCGCTCGGCGAGCGGTCGATCCTTCCGCTTCGAGTTCAATCTGAAGGAGTCCGGCACCCGTCTCGACGGTAACCCGCGGTTCCTCCAGTTCCCCGCTATCGTAGAGGTACTTCGCAAAACACCGAATGCCGTTACCACACATTTCCGCCTCGGAGCCATCCGGGTTGTACATCACCATCCGGTATTTGGCGGCGGACGCATTGCGCGAGGGTTCCTTAACCAGGAGTATGCCGTCGGAACCGACTCCAAAGTGGCGATCGCATAACTGACGCGCCAGAACCGGCCAGACCCTCTCGCCTTCCTGGCGAACGTCGATGAGTACGAAGTCGTTACCGGTCCCCTGCATCTTGTAAAATTTCACGCTGTCCCTCGCTGAATTAGAACGCTGTCGCCGCGTCCCTTTCCACCCTAGCCGGCGAAAGGAAGCGCTGAACCAGGCTGCTCGCCTCATCATACGCCGTTGGGCCGGTAAGAATCCAGTGGATGCGCGGATCGTCGTGGCGAAACCAGGTCGCCTGTTGTCGTGCGAATCGATGCGTCTCGAACTTGTAGCGCTCAACAGCGCCGGACAGGCTAAGTTCGCCGCGCAAATGCGCCTGCATCTCCCGGTAACCAAAGCCGGTCAAGGCCGGCCGAGTCGACGGGCAACCCCGACTGAGAATCCGAGCCGTCTCTGCCAGCAGTCCTGCCGCCATCTGGGCGTCGACCCGCTCGTCGATGCGCCGGTACAGCGTCGCTCGATCCGTAGTCAGGCCGATCGTGAGGACCTCGTAGCGCGGTCGCGGAATGCTGCCACCCGAAAATGGCTTGCCCGACTTTACGATGACCTCGACGGCACGAACCACCCGCCGCAGATTGCGAGGATCGATTCGGCTGGCTGCCGGTGGGTCGAGCTCGGCCAGGCGACGGTGCAGGGATTCGACGCCTTCCCGCTGGGCGATCGCAGTCAATTCCGCCCGCAAAGACGGGTCCGGCGCTACCCGCGGTAAGCTCAGCCCCTCAACCACGCTCTTGACGTACAAGCCGGTCCCTCCCACGAGGTAGGGTATCCGGTCGCGCGCCAAGATGTCATCGATAGCCGCGTAGGCTAAATCCTGAAACTCGGCGAGCGAAAAATCCTCCACCGGATCCACGACGTCGACGACGTGGTGACGCGCCCGTCGTTGCTCGTCCCGCGTAGGTTTGGCCGTCCCGATGTCCAATTCCCGATAGACTTGACGCGAATCTGCCGAGACAATCTCTCCTCGACCGCCGATCGCGCGGCCGCGATCCTCGGCCAGGTCCAGGGCAAGCGCGCTTTTCCCCACTGCGGTTGGACCGACGATCGAGACTATTCTCCCCGGCGTCAGTGTCACGGCAGAACTCCACTTCTTGGCTAGGGATTATTGGCTTTAGGTGCCCCCGCTGAATCCTAACCACCTATCGTCCCGTTTCGGGCTGCCAAAAGGAGGCAACCGACGCCCAAAGTGGTTCTTCAACCGCCGGCGGCATCAATATAATTATACGTCGTTCCCCGCGTCGAGGCTATCTAGCAAGCCGACAGGGTCTCCGCACAATTGGGTGAAAGTGGATGACGGAAGGAGAGGAGGGAGGAAGCGAGAGAATGTTGGGGCAGTCCCCCCTCGACCGGTAGGATGAGGTTGCTCAAACCAAGTCCACCGGAGAGGGA
>Ga0209012_1000187_pt1 | contig 99184 bp, 89 predicted proteins | sample RS3BMetagenome_FD_184735 | JGI IMG/M metagenome (GOLD analysis project Ga0209012, IMG submission 184735) | Ferric oxide microbial mat and aquatic microbial communities from Rainbow Spring, Yellowstone National Park, USA - RS3B (SPAdes) (version 3) ... | reverse complement strand
GGTTCGTGCCGGTGTGACGTTCGAGAAGGGGGTGATGGTCGAACGAACTGACGAGCAAGATGAGGAAGTCGCCGCGTAGTCGGTCAGGTTCTCATCCACAGGTCTTGACTATTTCTCGTCGTGCTGATGCTGCACGGTGAGCCGAGCTGGAGCTACCTTTACCGCAAGATGATCCCGATGCTGGCTTCGGCCGGATTCCGAGTGATCACACCGGACATGATCGGCATGGGCCGATCCGACAAGCCCGTGGAATTCAAGGACTACACCTACCTCAACCACGTCCACTGGGTCGAGGAGTTCATCCGGGACCTGCACCTGCACGACATCACCGTGTTCGTTCAGGACTGGGGAAGTCTGATCGGCCTCCGTGTCGTAGGCGACCATCCGGACTGGTTCTCCCGAGTCGTCATCGCCAACGGGAATCTCCCGGTCCTGCCACAAGGCTTCAAGTTCGTGACGGTGCCGGATCCACCGCTACCGAATGCGAACCTTGTCTCTCCGATCCACAGAGGAGGCAGCTCCGATGTGTTTCCGGCCTGGGCCACCTTCGCACTGGTCGGCACCAAGCTGAAGGCCAGCCAGGTCGTGAACCAGCTCACGGCGAAGCAGCTGTCTCGCCGTGAGCTCGCCGCCTATGACGCACCCTTCCCGAGCCGCATCTACATGACGGGTGTCCGAGTGTTTCCCTCGCTCATCGACACCGTCAGCGATCCACCGACGAACGCGGCAGCAGCCCAGGTCTTCCGACACTGGACCAAGCCCCTCGTCACATTCTGGGGTCTGCTCGACCCGTCGTTCGGCAGCAAGGCGTCCGTGCGCGATGCGTGGCTACCGTCCGTCGTCCCCGGGGCAGCCGGCCAACCGAGTCACATCTACCCCGACGCCAGCCACTTCATCCAAGAAGACGAAGGCCGCGACCTTGCCCGGCGGGTGGCGGCGTTCATCAAGGCGAACCCGCTCCACGGCTGACCCGGCGAGGCCTGCGATCTGCTGGCGGACCCGCGGGTCCGGCGGGCTCAGCCGGCGCCGGCGAACGGCGCGGCGAAGGCGAACACCCCGCCGTCGGCGGCCACCAGCCAGTAGCCCCCCGTGGGGGCGTAGGTCGCCATGCCGGTGATCGGTGCCTGGAGCATCAGGCCGCCGGCGCTCCCGTGGAAGGGCGCGTCGCCGAAGGCGAAGATCCCGCCGTCGGAGGCCACCAGCCAGTAGCCGCCCCCGTCGGGCGTCGGGGACATCCCGACGATCGGCGCGTTCAGCCGGAACGATCCCGTCGAACCGCGGAAGGGGGCGTCGCCGAAGGCGAAGATGCCGCCGTCGGCGGCCACCAGCCAGTAGCCCCGCCCGTCGGGCGTCGGCGCCAGGCCGACGATCGGGGCGTTGAGCGGCAGCCCGCCCATCGAGCCGAAGAAGGCGGCGTCGCCGAAGGCGAAGATCCCCCCGTCGGAGGCGACCAGCCAGTAGCCGCCCCCGTCGGGCGTGGGTGCCATGTCGACCACCGGGGCGTTGAGGGGCCGGCCGCCCATCGAGCCGTGGAAGGCGGCGTCGCCGAACGAGAAGATGCCGCCGTCGGCGGCGACCAGCCAGTAGCCGCCCCCGTCGGGCGTGCCGACGATGTGGCGGATGGGCGCCACGAGCGGCAGTCCGGCCATCGATCCGTGGAGGACGGCGGTCCCGTGGGCCACCACGTCGCCGCCGGCGTGTGCCACCCAGTAGCCCGCACCGCCCGATCCGGCGATCCCCACCGCCGGGTCCTGGCCGGAGGCCATGGGCTCCCCGGGGACGGGTGGGACGGGGTAGGGGTAGGCGTACTGGCCGCCGGTGGCCGTGGTCTGCCCGTTCGGGCCGACCATCTGGCCCGGGCAGTAGACCGGGACCCCGGTCTGGGTACCGGCGACGGTCGGGCCCGGCGGGACCGGCACGCCCTGGAGGGCGTTCTGGGTGGCCTGGCGGCTCTGGGCCGGGGCCAGGTTGCCGTAGGTGAAGCCGAAGAGCTCGACGGTCCACGCCTGGCCGCCGCTGCAGGTCACGCCGATGCCCACGGTGTCGTACCCGGCGTTCAGCATGTTCTGGCGGTGCCCGGCCGACGCCATGTACGAGCTGTCCATCCCGTCGGAGCCGTCACCGGGCCAGAAGGCCGTTCCGGTGTCGCCGGAGTTGGCCGCCAGCTCGCAGAGCTGGCCGGGGGACGGGCTCGGCCCGCAGGCCGACAGGGGCGGGTCCTGGACCTGGCCGATGGCGGCCAGGTGCGCGGACCAGGCCTGGGCGGCCGCAGCCAGCCCCGGGTCCATGGCGAGCGGGGGGACCGTCAGCGCGCTCGAGCTCCGGGCCGCCCGCTCGGCGTTCGCCCGGGCGAGGAGGTCCTGGGCGTAGAGCGACTGGACGGCGTCGAGGCTCATCGGGGCCACGGCGGCCCCGGCCGGTGCCGGGGCCAGGGGGCCCACCGGAGCCGTCAGGGCGAACGCGGCGGTCGCCACCACGGCGATCGCCGCCGTGGCCACGGCGCGGGCGCGACGACGGGCCGGCCGGCCCGGGCCGACGGCGGTGCCGCTCGGTGCTGGTGTCTCGTACGACATGGGGAAAGCCGTCCTCCGTCGATGCCTCGATGTGCTCCCGTGCCCCGGCGGGACCGGGGGGAGTCTGCCCCGAGCCGGCCCCCGCCCGACGGCGGCCCGGAGCACCGTTCTCCCCGTTCCATCGGCAGATCGTGGCCGAAACTGTTGTCCGGATCGGCTACAACGGGGGCGTGCCCGCTCCCGTGCCACCGTCGATCCCCCCCGAATTCACCGAGATGGTGGGACGGGTGAGCAATTGGGGCCGGTGGGGGCCCGACGACCGGATCGGCACCCTGAACCTGATCGACACGACCGCCCGGTTGCGTGGCGTCGCCTCGGTGGTCGACGGGGAGGCCTTCCCCCTGGGCATCCCGATGTCCGAGGCCGAGGGGATCCAGATGGGGTTCATCGAGGGTCGCGTCAACCCCACCCACACCATGGTCTCCGTCGACGCCCCCCAGAGCGACGACCCGGGGTGGGTCGCCTTCTCCGAGGACGTCGTGACCTTCGCCATGCAGTGCGCCACCCACTGGGACGGGCTGGCCCACGCGTCGTACGGTGCGGGCCCCGCCGGCCGCGTGCTCTACAACGGCTACCCCGCCTCCACCGTCACCGAGGACGGTGCCTCGCTCCTCGGGATCCAGCAGGTCCGCTCGCTCGTGTCCCGTGGACTCCTGCTCGACGTGGCCCGGGCCAAGGGGCTCGAGCTCCTCGACCCGGGGTACGCCATCACGCCGGAGGACCTCGACGCCGCCTGCGCCCTCGGCCGGATCGAGGTCGAGCCGGGCGACGTGGTCCTGGTCCGGACGGGCCAGACCGCCCACCTGGCCCTCGACGGACGGCCGGGGATCGGGGGTAGGCCCCCCGCACGCGACCTCCTCGCCTACACGTGGCCCACGCCGGGTCTCACCGTCGCCACCGCAGGGTGGTTCCACGACCACGACGTGGCCGCGGTGGCCATCGACACCCTCATCCTCGAGGTGTACCCGTGCGAGTCCGAGGACCTCTTCCTGCCCGTGCACGTCCTCCACCTGGTGGAGATGGGGATGACCCAGGGCCAGAACTGGTCCCTCGACGCCCTGGCCGACGCCTGCGCGGCCGACGGCCGCTACTCGTTCCTGCTGGACGCCACCCCGCTGCCCTTCACCGCGGCCCTCGGTTCGCCGGTGAACCCGGTGGCGCTGCGCTGAGCGCCGGGCGCCACGAGGTCGACGCCGCCCCGGCGCCGGGTCAGCGCCGGGACCTCCCCGCCGCCGGGGCCTTGGCGGTGCGGGCCGAGGCGGCGCCGCCGCCGACCACCGGCCCGGTGCGGGGCGCGGCGCTGCCGGCACCGGGGACCCGGACGCCCTCGGGGGCCGGCCGGCCCGTGACCGACCAGTGGAGGAGCCGTGCCTGGCTGTCGACCAGCGAGGCGGTCCGGATGCCCCAGAACTCGAACCCGTACCGGTGGCCGGCGACCTGCGCGAGCATGGCGATCAGGGTCCCGGCGACGGCCATCGGGTCGTCCCCGGCCGGCGAGCCCGACGTGACGGACTGGTTGGCGACGACCCGGGCCAGGGTGACGGTGACGGCGTTGAGCGCCCGCACCCGCAGCCCCTGGAACCGGAGGTCGCCCTCCACGGTCGTCAGCTCCACCACCCGGAACACGGCCCGGTTGCGCTCCCAGTAGTCCATGAACCCCTCGACCACGGCGACCGCCGTGGTCCACGACGCCTCCGCCGACCAGTCGCCGTCGACCAGGCCGGCCAGGACGCCCGCCCCGTCGACCAGTTCCTCGGCCAGGACGGTGATGGCCGCCTCCACGTTCTCGAAGTACTGGTAGAAGGTGGCCGGCGACGTACCGGCCTGCCGGGCGATGTCGATGACCTTGATCGAGCGCCAGGGGGTGGCCACCAGGAGCTCGGCCGTGCACTCGAGGAGGCGCTGGCGGGTGGCGAGCCCGCGCCGCCCCGGGACCCGGCCGTCGGTGGTGGCGATCAGCTCCGGGTCGTCGTCGCTGGGCTCGGCGGAGGGCATGGCCGACCATGGTACCGAGGCGGGGGCCGGACGGCTGGCCCGGAGCGACCCGGGGTTGCCGCGGGGCCGCGGCGCCGGCGGGGCACCCGACCCTTCCCCGGGTCGCGAAAGGGTGTCCGGCTAGGGTGGATCCCATGGCGAACGGTCCCGTGCCCCGCACGCTCACGCGGGCCCAGCAGGCCCGGCGCCAGCGCGTCGTGGACGCGGCGATGTCCCTGGCGCTGGAGGGGGGGTACGAGGCGGTCCAGATGCGCGACGTGGCCGCCCGGGCCGACGTGGCCATGGGAACCGTGTACCGCTACTTCACCAGCAAGGACCACCTGCTGGCCGCGTCGCTCGTCCACTGGGTCGAGCAGCTCGACAGCCGGCTCGCCCAGTCGCCCGCTCAGGGGTCGAGCCCGGCCGAACGGGTCATCGACGCCCTGGACCGGGCCCTGCGGGCCATGGGGCGCCAGCCGACGCTGGTGGGCGCCGTGTTCACCGCCCTGGCCTCGCCCGACCCCGCCGCCGTCGAGTGCCAGCAGCAGGTGACGGTCCTCATGGAGGGGATCATCACCCGGGCCATCGGCGAGCCCCAGCCGGCCGACATCAGCGACCGGGCCCGGATCCTCGGCCACGTCTGGTACTCCGCCCTCGTCGGCTGGGTGAACGGGTGGAGCAGCATGGGCCGCGTGCACGACGAGCTCGTCGTGGCCATCGGGCTGCTCCTGCCGAGCGAGGTCTACGCCGAGGTCTGACCGGGCCGGTGCGGCCGCCCCCGGGGGTGGCCCGTCCGCGGGCGCTCCCCGGGCTACCGTCTGGCATGCCCTCCGCCATCGAAGTGCGCGGACTCTCCAAGCAGTTCGGACCCGTCCGCGCCGTCGACGACCTGACCTTCGAGGTGGCCCAGGGCCGGGTGACCGGGTTCCTCGGGCCCAACGGCTCGGGCAAGACCACGACACTGCGCATGCTCCTCGGGCTGGTGTCGGTGACGGGGGGCTCGGCCACCTTCGGGGGGCGGCGCTACGTCGAACTCGACCACCCGGTCCGCCACGTCGGCGCGGCCCTCGAGGCCACCAGCTTCCATCCGACCCGGCGGGCCGAGGACCACCTGAGGTCGGTGGCGCTCGCCAGCGGCATCCCGAGGAGCCGGGTGGCGGAGACCCTCGAGCTCGTGGGGCTCACCGAGGTCGCCCGGCGGCGCGTCGGCAAGTTCTCGCTCGGGATGCGCCAGCGCCTGCAGCTCGCCACCGCACTGCTGGGCGACCCCGAGATCCTGATCCTGGACGAACCGGCGAACGGCCTCGACCCGCAGGGGATCCAGTGGCTGCGCACCTTCATCCGCGGCCAGGCCGCGCTGGGCCACGCCGTGCTGGTCTCGTCCCACCTGCTGTCCGAGATGGAGGAGACGGTCGACGACGTCGTGATCATCTCGCAGGGCCGGCTGGTGCTCCAGACCACGCTGGGCGAACTGGCCGGCCGGACCGGGACCACCACGGGGATGCGCATCCGCACGCCCGAGGTGGCGCGGCTCACCGGGCTGCTCGACGCCGTCCCGGCCGGCTGGCGCCAGACGGGTCCCGACACCGTGGTCGTCGACGGGGCGTCGCCCGAGTGGTTCGGGATGTTCGCCGCCCAGAACCAGATCGTCCTCCACGAGCTCGTCCAGGAGAAGGGGAGCCTCGAGGACGTCTTCCTCGAGCTGACCCAGGGGTTCGACGCCGCCCACCCGATGGGAGCGGCGGGCGGCCAGTCGGCGCCGTTCCAGATGCCGGAGGCCGGCGCGTGATCGCCGTCGTCCGGTCCGAGCTCCTGAAGATCCGCACCACGGCCGTCCCCTGGGTGCTCGCCGGGGTGGCCATCGTGATCGAGGGCCTCCTCATCCTCACCATCTTCCTCGGCCGGGAGCAGCGCGGTTCGGGCTACGACGTGCCCCACACCACCCAGCAGCTCCGCAACCTGCTCGGGTCGGGGTTCCAGGGCTACCTGCTGGCCCTGCTGCTCGGCGTGCTGGTGGTGACGACCGAGTTCCGGCACAAGACGGTGACCACCTCGTTCCTGGTCACCCCGAGGCGGTCACGGTTCGTGGCCGGCAAGCTGCTGTCGGCGGCGATCCTGGGGGTCCTCCTGGCCGTCCTCATGCTGGTCATCGCGCTGGTGGCGGGCGGACTGACGCTGAACGCCCGGGGCGGGTCGTTCTCCGACCTGGTGCGCCAGATCCCGGCCGTCGTCCCCGGCTTCATCCTGGTCTTCGTCCTGTTCGCCATCCTGGGGGTGGGCGTCGGGTCGATCCTGACCAACCAGGTGGCCGCCATCATCGTGAGCCTCGGCTGGTTCGTGATCCTGCAGGGCATCCTGGTCGCACTGGTCAACTCGGCCTACAAGTGGGTCCCGACCGGCGCCGCCGACGCCGCCTCCAACCTGACCCGGAACACGGGCAACGGGCCCCACTTCGACCTGTTCAACTGGTGGCAGGGGGCGTTGCTCATGCTCGGCTACGGACTCGGGTTCGCCCTCATCGGGTCGCTCCTGCTGTCGCGCCGCGACATCACCTGACCGGGCCGGCGCCGGGCCACGGGCGTGGCCCCCGGGCCGACGATCCGTTGCCGGACCCGGACCCATGGTCTATACATGCCAGACGACGGTCGGCGGCGCTGTGCCGGTCGGGGCGAAGGACAGTCGGCGGACGGAGCAGGGGAGTGACCGTGGATCGCAAGTGGTGGACCTTGATCGCCGTCTGCTTCGGGACCTTCATGCTGCTGCTCGACATCACGGTCGTGAACGTGGCGCTGCCGGACATCCAGGCCGCCCTCCACTCCTCGTTCGCCGACCTCCAGTGGGTGGTGGACGCCTACGCGCTCACCCTGGCCGCGTTCCTCCTCACGGCGGGCGTCCTCGGCGACATGTACGGCCGGCGCGGGATGTTCGCCCTCGGCCTGGTGCTCTTCTCCCTCGCCTCGCTCACCTGCGGCCGGGCCACGACCCCCCTGATGCTGAACCTGTCGCGTGCCGCCCAGGGCGTGGGCGGGGCCATCATGTTCGCCACCTCGCTCGCCCTGATCGCCCAGGCGTTCTCGGGCCGGGAGCGGGGGACGGCCATCGGCGTCTACGGGGCCGTGGTGGGCGGGGCCGTCGCCATCGGCCCGCTGGTGGGCGGGGCAATCACCAGCGGCATCGGCTGGCGCTGGATCTTCTTCGTCAACATCCCGATCGGCGTGGTCGCCGTGGTCATCACCCTGGCCAAGGTCGACAACGCCAGGATCACCACCGATCGCCGGATCGACTGGCTCGGCTTCGTCACCTTCACCGCGTCGCTGTTCCTCCTCGTCTACGCCCTGGTGCAGGGCAACGCCAAGGGCTGGGGCAGCACCACCATCGTGTCGATGCTCGTCGGGTCGGCCGTGCTCATGGCCGTCTTCCTCCTCGGCGAGTGGCGCCAGGACGATCCGATGCTGGACCTCGGGCTGTTCCGGCGTCCGGCGATGGGCGGCGTGTCGCTCGGCTCGTTCACGCTGTCGGCCTCGATCTTCGCCATGTTCCTCTACCTGACGCTCTACATGCAGACGGTGCTGGGCTACTCGCCGTTCCAGGCCGGCGTCCGGTTCCTGCCCCTGACCATGCTGGCCTTCTTCGTCGCCCCCGTCGCCGGGAAGCTGACGGTGAAGGTCCAGTCGCGGTTCCTGATGAGCCTCGGGCTGCTCCTCGTGGCGCTGAGCTGCGAGCTCATGGCGCACGTGCAGGCCACCTCGTCGTGGCTGGTCCTGCTCCCGGGCTTCCTGGTCGGCGGCGTCGGCATCGGCATCACCAACCCGGTGCTGGCGTCGGCGTCGGTGTCGGTGGTCCCCCCCGAGCGCAGCGGGATGGCGACCGGCACGGCCAGCACCTTCCGCCAGGTCGGGATCGCCACCGGCATCGCCGGCCTGGGCGCGGTCTTCGTCCACCAGGTCCGGCCCGCCGTGGTGGCCGCGCTGCGGTCCACCCCCGCCGGCCAGGCCGTCCTCGACCACGGCGGCAGCCAGCTGGGCTCGGCGCTGGCCTCGGGCGGCGTGCGCCAGGCGGCGGCGGCCATCCCCGTCGAGTCGGGGCGCACGGCCCTGCTGAACGCCTACCGGTCCGGCTTCGTGTCGACCTTCGACCACCTGATGGGGATCGCCGCCGTGGTGGCCCTCGTCGGGGCCGTCGGCTGCCTGTTCCTGGTCCGCCAGCGCGACTTCGTCCCGAGCCTGGACGAGGGCGAGTGGGGCGGGGACGCCGGCACCGACGCCGTGGCCGGGGACGGACGGCCGACCGCCGCACACGCCGGGTGACCGACTCCCGGCGATGACCGGGACGGAGCCCCTCGCCGGACGCGGACCCGACGAGCCCCATCCCTCGCGGCTGGCTCCCGACGACCCGATGCGCGAGGCCGTCCTGGCCGCCCACCGGGCCGCCCGGCGGGCCGGGGCCGCGGGTTACACCGACCCGGCCACCGGCTACTGGGTGATGACGGCCGACTTCCTGGCCGGCCGCGGCACGTGCTGCCACCAGGGCTGCCGGCACTGCCCCTACCTGGTGTAGCCGAGGCCCGGCGGTGTCAGCCCGCCGCCAGCACCGACCGGTCCCCCGACCGGAGCCCGGCGATGAGCCGGCGGTACTCGCGGGCCGAGTCTCGTCCCATGGCGTCGGTCTCGAGCCACGTGCCGCCCCCCGGGCCGCGGGACCGGTCCACCCCGTGCAGGCCGAAGCGCGGCTCGTAGGAGCCCCACTCGTAGTTGTCCACCAGCGACCAGTGCCAGTACCCCTCGACGGGCACCCCGGAGCCGACGGCCGACACCACCGCGGCCAGGTGCTCGCGCAGGTAGCGGGGACGGTCCCACCCGTCGAGGCGACCGAAGGACCGGCCGTCGCGCACCCGGTTGCACATCCCGTTCTCCACCACCCACAGGGGCAGACCAGGCGCGAGCTCGTGCTGGACGCCGAGCCACCGGGCCAGACCGCCCGGGTCGGGCGGGTCGTCCCACAGCTCGCGGGCCGGCGCCGCCGACCGGCCGCCCGCGGTCCGGTGGCCCGGGACCCGGAAGTGGCGGGCGGCCAGGGGGTCGTAGTAGTCCACGCCCAGCACGTCGAGCGTGCGCCCGTGCGGGCTGGCCTCGAGGGCGTCGAGGACGCGGCGGGGCGTCCGCCGCTCCCGGCCCGTCGACCCGTACGGGGCGATGCGGGCCCCGGCCCGGCGCAGCAGGCCCTCGCCCACCCCCGGCGTGGGCAGCAGGGCGTAGTGCCGGCGGCGGCGCTCGGCGATCCAGTCGTCCAGGTCGCCGCGTCCCACGCCGAGGCCCCGGGCGAGCAGCAGGTCGACCAGCATCCGGTCGTACTCGTAGACGGTGAGGCAGGCATTGTTGGTGGTGACCACGGCATCGGGCCGCTCGTCGTGGATGGCGTCGTACCCGAACACGTGGGCGCAGAGCAGGTTGTCGAGGGCCACGGCGGCGTCGGCGAACGCCCCCGTGCGGCCCGGCGGGAACGCGCCGAGCACGTAGGTCATCAGGGCCAGGACGTTGACCTCGTTGAGGGTGACCCAGTGGCGCACCGAGGGCGCCAGCGCCGAGACGACCACCCGTGCGTAGGCGGCGAAGCGGGCCGGCGCGTCCGGGCGCAGCCACAGGTCCGGACCCAGCCACTCCGGGTGGGTGAAGTGGTGGAGCGTGACCAGCGGGGTGAGGCCCCGCTCGACGCACCCCTCCACGATCGCCCGGTAGCCGTCGAGCGCGGAACGGTCGACACCGCCCCGGTCGGGCAGCACCCGTGCCCACTCGACGCTCAGCCGGAAGCTGTCGCACCCGAGCGCCGCCGCCCGGTCGAGGGCCGTCCCGGGATCCTCCCAGAACCCGACGGCGTCGCCGGACGGGGCGACGCGTCCGACCTGCTCCCACGCCAGCCAGTTGTTGGCCGGCCGACCCGGGCCGTTGAAGCCCCCCTCGACCTGGAACCCGGCGGTGGCCACCCCCAGCAGGAACCCGGCCGGGACGAGACCGCCGCCCGGTGCGGCCGGCTCCCCCCCACCCGCTGACCCGTCCCGTGTCGCCACCGTCGCGCCTCTCCTCGGCGGGGCACGACCCCTCCACGGGGCCGCCCCAGGGTGGCGATGGTAGCTTGCCGCACCGTGCGGCCACCCGGCCCGCCCGACCCCGACCCCCCAGGACGCCTCCATGCCGCAACCGTCGCCCGACCCCGAACGCATCCCCGTCGTCATCGCCTCGGGACAGGCCCTCGAGCGCGTCACACTGGTGAACCCGGTCGAGCTGATGGTCCGGGCGTGCGAGGCGGCACTGGCCGACGTGCCGCTCCTGCGGGACCGGATCGAACGGGTGACCGTCGTCGACGTCATGACCCGGTCGGGGCCCGCCCCGGCGACCGAGCTGGCCGGCCACCTGGGCCTCGGGCCCGACGTGGTGCGCGAGGTCACGACGGTCGGGGGCAACACGCCCCAGTGGCTGGTGAACCGGGCGGCCACCGACATCGCCGACGGCAGGCTCTCGGTGACCCTGGTGGCGGGGGCGGAGGCCATCCGCTCCTCGCGGGCCCGTCGCGCCCAGGGGCTCCCGCGCGACGAGGGCCGGGTGGACCTGCCGGCCGACACGGTCGTGGGCGACGCGCTCCCCGGGTACGGACCGGCGGAGCTGGCCGCCGCCCTGCTCGCCCCCGTGCACGTGTACCCGCTGTTCGAGAGCGTGCTGGCGGCGCGGGCCGGCCACGACGCCGCCACCCACCGCACGGCGCTCGGCGAGCTGATGGCGCCCTTCACGACGGTGGCGGCGGCCCACCCCTTCGCCTGGTTCCCCCAGGAGCGCTCGGCCGCCGAGATCGCCACCCCCTCCCCCGACAACCGCATCGTCTGCGAGCCGTACACCAAGCGGATGACCGCCTTCCTCGGCTCCGACCAGTCCGCCGCCCTGGTGGTCTGCTCGCTGGCGGCGGCCCGCAGGGCCGGGGTCGCCGACCGGGCCGTGTTCGTGTGGTCGGGCGCCGAGGCCGTCGACGTGCGCTTCGTGTCGCAGCGGCCCGACCCGGGCCGCTCGCCGGCCATCGCCGCCGCCGGCACGGCCCTGTTCGCCTCGGCCTCGGAGGCCGCCGGGCGCCCGGTCGGGGTCGACGACGTCGACCGGATGGACCTCTACTCGTGCTTCCCGTCCGCCGTGCAGCTGGCCACGGACGCCCTCCGCATCGCCCCCGACGACGCACGGGGACTGACCGTCACCGGCGGGCTCCCGTACTTCGGGGGTCCGGGCAACAACTACACGACCCACGGCATCGCCACCCTGTGCGACCTGCTGCGCGACGACACCGGCGGGGGCACGCGGCTCGGACTGGCGACCGGGCTCGGCTGGTTCGTCACCAAGCACGCGCTCGGTGTGTACGGCTCGACCCCGCCGCCCACCGGCTTCCGGCGCGCCGACACCTCCGCGGCCCAGGCCGCCATCGACGCAACCGCCGTCGAGGTGGCCGAGGTGCTCGACACCCCCGAGACCGCCACCGTGGTGGCGGCGACCGTCTGGCGGGACAACGACGGCACCGCCGCCGGCGCCCCGGTCCTCGCCCGGCTGGCCGACGGACGGCAGATGGCCCTCTCCCCGGCCGACGACGCGGTCACGGCGGAGATGGGCGATCTCGACGTCCCCGGTCTCGTCGGCGGCTCCGTGGTCGTCCAGGCCGGCGAGCCGCGCTACCGTCTGGCGGAACGCTGAATCCTCGTCACCGGGAGACCACCATGTCCGAACTGCTCCGCGAGCGCCAGGGTCACATCGAGATCCTCACCATCAACCGTCCCGAGGCGCGCAACGCCATCAACCTGGCCACGGCCACGGCGCTGTCGGCCGCACTCGACGAGATCGAGACCGACGACGACGTCTGGGTCGTGGTGCTCACCGCCGCCGGCGACAAGGCGTTCTCGGCCGGCATGGACCTGAAGGCCTTCGCCACCGGCGAATTCCCCATCACCGACAAGGGCTTCGGCGGCATCACCAAGCGCGACTTCCCGAAGGCCCTCATCGCCGCCTGCAACGGTTCGGCGCTGGCCGGCGGGTGCGAGATCATGCTGAGCTGCGATCTGGTGGTGGCGGCCGACCACGCCAAGTTCGGGATCCCCGAGGTGGCCCGCGGCCTGGTGGCCGGGGCGGGCGGGCTGATCCGCCTGCCGAAGCGCATCCCCCAGGCCATCGCCCTCGAGATGGCGCTGACCGGCGAGCCCATCAGCGCCGAGCGCGCCCTGCAGATCGGCCTGGTCAACCGGGTGGTCCCGGCCGACCGGCTGATGGACGAGGCCCTCGCCCTGGCCGAGCGCATCGCCAAGAACGCGCCCCTCGCCGTCCGCCTGTCCAAGCAGGTCATGAAGCAGGCCGGCGAGCTGCCGGAGTCGGAGGCCTGGGGCGTCAACGACGCCGTCTTCGGCGAGATCGGCCGGTCGGCCGACGCCATGGAGGGCGCCGTCGCCTTCGCCGAGAAGCGCGAGCCCAACTGGACGGGCCGGTAGCCGGCGGGCATGCACCCGACCACCGTGCTCGCCGCCGCCGTGCCCACGCTCTCCCCCGGGCTGGACGGGTTCCGCCTCATCCTCCACGTGCTGGCCGCCACCCTGTGGGTGGGCGGGCAGTTCACCATGGTCGGGCTGCTCCCGACGATCCGGGGCCTCGGCGACGACGCCCCGAAGAAGGTGGCCCGGGCGCTCGCCTGGCTCCTGTGGCCGGCCTACGCCGTCCTGGTCGTCACCGGGCTCTGGAACATCGCGGCCGTGGACGCCCACCACGCGTCGTCGACCTGGAACGCCGTGCTCGGCATCAAGATCACGTTCGTGGTGATCGCCGGGGTGGGGGTGTTCCTGCACCAGCGGTCCACCTCGAAGGTGGGCCTGGCCGTGTGGGGGGCCGTCGGGGCCCTGGCCTCGGTCGTCGCCCTCTGCCTGGGCGTGTTCCTGGCCGGCTGAACGGGAGCCCGTACTGCAGCGCCGTCCGTCCAGGTCTAACCTGTCCACAGCAGGCAATTAGGGGAGACACGTCATGGCACCAGCAGAACTCTTCGGCGAGCAGGGCATCATCGTCCTGATCGTGATCGCCGTCGTCCTCTTCGGGTCCACGCAGATCCCGAAGCTGGCACGGTCGCTCGGCTCCGCACAGAAGGAATTCAAGAAGGGCCTCGACGAGGGCGCCAACGGCGACGCCGCGTCCGCTGCACCGGCGGCCGCCCCACTGGCCGAGGCCGCACCGCAGGCCGTCCAGGCACCCGCGTCCGCGCCGGCGCCACCCGCCGCGGACGGCAGCGCGGACGCCACGTCCTGAACGCACCTCCACCGTGCCGCCGGACGCCCTGGCCCGACCGCGTCCCGGCCGCGGACCGCAACCGCGCTGGCGCATCCCGTTCTGGGCCCTCCAGGTCCTGGAGCTCGGCGTCGCCTTCCTCCTCGTCACCCAGTCCGTCCACGTGGGGCGGGGTGGGATCCTCGTCGCCTTCGGGATCGTCCTCGGTCTCCTGGCCCTCACCGCCGACGGACCGCTCGGCGTGGTCCGGGTGTGCGGGCAGCGTCCGCACGTCCTGCTCGCCGCCGGCGCGGCGCTCGGACTGGGCGCGCTCGCCTTCGTCCCCGCACTGCGGCCCGACGTCGAGGGCCTCCTGGTGATCGTGGGCGCGGTCGTCGCCGTGGTGTTCCTGGCCACCCGGACCGTGACGACCGCCGGCCGTCGCCCCCGGGCCGGCCGCCGCGCCGGACGGGGGCCCGTCATCGACGCCACCGCCACCGTCGGCCCGCCGCCGGGTCCCACCGCACCCGGGACCGGACCGACGGAGTCGCACGACGGAACGGAGGCGCCTTCGGTGGTGCGGCGGGCCGGCCGCACGACGGGAGCCGCGGCGGCGGCGGGCCGGCGCGCCGTCGACGAGCACCGGCCACAGGTCGAGGACCAGATGAAGCGGACGGTGCGGGGGGCGGGGCGGCTGGTCGGGAGGCTGACCGGCCCGAAGCCGCCCCAGGACCCCCCGACCTGATCCGGACCGAGACCGCCCGCCACCGGAGGAACGCGAGGAGCCCATGCCTGAGACCGACGACGTACTGGCCACCGCCGAGCGCCTGTGGAACGGCGCCGGCCCGTCCCGGATCGACCCCCTGGCGCCGGGGGGCGGCATGGCCGAGGTCGCCGACGGGGTCGCCTTCGTCCCGTCGTTCGCCAACGTCACGGCCGTCGCCACCGGGGACGGCCTGGTCCTCGTCGACGTCGGCAGCCAGCTGCTGTCGGGGGCGGTGCACCGGACCCTGCGCGGCTGGACCGACCGGGACGTCCACACCGCCGTCTACTCCCACGGCCACATCGACCACGTGTTCGGCATGCACCGGTGGGAGGCCGATGCCGAGGCCCACGGCCGGGCGCGGCCCCGGGTCGTGGCCCACGAGGCCGTGTCGGCCCGGTTCGACCGCTACATCCGGACCGCCGGGTACAACACCGTGGTCAACCGCCGCCAGTTCGGCGTCGACGACCTGACCTGGCCGACCGAGTACCGCTACCCGGACCGCACGTTCCGCGACCGGCTCGACCTCGAGGTCGGCGGCGTGCGGGCCGAGCTGCACCACGACCGCGGCGAGACGGACGACCACGCCTGGGTCTGGTTTCCGGACCTGCGGGTGCTGTGCACGGGCGACCTGTTCATCTGGGCCTCGCCCAATGCCGGAAATCCGCAGAAGGTCCAGCGCTACCCGCTCGAGTGGGCGGCCGCACTCCGCCGCATGCTGTCCCTCTACGACGGGGAGGACGGCGGTCCCGAGGTGCTCCTGCCCGGCCACGGCTACCCGATCCTGGGCGAGGGACGCATCCGCCGGGCGCTGTCCGAGACCGCCGAGCTGCTCGAGTCGCTCGTGGCCCAGACCCTCGGGTACATGAACGACGGGGCCCGCCTGGACGAGGCCATCCACTCGGTCGAACCGCCGGCCCACCTGATGGCCCGGCCGTACCTGCAGCCCGTCTACGACGAGCCCGAGTTCGTGGTCCGGAGCGTCTGGCGCCTCTACGGCGGCTGGTGGGACGGGAACCCGGCGACGCTCCGGCCGGCGCCCGAGCGGATCCTGGCCCGCGAGCTGGCCGACCTGTCCGGCGGCCCGGGGGCCCTGGCCGACCGCGCCCGGGAACTGCTGGCCCGTGCCCCGACGGAGGACGGCGGGGGCGGGGACGAGGGCGTCCTCCGCCTGGCCGGCCACCTGGCGGAGCTCGCCTGGCTGGCCGCCCCGGACGACCCGGCCGTGTCCGAGGTCCGCCGGGCCGTCTTCACCCGCCGCGCCGGGGCGGCGACGTCCACGATGGCCCGGGGCGTCTTCACCTGGGCGGCCCGGGAGTCCGGACCGGATCCGGCCCCCGCCGGAGCCGCCCGTCCCCTGCCGGGCACCGACGCAGACCCGGCGGGGGCCGGATCCCCACCCGTGTGACCTGGGCGTTCCCGTCCCGCGACGGCGGGTCCTCTCAACTTCTCAATTGCCGGCGGTCCCCACTAGTCTTCCCCCCGTGAACGCCTTCACAACCGCATCCCCGACACCCCTGCCCGCACGCGAACCCGGGGACGACGACCCTTCCGTCGGGACCCCGTCACCGTCCCGACCGCGCCGCTGGAGGCGCACGGCCGCGGGCGTGGCCATCGCCGCACCGCTGATCCTCGGCGGGTGCAACTTCTACCCCTCCTACGGCGCCAGCCGCGGGGCCACCACCCAGGGCCAGGACACGTTCAAGCTCTACTCGGGCATGATGACGACCGGCATCATCATCGGCGTCTTCGTGGCGGCCCTGATCCTCTTCACCATCCTGCGCTACCGCCGCCGTTCGGAGGAGATGCCGAAGCAGTTCCACGAGAGCATCCCGATCGAGATCCTCTACACGGGCATCCCCGTGCTGGTCGTGGCCTTCCTCTTCCTCTTCACCGTGCTCACCGAGAACAAGGTGGACGCCACCGTGCCCGTCAACGCCACCGTCACCTCCACCGGGACCCCGGTCGAGCACGTGAAGGTCACCGCCTTCCAGTGGGGCTGGCGGTTCGACTACCCGGACCACAACGTGTCGATCGCCGGCGACGTCACCAACGGCCCGGGCGGCCACGGTCCCCAGATGGTCCTGCCGGCGGGCGAGACCGTGCAGGTCACCCTGGTCTCTAACGACGTGATCCACGGGTTCTACGTCCGGGACTTCAACTTCAGCCGCTACGCCCTCCCCGGGGTCGTCAACGTCTTCGACCTCGACATCATCCACACCGGCACCTACAACGGCCAGTGCACCCAGATCTGCGGCCTCTACCACTCCGAGATGCTCTTCAGCGTCCGCGCCGTGACCCCGGCCGGGTTCCAGACGTGGCTGGCCGGTGAGGTCGCCAACGGGCACACGCTGCAGCGCCAGCCCCCGAACGCCGCCAACACGCCGCCCGCCTACACCCACGTGACCCCGTCCAACGCCCTGGCTGCGCCCTCCTCGAAGAAGGGTTCCCTGTGACCACCACCATCGAATCCCCCGACCGGATCGAGCCGGAGGAGCCGGGAGGCCCCGACGCGCACGGGCCGGGCGGCCACGGCCCCGTGGAGCACGAGCACGAGCACGAGCACGGACACGAGCACCACGGCCCGACCGGCATCCTCAACTGGCTGACGTCGACCGACCACAAGGTGATCGGCAAGTCGTACATGATCACGTCGCTGGTGCTGTTCTTCATCTCCGGGACCATGGCGCTGGTCATCCGGGGCCAGCTGGCCAACCCGACCTCGTCACTGGTCAACTTCCAGACCTACAACGAGCTGTTCACCATGCACGGCAGCCTCATGCTGTACCTGTTCGCCGGCCCCTTCGCCTTCGGCGGCCTGGCCAACTACATCGTGCCGCTCCAGGTCGGGGCGCCCGACATGGCCTTCCCCCGCCTGAACGCCCTGTCCTACTGGCTGTACCTGGGCGGGTCGTCGATGATGACGCTCAGCTTCGTGGTCGCCGGCGGGGCCGCCAGCTTCGGCTGGGTCGCCTACGCCCCGCTGTCCAACTCGATCAACTCCCCGGGCGCCGGGACCGACATGTGGCTCATGTCGCTCGGGCTCACCGGGTTCTCGGCGATCTTCACCGGCGTCAACCTGGTGGCCACCATCTTCTACCTGCGGGCGCCGGGCATGACGATGTTCCGGGTGCCGATCTTCTCGTGGAACATGCTGGTGACCGGCATCCTGATCCTCATCGCCTTCCCGGTGCTGTTCGGCGCCGTCGTGATGCTCTTCTGCGACCGCCACTTCGGCACGCACATCTACTCGGTGCAGGGCGGTGGTGTGCCGGTGCTCTGGCAGCACCTCTTCTGGTTCTTCGGGCATCCGGAGGTGTACATCCTCGCCCTGCCCTACTTCGGGATCGTCACCGACATCATCCCGGTGTTCTCGCGCAAGCCGCTCTTCGGCTACCGGGGCATGGTCTTCGCCACCCTGTCGATCGCCGCCCTGTCGACCGGCGTGTGGGCCCACCACATGTTCACCACCGGTGTGGTGCTGCTGCCGTTCTTCTCCCTGCTGTCCTACCTCATCGCCGTCCCGACCGGGATCAAGTTCTTCAACTGGATCGGCACCATGTGGGGCGGCCAGCTCAGCTTCCAGACCCCGATGCTGTTCTCGATGGGCTTCCTGTTCGCCTTCCTCATGGGCGGCGTGACCGGGGTCCTGCTGGCCTCGCCGCCGGTCGACTTCATGACCCACGACACCTACTTCGTGGTCGCCCACTTCCACCAGGTGCTGATCGGGACGACCGTGTTCGCCGGGTTCGCCGGGTTCTACTTCTGGTACCCGAAGATGTTCGGCCGCATGCTCGACGAGCGCCTCGGCAAGCTGCACTTCTGGTTCCTCTTCGTCGGGTTCTGGGTGGCGTTCGTGCCCCAGTACCTGCTGGGGCTGCGGGGCATGCCCCGCCGCATCGCCGACTACCTCCCCACCAACGGGTGGACCGGGCTCAACCAGCTCTCGACGGTCGGTGCCATGGTCATCGGGTTCTCCTTCCTCTTCTTCTTCGCCAACCTGGTGAAGTCGTGGCGGACGCCGGTGCCGGCCGGGGACAACCCGTGGGACGGCGGCGCACTCGAGTGGTTCACGTCGTCGCCCCCGCCGCACCACAACTTCACCCACCTGCCGCCCATCCGGTCCGAACGGCCGACCTGGGACTACAACCACCCCGAGCACCGCAAGGACGAGTCCCACGGCGAGAAGCGGCACCGGGAGCACGAGCAGAAGGAGACCGTGGGGGCGTCCTCATGAGGGTCAACGGAGCGTTCCTCGCCGTCATCGGCATCTTCTTCGGGATCATCGGCCTCGTCTACTGGTTCACCAGCTACGAGGACGCCGGCTTCCTGATGCTCATGGGCTCGGCCCTGCTCGGGCTGCTGCCCGGCGGCTACTACCTGTGGTGGTCCGCCCGGATGAAGCCCCTCGACGGGGACGAGGCCGACGCCAGCGTGGCCGACGGCGCGGGGGTCGTCGACTCGTTCCCGGGCTCGAGCATCTGGCCCTTCCTGCTCGGCATGGCCGCGCTCTTCGCCACCCTGACCTTCATCTTCGGGCTGTGGATGGCGCCCATCGCCATCGCCCTCGGGCTGTCGGCGGTCATCGGCGGCGTGGTCGAGAGCCGCCGCGGCGGCACCGTCTGAACCGTCTGAACCGCACGGACCGCGGGACCGGCCGGCGACCCGCCCCGGTCCCGCTCCCCCGCCGCTACCGCGCCTGCTCGGCCACCTCGACCAGTGCGCCCACCAGCGACTCGGTGCGGGCCCGCGAGCTGCGGTAGGTGGGCCCGGTCACCAGACCCCCGTCCACGGCGATGGCCTGACCGGTCACGAAGCTCGATGCGTCGCTGGCCAGCCACAGCGCCGCCTCGGCGATGTCGATCGGCTGGCCCGACCGCTGCATGGGGGCCACGTCGGACAGCACGGACTCGATGACCCCCACCGTGGACTCGGCGGCGTCGGCGTCCAGGCCCGCCCCGCGGCCGAAGATCGCCGTGGCGATGCCGCCCGGGCAGATGGCGTTGACCCGGACGCCGTCCTCGCCCAGTTCGTTGGCCGCGGTCACGGTCAGGTGGGCGATGGCCGCCTTGGCCGCGCTGTAGTCGTGACCGCCGTAGTTCGCCCGCAGGCCGGCCACGCTGGCGGTGTTGATGATGCTCCCGCGGCCCTGGGGTCGCATGACCCGGGCGGCCGCCCGGATGCCCAGGAACACGCCACGGAGGTGGATGGCCACCGTCCGGTCGAAGCGCGCCATGTCGATGTCCTCGATCCGTCCGATCGAGCCCGGGTTGCCGGCGTTGTTGAAGATCACGTCGAGGCCGCCGAAGGTCCCGACGCTCTCCTCGATCGCCCGCTCGACGGCACCCTCCTCGGCCACGTCGACCTCCACGAACCGGGCCCGGTCGCCGAGCTCGGCGGCCAGCCGCTCGCCCCGTTGGACCTCGAGGTCGGCGAGCACCACCGAGGCACCCTCGGCCACGAACAGCCGGGCCGTCTCGGCCCCGATGCCGCTGGCGGCTCCGGTGATCACGGTACGGCGGCCTTCGAGGCGGGACATGGGGCTCCGATCGTTCGTCGAGGGGGTGCCGGCGCATCGTGGCACGCCCGGTCCCGACCGTCAACGCGGCCGGAGCGGGGTGCGCGGCGGGGGACGGCGGTGTCCCCTCGGGCGTCAGCCGACCTCGTCGTGCTCGGACCCCTGCAGCAGTTCGCTCAACCGGGCCATCACCGGGATGGTGGCGCGGATGACCTTGCGCTCCGCCGGGGTGAGCTCGGCCAGGGCACGGCGCAGGACCTCGGTGTACTCGGCCCGCAACCGGTGGACGAGGGCACCGCCCTCGGCGCTCAGCCGGACCAGGCTCGCCCGTCCGTCGAGCGGGTCCGGCACCCGCTCGACGAGGCCGAGGGCCGAGAGGCTGTCGATGACCCGGCTCATCGTCGCCGCCGTCGTGCCCTCCAATTCTGCCAGCGCCCCCGGCCGGAGCGGCCCGTGCTGCTCGATCCGGGCCAGCGCCGAGGACTGGGAGGGGGTCATGCCCGACGCCGAACGGGTCCGGAGCTGCCGTTGGATCCGGACGATGGCCACCCGGAGGCCGATCGCCTCCTCGATGGCGTCGAGGTTGTCCCCGTCCGTGCCGGCTTCGCTCTTGCCCATGGCGGTCCGTCCCCCGTCCGATCGGCGCTCGGCCGGCGTCCGGACCGTGCACGACATCTGTCGGGGCCCAGTATAGTTAGTTACCAACAAGCAACTAGTGCGTTCCTGGCGGACGCACCGTCCCGGCCCGCCCCCGGGCCGCGACAGGTTGGTACCCGGGAGGAGCGTGCATGGCGTCGGCCGTCGATTCCAAGAACTACAAGTGGATCGCCCTGACCAACACCACGATCGGGACGCTGATGGTGACCATCAACGCCTCGATCCTGCTCATCGCCCTGCCCAACATCTTCCGGGGCATCGGCCTCAACCCGCTCTCCCCGGGCAACACCTCCTACTTCCTGTGGATCCTGATGGGCTTCCTGCTGGTCACCTCGGTGCTGGTCGTCAGCTTCGGCCGGGTGGGCGACATCTTCGGACGGGTGAAGATGTACACGCTGGGCTTCGCCATCTTCACCGTGTTCTCGATCCTGCTGTCCGTCACCTGGATGTCGGGACCGGCCGCCGCCCTGTGGATCATCGTGATGCGCGTCGGACAGGGGGTCGGCGGCGCCTTCATCTTCGCCAACTCGAGCGCCATCATCACCGACGCCTTCCCCGCCGACGAGCGGGGCTTCGCGCTCGGGATCAACGGCGTGGCCGCCATCGGCGGCTCGTTCCTCGGGCTCCTGCTCGGCGGCCTGCTGGCGCCGATCGAGTGGCGCCTGGTCTTCCTCGTCTCCGTCCCGTTCGGGATCTTCAGCACCGCATGGGCCCACTTCCGGCTGCGCGACAACGGCATCCGGATCCGGGCCGGCATCGACTGGATCGGCAACATCGCGTTCGCCGTCGGGCTCGTCGCCGTCCTCACCGGCATCGTCTACGGACTCCAGCCCTACGGCGGCCACACCATGGGATGGACCAGCCCCTTCGTCCTCGTGTCCCTGATCGGCGGTGCGGCCGTCCTCGTCGCCTTCGTGGTCATCGAGCACCACGTCGAGGACCCGATGTTCCAGCTCCACCTGTTCCGCAGCCGGGCGTTCGCCATGGGCAACCTGGCCGGGCTGATGGCCGCCCTGGCCCGCGGTGGACTCCAGTTCATCCTGATCATCTGGCTCCAGGGGATCTGGCTGCCGCTCCACGGCTACAGCTTCGAGCAGACCCCGCTGTGGGCCGGCATCTACATGATCCCGCTCACCGTCGGGTTCTTCGTGTCCGGGCCCCTGGCGGGCAGGTTGGCCGACCGTTACGGGCCCCGGCCGTTCGCCACCGCCGGCCTGATCGGCAGCGGTCTCGCCCTCCTCGGGCTCCAGGCGCTCCCGATGGACTTCCCCTACGCGCTCTTCGCCCTGCTGCTCCTGCTCGTCGGACTCTCCCTCGGCCTGTTCGCCGCCCCCAACACCTCCGCGGTGATGAACAGCCTCCCGGCCAACCAGCGGGGCGCCGGCGGCGGCATGCTCAACACCTTCCAGAACTCGGCCAGCGTGCTGTCCATCGGCTTCTTCTTCACCGTCATCACGCTCGGTCTCGCCACCGCGCTCCCCCACGCGCTCTTCGGAGGCCTGACCGCCCAGGGAGTGCCGGCGGCGGCGGCCCGGTCGATCTCCCACCTGTCCCCGATCGGCAGCCTGTTCGCCGCCTTCCTCGGGATCAATCCCGTCCACGAGCTGCTGGGGGCGCACCTGCTGTCCCAGCCGGGGGTCCACGGCACCTACCTGACCGGCCGGAGCTTCTTCCCGGACCTGATCTCGGGGCCGTTCGGCAAGGGCCTGCGCCTGGCGTTCGTCCTCGCCGCCGTGCTGTGCTTCATCGGCGCCGTGTTCTCGTGGATGCGGGGTCCGGGTCCCTCCGAGGTGCACCGGTCGTTCACCGAGGATGCCGCCGAGGGCCTGGCGGACGTCGGTGAGGTGGCCATGACCGAGGTCGGCGCCTAGTCCCACCGGGGTGCCGGGGTGGTGCTACTCGTGGGGGGACAGGACCCCGGGACGCAGCAACCAGAGGAGCATCAGGGTGATCGCCGCATCGGCCCCGACCCCGGCGGTGGAGCTGACGACGGCCACGAGGGTCGCCGCCAGGTAGAGACCGGGGGCCAGGAGCAGCCGCCGATGGAGGACGCGCACCGTCCGCTCCGACGTCCCGACGGTCGCCAGCTCCTCGTGGCGCTCGATCCACCACCACAGCCAGGCGAGGGACGTGGCCACCGCGGTCAGGACGGCGCCGAAGAACACGGCCACCGAGCGCTGGTCGCGGTTCTGGGCCATGAACGACGCCAGGGTGGAGGTGGCGAACGGCAGGAACACCACGACCGCCAGGAGCGCCACGTTGGAGACGAACAGGGTGGCGTCGAGCCGCTCCAGGTGCCGGAACACCCGGTGGTGCTGCAGCCAGACGAGGGCGATGACGACGAAGCTGATCGCGTAGCCGGTGTAGTGCGGCCACTGTTCGAAGAGGAACGACCCCAGGCTCTCCCGGGTCGTCGTCCTCGGTACGTGGAGGTCGAACACGAGGAGCGTCATGGCGACCGCGAACACGTTGTCGGACAGCGATTCGAGACGGCGTGTCTCCAACGGTACCTCCGGTCACGGCCCGGATCGCCCGGCGGCCTCTGCAGGATCGCTCCACCGACGAGTCTCCGTCGGCACCCTGACGTTTGCGTGAAACGGGACCGTACGGGGTGGCCCGTAGCATCGGTCCATGGCCTACGACGACTACCGCACGATCCGGGTCGTACTCGACGGCGGCATCGCCCGGGTCACCCTGGACCACCCCCCGATCAACCTGTTGGACCTCGACCTGATCCTCGAGGTCGTGCTCGGGTGCGGCGACCTCGACGCCGCCACCGCCGAACGGTGGGGCTACGTGAACCGGGCCCTGCCCGACGGCGAGCTCCGGCCCTTCGTCGACGCACTGGCCCGCCGGGTGGCCTCGTTCCCGCCCGATGCCGTGGCCCGGGCCAAGACGGCGGTCGACGCCGCCCTGCCCGACCCGGTCGGCGGCCTCCTCGTCGAGGACCGGGAGTTCCGCAGGTCGCTGTCCGGCCCCGAGACGGCAGACCGGATGGCGGCCGCCCTGGCGCTCGGGATCCAGACCCGCGAGGTCGAGCGGGGCGAGCTGCCCCTGTGAGCCGCGGGCGGCCCCGCACCGGGGGTGCGCCCCCGCCGGGCCGGTTCCGTGCGCCCCCGGACGGTTAGCGGATGACCCGCCGCACGCCGGCGGCCGTGGCCAGCTCGGGGTCGGTGGTGTCGATGAACGTCGGCACGGGGATGGCCTCGAGTTCCTCGTGGCCGTCCCCCGGGCGGACCGGGGACTCGACCGTGGTGTACTCGCCCTCGGCCGAGCGCTCCACGATGAGCGCCCGCTTGCGCTTGCCGATGCCCTCGGCCGCCCGCATCTCCTGGCAGATCTTCAGCGTCAGGAAGTAGGCGACGATCGGCGCCAGCGGCACGAAGAAGCGGAAGAACCACAGCACGTCGATGAGCGGCAGCTGGAAGAAGTTCGCCATCACGTCGGTCGAGGAGGCGAAGAACACGGCGAAGAGCAGGGTCAGCATCGCCGCACCGGCCGCCGTCCGCTTGGGACGGTCGCGGGGGCGGTCCAGCAGGTTGTGGTACTCGCGGTCCTTGGTGTGGATCGACTCGATGAACGGCCAGACGAGCAGGATGTTGAAGATCAGGCCCGGGAAGATGACGGCGGGCAGGAACACCTCGAGCGGGATGGTGTGGCCCCACCCGACCCACTCCCAGCTCGGCATGATGCGCAGGGCGCCGTCGAGCCAGCCCATGTACCAGTCCGGTTGGACGGCGTAGGAGATCTGGTAGGGCTCGTACTGGCCGAACTGCCAGATCGGGTTGATCTGGGCGAAGCCGCCCAGCAGGAAGATCACGGCCGACGACACGAACAGGAAGCCGGTGGTCTTGGCCATGAAGGTCGGGAACATCGGGGAGCCGACCACGTTGCGCTCGGTCTTGCCCTTCCCCGGGAACTGCGTGTGCTTCTGCTTGACGAGCAGCCCGAGGTGGGCGGCCAGGAGCCCGACCAGGATGGCGGGGACGATCAGCACGTGGATGATGAAGAAGCGCGGGATGATCACCCCGCTGCCCGGGTAGTTGCCGCCGAACAGGAAGAAGCCCAGGTAGCTGCCGACCAGCGGGATCGACTCGATGATCGAGTAGGCGATGCGGATGCCGGTGCCCGACACCAGGTCGTCGGGGAGCGAGTAGCCGAGGAAGCCGTTGACGATGCCCAGGATGAGCATGGTCACACCGACGATCCAGTTGAACTCCCGGGGCTTGCGGAAGGCCCCCGTGAAGAACACGCGGGCCATGTGCACGGCGATGGCCCCGAGGAAGATGTCGGCGGCCCAGTGGTGGGCCTGGCGCATGAGGAGGCCGGAGCGGACGTCGAATGAGAGCCCGACGGTCGAGGCGTACGCCTCGGACACGCGCTGGCCCCGCAGCGGCACGTAGCTGCCGTGGTACACGATCTCGTGGGCCGAGGGCACGAAGTACAGGGTGAGGAAGACCCCGGTGCCCAGCAGGACGACGAACGAGTAGAGGGCGATCTCGCCCAGCATGAAGGACCAGTGGTCGGGGAAGATCTTGTCGAGGAAGGTGCGGCCGCCCTTGGCCACGCCCAGGCGGTCGTCCAACCAGTTGAGGGACCTGTCGATCATGGGCGCTCCCAGAATCCGGGGCCGACGGCCTGGTCGAAGCTGCCGTTGGCCCGCATCTGCCCGGTCGGGTCCACCGTGAGGGGCAGCTGGGGCAGCGGGCGGGGCGCGGGACCGAACTCGGGGACGGCGCCGGCGTTGACGTTGAAGATCGACTGGTGGCACGGGCACACCAGCTGCTGGGTGCGCTGCTGGTAGAGGCCCACCGGGCAGCCGAGGTGGGTGCACAGCTTGGAGTAGGCCACGTAGCCCTGGACACCCCAGTCGGTCCTGCCCGGGGGGGCGATCGGGTACGGCGGGTCGTTCGGGCCGAGCTGGGCCAGGCGGAGCAGGATCACCTGGTCCGGGGACGAGCCCTCGAATCCCTGCGGGAAGACCGTCAGCACGCCGCCGACCTCGAGGTCGTCGACCATGACGGGCCGCCCGCCCACGGTGACCAGCTTGGAGCCCTTCTTCCAGTTCGTGGTGAACAGCGACGTCTCGGTCGGCCCCTGGGTGTCCTCGGACTTGGCCGGCTTCGGACCGAGGGAGCGGACGCCGGGGATCAGGAGGGCGAGGGTCATGATGCCGCCGCCCAGGGCGAACACGCCCAGCAGGACCTTCCGGCGCTTGACCTCGAGGCCGCCGCGCCCCGTGATGGCGGCGTTGAAGGCGGCGCGCTCGTCGTCGGTCGAGTGGAAGTCGTGGCGCTCCTCGACGAAGGGGCCCTGCGGCATCAGGTACTTGCCCCAGGCGATGACCCCGACGCCCAGGCCCAGCATGCCGACGCCGAGCGTCAGCGCCTCCCACCGGTTCGAGGCGTTCACCCAGTAGGCGACGATGAAGGCGACGAAGCCGGCGATGCCCACGAGCATGGCCAGTGCCGCCAGCGCCTCCATGCGCTTCGGGTTCCGGGTCGACGGCAGCAGGTGCGGGTCGTCCAGGGTGGCCGGCGGCAGCGCGCCCTCGGTGCGGGGGGACTTGTCGCTCACGCGCGATCTCCGATCCAGAAGCAGACCAACATGAGGACCCCGACACCGATCAGGAGCCCGACGAAGCCCTCGCCGACCGGACCGATGCCGCCCAGGCCCGCCCCGCCCGAGTTGTTCGGGTGCTGGAGGACGCGGGTCACGTAGGCGGCGATGTCGCGGGCCTCGGTGTTCGTGATGTTGCCCGGGCCGAAGCGGGGCATGTTGCCCGGGCCGGAGCGGATGGCCTCGACCACCTGGGTGGGCGTGGCCAGGTGGAGGCTCGGGGCGAAGGCACCCTCGGCCAGCGCGTCACCGGCGCCCGAGATGGTGTGGCAGGCGGCGCAGTTGAGGGTGAACAGGGTGTTGCCGGCCTCGAGGTCGGCGGTCGCCGTGTTCACGACCGGGACCTTCGTGCCCTGTCCCGGGGTCAGCGACTGCACCCAGGCGGCGATCTCGAGGGTCTGGATCCGGTCGAAGCGCGGCGGCTTGCGGGTGGCCTGCACGGTGGTGGCGGCCAGCGGCATGCGGCCGGTGGACACCCAGAAGTCGACGGTGCCCGCCCCCAGGCCCTGGAGGTTGGGGGCGACGCCGATCTTGCCGTTGGCCTCGGCGCCGTGGCAGCTCGAGCAGTTGGCCGCGAACAGGGCCTGGCCCGGGGCGATGAAGGAGTTGGGCAGGTCGGTGTAGTAGATGCCCGTCTCGTTGGCCGGCGAGGTGGCCGCGGCCGCGGCCGTGGGCGACGGCACGGCGGTCACCGCGGTGGGCGTCTGCTGGACGGTGCCGGGCTGCGCGCCGGGGACGGTGCTGGTCGAGGCGCCCGACGCACCGCCGGCGGACGAGCCGACCCCGTAGGGAGTCGGTGTGGGGCCGGTGGTCGTGGTGGTGTCGGCCGACGCCGGACCGGAGGAGAACGCCACCAGCCCGAAGATGGCGACGGCGCCGACGAGGGCGGCGGGCGCGGCCAGGCGGGCCAGGGCCGGACGGCGGGGGGTCTCGGTCGTCACTTGAGCAGGAACAGGCAGCTGTAGAGGCCGACCCACACCACGTCGACGAAGTGCCAGTAGTAGCTGACGCCCTGGAAGACCGAGGTCTCCCCGGGGTCACCGGCCGGACCGCGCAGCCGGGCCAGGAGGAAGATCATGGCGGCCAGCCCCAGGAACACGTGGAGGCCGTGGAGTCCCGACATGATGTAGAAGAGCGACCCGTAGGCCGTGTGGGTCGGGTTGGTGGCCGGGTTGTGCGACAGGTCGACCCACTCGAAGAACTGGTTGGCCACGAAGGCGGTGCCCAGCACCAGGGTGATCCAGACCCAGAGCTTGGCGCTCTTGCGGTCCTCGCGCTCCTGGTCGAAGACGGCCTTCTGCATGGTGAAGCTGGAGGCCACCAGGATGGCCGTGAAGATCCCGGCCCGGACCGTGTCGAGGTGGGTGCCCGGGGGCGGCCACACCGCGGCGTGGGCCCGGATGGTGAAGAAGGCGGCGAACAGCGAGCTGAAGAACATCACCTCGGATCCGAGCCAGATGATGACGCCCACGGCCAGCATCGGAGGCCTGTCGGGGCGGTGGCGCGCGGGTCGGGTGATGGCCGGATCGGCGGCGAGAGCCTGGGTCACGGCCATAGTTTTAGTCGACGGAGCGTGCCCGGGGCCAAATCGGGTCCGGCGGCCCGGGACGTGCCCGCCGGGGCCGCGGACCGACCGGTCCCGGCACCCCGGGGGGCCGTCCGCGACGGGGCTCCGGCGACCTCACTCCCCGGCGGACAGGGCGGCCGGTGGTGCCGCCAGCGACACCACGGTCAGGCGCTGGGTCGGCCGGGTGAGGGCCACGTAGAGGGTGCGCAGGCCCCGGGCCGTCTCGCCCGCGATGACGGACGGCTCGACCACCACGACCGAGTCGAACTCGAGGCCGTTGGCCGAGTCGGCACCGAGCAGCACCAGCGGTTCCGACAGCCCGCCGCGCCGCATGTCCCGGGGGTCGGCCACCGGGGTGCCGGCCCGGTCGAGGGCGGCGGCCAGCACGTCGCGCAGGTGCTCGGGGGCGATGACGGCCACCCGGCCCGGTCGCACGCTCGCCATCTCCTCGGCCGCCGCCTCGGCCACGGCGCGGCCGAGGTCGTCGACGGTCGCCGGGCCGTCGCCGCCGGCGACCCGGATCATCCGCGGCTCCACGCCCGTGCGCCGGACCGACTTCGGCGGGGTCAGCTCGGGCGCGGCCACGGCCAGGACCCGCCGGGCCACGGCGAGCACCTCGGCGGGCGTCCGGTAGCTGACCGTGAGCTCGACGGTGCGGGCCGGCCGCCGCCGCGGCAGGTGCTCGACGATGTCGTCCCACGAGGTCGGCGCCCACGGGGCCGTGGCCTGGGCGATGTCGCCCACCACGGTCATCGAGCCGGCCAGCGAGCGGCGGGTCAGCATGCGCAGCTGCATGGGCGACAGGTCCTGGACCTCGTCGACCACGATGTGGCCGTACTTTCGGGCGGCGTCGTCGGCACCCCCCGCCCGCGGGCCGAGCAGGTGCCGCGCCTCGTCCACCAGGGCGGCGTCCGCGGGCGTCCACGCCACGGCGTCGAACGAGTCCGAGCGGTCCCGCCGCAGCAGGGCCTGTTCCTCGGGGGTGAGGACCCCGCGCCCGGCCGCGGCGATGAGGGGCGGGGCGCCGTAGAGGTCGTGCAGCAGCTCGTGCGGGGACAGCCGGGGCCACATCCGGTCGAGCGCACGGGCGAGCTCCGGCACGCGCCGGACCTTGCGCGAGAAGTCCTCGAAGTCGAACTCGTCGTCACCCAGTGCCGCCGGGTCCTCGTACCCGGGGAACGCCGTCACCGCGGGCGTGCCCACCCCCAGGCGCTGCTGGGTCTGGCGCGCCCGGTCGGCCAGCACCTGGGCCACCGACTGCTCGACCAGCCGGCGGCGGGCGTTGTGGGTGCCGGGCCGGCGGCGGGCGCCCTCCACGATCCGGCGGGACTCCGCCGCGGTCAGGCGGAGGACGAGCGCCCCGTAGGGCACCTCGACGTCATCGGGCAGCGGGCGCTGCCGGGTCCGGATGGCCCGGGCGACGACCGTGGCCATCCGGACGTCGCCCTTCAGGCGGGCTACGTCGGCCGGCCCGCTCTCCCGTACCTTGATCTCGGGCACCAGCCCGGACACGGTCGACAGGGTGACGCCGGTCTCCCCCAACGACGGCAGGACCTGTTCGATGTAGCGCAGGAAGAGGGGGTTCGGCCCGACGACCAGCACGCCCTGGCGCTCGAGGGGGAACCGGTGCGTGTAGAGGAGGTACGCCGCCCGGTGCAGCGCGACCGCCGTCTTGCCGGTGCCCGGGCCGCCCTGCACCACGAGGACCCCGCTCAGCGGCGCCCGGATGATCTCGTCCTGCTCGGCCTGGATGGTCGACACGATGTCGGTCATGCGCCCCGACCGGGCCCGGTCGAGGGCGGCCAGCAGTGCGGCCGGCCCGCCGATGGGGAGGTCGCCCACGATCAGCTCGCCGCTCGCGTCGGGGCCGGCCCCGGCGGTGTCCCCGTCGGGGGCGGGACCGGCGCCGTCGGGCGCGCCGAAGCGCTCGTCCTCGACGCTGACCACGGTGCGGCCCTGCAGGGCCAGGTGCCGGCGCAGCACCAGTCCGAGGGGGTCCCTGCCGGTCGCCCGGTAGAAGGGCTCGGCGACCGGTGCCCGCCAGTCGACGACGAGCGGCTCGTGGTCGGGCCCGTGGATGGCCAGGCGCCCGATGTGGAACGTCTCGCTGTCCGGCTCGCCCTCCGCCGTGTCCCCGCCGGTGCACCGGTCGATGCGGCCGAACGTCAGCGCCTGGTCGCCGATGTCGAGCTGCTCGAGCCGGGCGAGGCTGGTGCGCACGATGACGTCGCGTTCGGTCCGGGACTGGAAGGTGCCGCCACGGCCCAGGTCGAGCACGCCCTCGAGCATCGAGTTGGCGTCCCCGCGCATGGCGTCGAGACGCGCGTAGGCGAGGTCCACGAAGTCTTGTTCGGACTCCAGCTCCGTCTCCACGCCCCCACCTCCTGTCTGCCCGTCGCCCGCCGCCCACCCGACCGCACCCCTCCGGCATCCGGCTCCGGGGAACCCTCGATTGTATGCGCCCCCGCCGGGACGTGCGCCGGGCGCCGGACTCGCACCCGGGGCGGGTTGCCCCACCCGTAGACTCGGCCCATGTCCTCTGCCGCACCCCGCGGGCCCGCGTCCGCGCCCGGCCGCTTCGACGACGCCCCGTTCATCCGGGCGTGCCGGAGCCAGCCGGTCCCCCACGTCCCGGTGTGGTTCATGCGCCAGGCGGGCCGGGCCCTGCCGGAGTACCGTGCGGCCCGCGGCCCGGGCAGCATCCTCGACGCCATCGCCCGGCCGGAGCTGGTGGCCGAGCTCACCCGCCAGCCCGTCGACCGCTACGGCACCGACGCCGCCATCTTCTTCAGCGACATCGTGGTGCCGGCCGCGGCCGTCGGCTTCGGAGTCGACGTGGCCCCGGGCACCGGCCCGGTGGTGGCCGAGCCGTTCCGCTCGGCCGCCGACCTGCAGCGGCTCCGGCCGCTCGAGCCCGAGCTCGACACCCCCTACGTGCTCGAGGCGGTGCGGATCCTGGCCGACACCCTCGAGGTCCCGCTCATCGGGTTCGCCGGCGGACCGTTCACCGTGGCCAGCTACCTCGTCGAGGGCGGGCCGTCCCGGAACTTCACCCGGGTCAAGTCCCTGATGCACGCCGAGCCCGGGCTCTGGCACGACCTGGTGGAACGGCTGACCGACATGGCGCTGGCCTCGCTCCGGTCCCAGCTCGACGCCGGGGCCTCGGCCGTGCAGGTGTTCGACAGCTGGGCCGGCATCCTCACCCCCCGCCACTACGGGGAGCTGGTCCTGCCCGCCACCCGGCGCCTGGTCGCCGAGCTGGGCGAGTCCCACCCGGGCGTCCCGACCATCCTGTTCGGCGTGGGCACCGGCGAGCTCCTGTCGCTCATGGCCACCGCCGGGACGTCGGTGGTGGGCATCGACTGGCGGGTGCCGCTCGACGCGGCGCGCACCCGGGTGGGGGCGGGGACCGCCGTGCAGGGCAACCTGGACCCCGCCCTGTGCCTGGGCCCGTGGGAGGTCACCGCCGCCGAGACCCGCGAGGTGCTGGCCCGGGCCGGCACCGCCCCGGGCCACATCTTCAACCTGGGCCACGGCGTGCTGCCCGAGACCGACCCCGCCATCCTCGAACGCGTGGTGGCGCTGGTCCACGCCGAGGGCCGGGCCGGCGTCGACACCGCCGCCGGGGCCGCGTCGTGACGGCGGGCGCGGCCGACGCCGCCGGCACTGCCGCCGGCCGGACCGGCGTCCTGGTCATGGCCCACGGGACCCCGGGCTCCCCCGGGGACATCGAGGCCTTCTACACGCGGATCCGACGCGGCCGCCCCCCGTCGCCGGAGCTGCTCGAGGAGCTCACCGGGCGCTACGAGGCTATCGGCGGCACGTCGCCCCTGAACCTGCGCACCCGCGCCCAGGTCGACGGCCTGGCCGCCGCGCTCGAGGCGGCCGAGCCCGGGCGCTTCGAGGTCCGCCTCGGCACCAAGTACGTCGACCCGTCCATCGAGGACGCCGTGGGCGGGCTGGCCGCACTCGGCGTGGCACGGATCGTCGGGATCGTGCTCACCCCGCACCAGTCGACGCTGGGCTCCGGCGAGTACTTCGACCGGGCCCGCACGGCGGCGGCCGGGGCGCAGCCGCCGCTCGGGCTCACGGTGATCCCGTCCTGGCACCGGGCCCCGGCGTTCGCCCCCCTCCTGGCCGCCCGCACCCGGGCCGTCCTCGACGCCCTGGACGGCCCGTCCCGGGCCCGCACCGCCGTGTTCTTCACCGCCCACAGCCTCCCCGAGCGGGTGGTGGCCGCCGGCGACCCGTACCCCGACCAGGTGGCGGAGACGGGGACGGACGTCGCCCGGCTCCTCGACCTCGACGCCGACCCGACGGTCCGGTGGGGCACGGCGTGGCAGAGCGCCGGCCGCACCGCCGATCCCTGGATCGGGCCGGACCTGCTGGTGGAGATGGACCGGGTGGCCGCCGAGGGGGCCACCGCCGTGGTCGTCTGTCCGGTCGGCTTCGTCTCGGACCACCTGGAGGTCCTCTACGACCTCGACATCGAGGCGCGCGCCCGGGCCGACGCCCTCGGGATCGCGTTCGCCCGGACCCCGTCGCTCGACGACGACCCGGAGTTCCTGGCCATGCTGGCCGACGTCGTGCGGTCGGCGGCGGACGGCGCGCCGTGACGGACGGGCACGCCCCCGACCGCCGGCCCGTGGTCGCCGTCGTGGGCGGCGGCATGGCCGGCCTGGCGGCGGCCTGGCAGCTGAGCCAGGACCCCGGCCCGCCCGGGTCCGGCCCGCCCCGGGTCCTCGTCCTGGAGGCCGGGGACCGGACCGGCGGCAAGGTGCGCTCCGCCGAGTTCGCCGGACGGGTGGTCGACGTGGCCGCCGACGCCTTCCTGGCACGCCGACCCGAGGCCACCGGCCTGTGCACCGAGCTCGGCCTGGACGACGTCCTGGTGGCGCCGGGCGCCGCCGGCGCCTCCCTGTGGGCCCGGGGCCGGCTCCGGATGATGCCGGCGGGCATGAACCTCGGCGTGCCCACCCGGTGGTGGCCGCTCGCCCGCTCCGGCATCCTGGGTCCCGTCGGGTCGGCCCGGGCGGCGCTCGACCTCGTCCGACCCCACCGTGGCGACCCCGGGGCGACGGGTGACGCCGCCGTGGGCCCCGTCGTCACCGCCCGGCTCGGCCACGAGGTCACCGAGCGCCTGGTCGACCCGCTGGTCGGGGGGATCCACGCCGGGGGCGTCGACGACCTGAGCGCCGAGGCCACGTTCGCCCCGCTGCTGGAGGCCGACCGGAACCCGGGCAGCCTCATGCGGCGCCTCCGCCTGCCGGACCCGCCGCCGCCGGACCCGTCGCGGCCCCCGGCGCCCGTCTTCTGGTCGCTCGAGGGCGCCACCGCCCGTCTCCCCGCCGAGCTGACGGCGGCGCTCGTGGCCCGGGGGGTCACCGTCCACACGGGCGTCGCCGTCGAGACCCTCATCCGCCGTCCCTCCGAGCGTCCGACCGGCGGGACGTGGGAGCTCACGCTGTCCGGGGACGCGTCCTCCGTGCCGGGGGCCACCGGCGGTGCGGACCCGGCCCGGACCCTGGCCGTCGACGGGGTGGTGCTGGCCGTGCCCGCCGGCCGGGCGGCGTCGCTGCTGGCGGCCCACGCGCCGCGCGCCGCCGCCGTCCTGGGCGGCATCGGGCACTCGTCGGTGTCGGTGGTCACCCTGTCGGTGCCGTCCGCCGCCGTCCGCGCCCGCCTGGTGGGCACCGGCTTCCTGGTCCCCCGCACCTCGACGGTCGCCGGGCGCACCGCGCTGATCACGGGGTGCACCTACCTGTCGCGGAAGTGGCCGGGCCTGGCCCGCCCCGGCGACGAGCTGATCCGCCTGTCGGTCGGGCGCTACGGCGACGAGCGGCCGGACTCGCTCGACGACGACGAGCTCGCCTCCGCCGCCTTCGACGAGGCCGCCGACATCCTCGGCATCGGGGGCCGCCCGCTCGGGTCCCTCGTCACCCGGTGGCACGGGGCCTTCCCGCAGTACACGCCCGGCCACCTCGGGCGGTCCGACCAGGTCGAGCGGGCCGTCGCCGAACTGCCCGCCGTGGCCGTGGCCGGCAGCGCCCTCCGGGGCGTCGGGATCCCGGCCGTCGTGGGCAGCGGCCGCGCCGCGGCGCGGGCGGTGCTGGCGTCGCTGGAGCGGGCACGGCCGGCCGCACCCACCCGATGACCACGGGGTGGCCGGGTCCGGACGGGCCGCCCCCGGCCGTCCCGGACGCGACCGGTACGGCCCCGCCGATCCCGCCGCGGGACGACGACCGCACGATCCCACCGGACCTGCGACCGGACGGCGACCGGCCACCGTGGCGCCGCCCCCGGGTGCGGACCGTGGCCCGTCGGCCGGACGCGGTCGTCCCGCGCCGGGGTGCGGTGGCCCTCCCCTGCCTGGCCGCCGGGGCCGGCCTGGCGCTGTCGCTCCCCCCGTGGGGGTTCTGGATCCTGGCCTTCCCCGCGGCCGGGCTCCTGTGGTGGCGCCTCGGCGGCCTGCGCCCCCGCACCCGCCTGTGGGCGGGCTGGCTGGCCGGGCTCGGCTGCTACGTGCCCGGCCTGATGTTCGCGCGCTCCTTCACCCTGGTCGGCGCCGCCGTGCTGATCGCCGCCGAGGCCCTGTTCGTGGGTGTCGCCTGCCTGGCCGTCCCCCGGGGTCCGGTGTGGGCCCGGGCGCTGGCCTTCCCGGCCGCCATGACCCTGGCCGAGGCGGCCCGCCAGACCTGGCCGTTCGGGGGGCTGCCGATCGGCGGGGTCTTCCTGGGCCAGGCCGCCGGCCCCCTCCTCGGCACGGCCCGGCTCGGCGGGCCCCTCGCCCTGACCGCCGTCGTCTACACCGGCGGCGTGGCCTCGGGTGCGCTCGGCACGGTCGTCGCCCGGGCGGTGCGGGACCACCGGCGCATCCGCGCCACCGGCCGCCCCGACGGGGCCCCGGCCGCGTCGGCGTGGCCGGACGCGCTCGCCGGCCTCGGGGGTCTGGCCACGGTGGCCGCCGTGGCGCTCGTGGCCGTGGCCGGTGCCGGTGCCGCCGGCGACCTGGCGCCCGACGGCGGACCGTCGGTCGGCGCCGTGACCGCCGCCGCCGTCCAGGGCGGCGGGCTGCGCGGCTTCTCCAAGGCCCAGGTGGACCCCGCCGTGGTGCTGGCCGCCGCCACGGACGCCACCGACGAGCTGGCCCGCCGCACGGCGGGCCGGCCGCTCGACCTCGTGCTGTGGCCCGAGGACGTCGTGGCCCTCGACGGCCCGCTCGACGGCTCGCCCGAGGAGTCGGTGCTGTCCGGACTCGCCCGCCGGCTCGGGTCGACGCTGGTGGTCGGCGTGACCGAGACGACGTCCGCCACCGCCTACCGCAACGAGGTCGTCGCCTTCGGGCCGGACGGGACGGTCGTGTCCCGGTACGAGAAGGTCCACCGGGTCCCCTTCGGCGAGTACGTCCCCTACCGCTCGTTCTTCGCCCGGCTGGCCAACCTGTCGGCCGTACCGCGCGACGCCGTGCCCGGCACCGGCACCGGCCTGCTGACCACGCCGGCCGCCCCGCTCGGGGCGATGATCTCCTTCGAGGTCTTCTACGCCGGCCGGGGGCGGTCCGCGGTGCGGGCCGGCGCCCAGCTCCTGATCGTCCCGACCAACACCTCGTCCTACGCCGCCAGCCAGATCCCGACCCAGGAGATCGCGGCCAGCGAGGTGCAGGCGGTCCAGCAGGGACGCGACCTGCTGCAGGCCGCCCCCACCGGGTACAGCGCCTGGATCAACAACCGCGGCGTGCTCGAGGCCCGCTCGACGCTGGGCGCGCGCCAGATCGTCCCCGCCGTGCTGCAGCGGCGGACGGGGCGCACGCTGTACGTGCGCTTCGGCGACGCACCGGTGCTGGCGGCCTCCGTCGCCGCCCTGGCCGCCGGGTGGTGGCTGGCCGTCCGGGGCCGGGGCCGGTCGCGCCGCTACTCGTAGTAGCCGGAGTGGATGTACACGCAGGGGATGCCCATGGCGTGGAACATGGCGAAGTTGTTGGGATCGTCCTCGAAGGCCAGGCGCAGGTCGAACCCGAACGCGCGGAGCTCGTCGACCGTGTCCCGCTTGAACCAGGTCACCTGCGAGTAGTCGCCCCGCGCCCGCATGACCAGCAGGTCCCACCGCAGGTCGTAGCGCTCGAGCCACGCCAGGGTCTGGGGCCGGACCCGCAGGGGCCGTCCGGTCAGCAGGACGATCTGGAGCGACGGGTCGAGCAGCTCGAGCACCCGCGCCAGCTCGGCGATGACCGCGTCCTCGCCGCACGCGTCGAAGAAGGCGTCCCAGTCGCGACGGCCGCGCTCGATGAAGTGCTGGCGGCCCACGGCGTCGGACAGGACGCCGTCCACGTCGAACACCACGGCCGGGCCGGGGCGCTCGATCCGCCCGCGCCGCCAGGCCCAGTTGTCGGGGTCCCCCACCGTCAGTCCTCGCCGGGAGCGGCGGCGGCGAGCCGGCGGATCTCCTCGACGACGGCCGGGTCGGCCAGGGTGGTGGTGTCGCCCAGCACGCGCCCCTCGGCGACGTCGCGCAGCAGGCGGCGCATGATCTTGCCGCTGCGGGTCTTCGGCAGCTCGTCGGTGAAGATCACCGTGCGGGGCCGGGCGATGGGGCCGATCTTGGCGGCCACGTGGGCGCGCAGCTCCTGGCCGCGGGCGTCGTCGGGCGACCCGGCGTCGGCCACCAGGGTGACGAAGGCCACGATGGCCTGGCCGGTCGTGGCGTCCACCGCACCCACCACGGCCGACTCGGCCACCAGGTGGTGGTCGACCAGCGCCGACTCCACCTCGGTGGTCGAGATCCGGTGGCCCGACACGTTCATCACGTCGTCGACGCGCCCCAGCAGCCAGAGGTAGCCGTCGTCGTCGAGCTTGGCCCCGTCGCCGGCGAAGTAGCGGCCCTCGAACCGGCTCCAGTAGGTGTCCCGGTACCGTTCGGGGTCGCCGTAGATGCCGCGGAGCATCGACGGCCACGGGGTGGTGAGGGTCAGGTAGCCGCCGCCCCGCTCGACCCGGTTGCCCTCCTCGTCGACCACCTCGGCACCGATGCCCGGCAGCGGGAAGGTGGCCGAGCCCGGCTTCGTCGCCGTGATGCCGGGCAGGGGCGCGATCATGATGGCGCCCGTCTCCGTCTGCCACCAGGTGTCGACGACCGGGCACCGGGCACCGCCGATGTGCGTCGAGTACCACATCCACGCCTCGGGGTTGATGGGCTCGCCCACCGAGCCGAGCAGGCGCAGGCTGGACAGGTCGTGCTTCGCCGGCTCGTCCGCGCCCCACTTCATGAAGGTGCGGATGGCGGTGGGCGCGCAGTACAGGATGGTGACCCCGTAGCGCTCGACGATCGACCACCACCGGTCGCGGCCCGGGTGGTCGGGGGTCCCCTCGTACATCACCGAGGTCGCCCCGTTGGCCAGGGGGCCGTAGACGATGTAGCTGTGGCCGGTGACCCACCCGATGTCCGCCGCGCACCAGTAGACGTCCTCGTCGGGGTGGAGGTCGAACACCGTCCGGTGGGTGTACGCCACCTGGGTCAGGTACCCGCCGGTGGTGTGCATGATGCCCTTGGGGGCCGCCGTGGTCCCCGAGGTGTAGAGGATGAAGAGGAGGTCCTCGGCGTCCATGTGCTCCGGCTCGCACGTGTCCGACGGGGCGCCGCCGGCCGCCCCGTCCCGGCCGGACAGCAGCTCGTGCCACCAGTGGTCCCGACCCGGCGTCATCGACGGGACGCCGCCGGCGGTGTCGGCGCCGGTCCGTTCCACCACGACCACGTGGTCGACGCACGGGCACTCGGCCACGGCGGCGTCGACGTTGCCCTTGAGCGCCACGGCCTGGCCCCGGCGCCAGCCGCCGTCGGCGGTGACCACGACCCGTGCCTCGGCGTCGAGGATCCGGTCGCGCAGGGCGTCGGAGGAGAAGCCCCCGAACACGATGGAGTGGACCGCCCCGATCCGGGTGCAGGCCAGCATGGCCACCGCCAGCTCGGGGACCATCGGCATGTAGATGGCCACCCGGTCGCCCCGCGCCACGCCGAGTCCGCGCAGGACGTTGGCGAAGCGGGCCACGTCGCCGAGCAGCTCGCCGTAGCTGATCGTCCGGGTGTCGCCCGGCTCCCCCTCCCAGTGGAACGCCACCTTGTCGCCCCGGCCGGCGGCCACGTGACGGTCCAGGCAGTTGTAGGAGACGTTGAGCGTCCCGCCGTCGAACCACCGTGCGAAGGGGAGGTCCCACTGCAGGACGGTGTCCCAGGGGCGGAACCAGTCGAGGGCCCCGGCCTGCCGGGCCCAGAACTCCGGACCCAGGCGTGCCGCCTCCTCGTAGATGCCCGGATCGGAGACCACGGCGTGGCCGGCGAACCCGGGCGGGGGTGGGAACACCCGCTCCTCGGTGAAGTAGTCCTCGATCGTCGGCTCGCTGCTGTCCTGGTCGGGCACTGCTCCCCCTTGGTCGCCGGCGGGTCGGGACGGCCCCGGCCTGGAACTGCCTCAGCCTAACGCCGGCTCCCCCGTACAATGACGGGGCTGTGACCCCGACGACCGACACCCAGGATCCGGCCGGCGCCGCACCCGAGGGACCCCAGGGCCGACCCCCCGAGTTCACCCCCGAACCGGGGGGGACGCGGATCGACGTCCCCCTCGGACGCCGGGTCATGGTGGTGAGCGATCTCCTGCTCACCCCCGACGCGACACCGTCGACCCTGGCCGTGACCGGCGAGCTGGCTCAGGCCCTCGACACGTGGGACGGCCCCGGCATCCTCGTCATCGCCGGGAACCTGTTCGACCTGGCCGGGACGGACGATCCGCAGGGCGTGGCGGCCCGCTCCCTCGACGCCCACCCGGCGCTCGGACGCTCCCTCGTCCGCTTCCTGGTCGGCGACGAGCGACGCGTGCTCCGCCAGTGCGGCAGCCACGAGCCCCACGGCGACACCCCGCGACCGCGGACCGCCCCGGACACGGCGTCCCACGTGGTGCCCCCCCTGGCCGCCGCCGGCGTGGAGCACGTCGGCCCCCTGGACCTGCACGTCCAGACGGGCACCGGCGTCCGGGTGGTCCGGGTCGACCCGGGGTCCTGTACGCCCGACACCGGGGCGGACGCCGTCGGCGCCTCCGCGGACCCGACGGCCGACACCAAGCCGGGGGCGGCGGCGACGACGCCGGCCGGCCGGCACTGGCGGTCGCTGGCACCCGAGTCCGCCGAGGACGCGCCGTGGCTGGAGGGCCTCGACCACCTGAGCGACCCGTCGGCCCTGACCCGGTTCCTGGTGTCGCGCACGATGTACCGCCGGTTCGGCCGCTACGCCTGGTGGTTGCTGGTCCCCTTCGGCGTGGCCTTCCTGCTGCGCATCGCCGTCACCCCGTGGGTCCTCGTGCACCTCGGCTCGGGCCTGCCGGCCCGCGCCCTGCGCCACGCCCACTTCGCCGACTTCCGGGACCAGCTGGCCGTCGCCGTCGGGGCGTCGGTCGTGGTGCTGGCCGTCCTCGCCGTGGTGCTCGGTCTGCTCAGCCGTCGCATGTGGTCGATCCTCGGGGGAGGCGCCCTCGACGAGGTCCGCACGGACACCGGGGCCAACGACGCGGCGCGCGACGACGCCCGGCGGCTCGTCGCCCGGGGCTACGCCGGGCTCATCACCGCCGCCACCTTCAAGGCCGAACTCACCCACCTCGGCACCGGGTTCTACGCCAACGTGGGGGCCACGACCGAGGTGGTCGCCGAGCACCGGGGGCGCCTCGGCCTCCCCCCGGTCTTCCTGCACAGCCAGTGGGTGAGCTGGGTCGAGGTGGAGTCCGGGGCCGAGCTGCACGTCCGCATGCTGCTGGCCCACAACGAGCTGGCGTCCCCGAGCCGCCTCGAGCGCATCGTCACCCGGGGCCGGATCGGCGGATCGCTCCACCCCACCCTCGTCGCCTCCTATCCGGTGGGCTCCTCGTGGCCGCCCGCCCCCGACCTGCGCCAGGCCCACCGCCGCACCCGGCGGGTCCGCCGGTGGGGGGCCGCCGCCATCCTCGTCACCGGGATCATCGACGTCCTCGACTCCATCACCCCGCCGCTGCGCGGGCGCCTCCACGTGCTCGAGCAGTACCTGCCGGTGCGGGCCAGCGTGGCCGCCGGTGCCCTGGTGGCCATGTCCGGCCTCGCCCTCATCGCGCTGGGCCGCGGGATCCTGCGCGGCCAGCGGCGCGCCTGGCGGGTGTCCGTGGTGCTGCTGGCCGGGACCGTCCTGCTGCACATCGTCGCCGGTGCCGACATCGAGGAGTCGCTGATCACCGGGGCGGTGCTCCTCTTCCTCGTGGTCAACCGCAGGCAGTTCCAGGCCGCCTCGGACGCCACGTCCCTGCGGTCCGCGTTCGTCACCCTGGGCGCCGTCGCCCTCGGGGTGGCCGTCGTGACGACGGCGTCGATCGAGCTCTTCACCCACATGGGGCACCACCGGCACGTCCTCGCGTGGTGGACCGTGTTCTGGGCGGTGGCCGAGCGGTTCGCCGGGATCACCACCATCGACCTGCCCGAGCGCCCCGACCGGTTCCTGACCCCCGCGCTGCTGACGATCGGGCTCTGCCTGGTGGCCGTCACCTTGTTCCTGCTCACCCGCCCGGTGGTCGACCGCCGCCTGGGCTCGGGGCGGGCCGCCGAGTTCCGGGCCCGCGACATCGTGCGCCGCCACGGGGCGACCACGCTCGACTACTTCGCCCTCCGGTCGGACAAGCGGTGGTTCTTCCACCGGGACAGCCTGGTGGCGTACGCCGTCTACGGGGGTGTCTGCCTGATCTCGCCGGACCCCATCGGGCCCCGCAACGAGCGCGAGCAGGTGTGGGGGGCCTTCCGCGAATTCGCCGACGCCCACGGGTGGACCACGGCGGTCATGGGGGCGGGAGAGGAGTGGCTCCCCACCTACCGCGACTCGGGCATGCACCACATCTACCTGGGCGACGAGGCCGTCGTGAAGCTCCAGGAGTTCTCCCTCGCCGGCAAGCACATGAAGGGACTGCGCCAGGCCCACAACCGGATCCACAAGTACGGCTACACCGTCTCCTTCCACGACCCGTCGCGGCTCGACCCGGGGCTCATCGCGGAGCTCAGCACCCTCATGCGGCTCTCGCGTCAGGGCGAGCACGAGCGGGGCTTCTCGATGATGCTGGGCCGGGTCTTCGACCCGCGGGACACGGGGCTGCTCCTGACCGTGGTGCGGACCCCGGACGGCGCGGCCGCGGCCATGTGCCAGTTCGTGCCGGCCACCGGGATCCACGGGTTCTCCCTCGACCTCATGCGCCGCGACCCGGGCGACCACCCGAACGGCCTCCTCGACTTCGCCCTGTGCTCCACCATCGAGCACCTGGCGTCCCGCGGCTTCGAGGGCCTCAGCCTCAACTTCGCGGCCATGCGCTCCACGCTGGCCGGCGAGAAGGGCGACGGCACCGTCCAGCGGGCCGAGCGGTGGTTCCTGAAGCGCCTGTCCAACTTCGCCCAGATCGAGTCGCTGTGGAAGTTCAACGCCAAGTACGAGCCCGAGTGGCTCCCCCGCTACGTGGTCTTCGACACCGCGGAGCACCTCGTGCCCGTGGTCATGGCGATCCTGCGGGCGGAGTCGCTGTGGGAGATCCCCGTGCTCGGACGGCTGCTGGCCGCCGGCGCCGAGAAGCGGATGGTGGCCGCCCAGCGCGAGACCGACGAGTTCCTCGCCTCCATCGTGCCGTGGGACGAGGACGGGGTGCGCGTACCCGGGTCGGTCGCCGGACCGCCGGCCACCGACCCGGAACCGGTGCCGGCCGGGGTTCCCGACCCCCCGGGCGCCGACGCGCCCGGTGCGCCGGCGACTCAGCCGCCCGACGGCTCCGGCAGCCCCATCGGGTTGGGATAGGCGATCACGCCGGAGGCGTGGATGGCCCGACCGACCGGTTCCAGGGCGTCGAACACCTCCCGGCGCTCCCGGTCGCCGAGCGCCCGGAACGGGAGCACCGCCTGGAGGTCGGTGGCCACCTCCACCGACCGCCGCAGCCGGACACCCTCGGGCGAGATCCCGTCGGCGTCGAGCAGTCCGCGGGTCCGCAGTCGTCCGCGGGCGTCCGCCCACTCGTCCTCCGACCAGCCCCGGGCGGACAGGAACATGCCCTCGGGCAGGCCCTCCCCCGCCGCGAACAGGACGAGCGCCTCGATGCCGTCCAGTCCGGAGGCGGTGAGCGCGGCGACATGGCCGTCGCCCCGGTGCTCCCGCAGGCAGGTGCAGACCCACCACAGCGCCTCCACCGGGTCGTCGGGGCACCCGGTGGCCCGGGTGGCCGCGAACAGCGCCCTGCCGGCGCCGGAGGCGGCGGCGACCGCCCGGGCGAGCACCGGCACCGTCCGCTCCGCCGTGACGGCGACGCCGGGGGCGACCCGTCGCAGCGTGGCCGCGGCCCCGGCCGGGCGCGCCTCCCAGACCCGGCCCGGGTCGGCGATGGCCCAGGCGTCGGGGATCGCCCGCGCCACCATCTCGGGCGCGAAATTGCAGAAGAGGGCGGACACCGGTTCGGGGCCCACCGGCCCGAGGGGCGCGGCCCGGCCGGCGAAGTAGCCCATCCAGAAGCCGCGGAGTCCGAGGTCGGCCATCGAACGCCGGCACCCCTCGTCGAAGTAGACGACGGCGTGGACCGGCTCGAGCGCCGACCACCAGTCCCGGGCGTCCGGCGCCGTCACGTCCGGGGTGCCGTCCCGCTCAACCGCCGTGCGGCCCGGTGGCCAGCGCTCCGTCGGGACCGGGGCCGGCCCCGTCGTCGGTCGACGCCGGTCCCGGCGGGCGCCGACCGCCGTACAGGCCGACGAGCATCACCACGAAGAGGGTGACCAGGACGAGGACCACCGCCACCAGCACCGTCGGCTGGTTCCACAGGACGAGGACCACCAGGCCGAGCACGAGGACGCTCCACTGGAACGCCCTGCGGTGGGCGGCGACGGTGTCGTGCACGGGACCACCCGACATCCACGACGGCGTCGAGCGGTCGTGCAGCCACCGCCGGACGGGACCCAGTCCGACGGCGAACGCCACGACGGCGACGACGGCGGCGACGATCAGGACGGTGCGCACCGAGTCGAGCAGCGCGGCGTCCACCGTGTCGATGACCGCCGCCGAGGCGGGCTTCGACCGGCCGGGGCCCAGGGACGACAGGTACTGGTTGCGGCCGACGTTGGCGGCGACCAGCAGCAGTGCCATCGACACGGCCAGGCCCGAGGCGGCGTGCACCAGCCCCCGCCTCCGGTCCCGGGCGGCCACGACGGCGCCGGCCAGCAGGAGGATCGTGAGGACGGGCAGGACCACGACCAGGTGGTTGAGGAACCGGACCCACCGCTGCACCTTGGCCAGCTGGTCGGACTGGAAGAGCACGAAGGGGGCACCGGTGTAGTTCGGTACCTTGTCGAACACCGAGAGGCCCTTGGCGGCCAGCTGCTCCTTGGCCGCCTTCTCCACCTGGGACAGGTCCACGGTCACCTGGCCGTTGGTGGACTGGAAGGCCCCCACCTTGTTGCCGAGCAGCAGGTTCTCGAGCTGGTCGTGCGACCGCCGCACCGCCTCCTCCCAGAGGCGCTGGAACTGCGAGCTCTGCACCAGCTTGAGGGTGATTTGGTAGGTCGCCGTCTGCACCGCCCCGGTGATCGGGTTGGCGAGGAAGCCGGCCTGGGACGGCAGGGCGTCCTTCACCCGCTGCTCCACGTCGGTCCGGGCCACCAGGTTCTCGCTCACCCGGGTGGCGACCGCCGTCTGGACCGCCGGGTCCTTCGCCAGGGGCCCGACCGAGGCCACGAAGGTGTCGGTGTTGAGCAGTTCGTTGCGGGCGTAGACCACGACGACCGACAGGACGGCCAGGATGCAGGCCAGGACGATGAGCACCCACGAGGCGACCGTCCGACCCCGGCGCCGCTTCGGCGGCGCCCCGGACGCGCCCTCGCTGCGCAGGACCTCGACCTCGTGGCGGAGCGCCTCGTTCTCCTCGGCCAGCGCCGCCTCGTCCCCGGCGGGGCCGCCGTCCGGGCCCCGTCCGTCGGGTTCCTGGCCGTCCGCCGGTGGTTCGTTCGTCACGGGCCTCACCTTATCGGCGGCCCCCGGCACGGCAGGGGACGGTCGGCCCCCGGACGGCCCCCGGACGCGGCGGGTGGCCGCCCCCGTGCACCCGGCACGTGGGGCGGCCACCCGCGGGACGACCGGGACGTCAGGCCAGCAGCTTGGACTTCTGGGCCTCGAACTCGGCGTCGGTGATCACGCCCTTCTCCTTGAGGTCGGCGAGCTTCGCCAGCTCGTCGACGCTGCTGCCGGAGCCGGCGGCCTGCTTGACGTAGGCGTCGAACGCCTTCTGCTGCTGGGCGGCCTGTTCGGCGGCCCGCTCGTGCATCTTGCCGCCGCGGGCGATCAGGTAGACGAGGACACCGAGGAACGGGAGGATGATCACGAAGAGCACCCAGAGTGCCTTGGCACCGCCACCCATGTCGGAGCTCCGGAAGATGTCGATGAAGATGCTGATCAGGAGCCAGATCCAGAGGACGAACACGAAGAAGACGAACATCATCCAGATGAGGCTCAGGATCGGGTAGTTGTAGGCAAGCATCGGTGGTGCTCCTTACGCTGTGATCGAAGCTGCCGGTCGGACCAACAGCGTGATCCACCCTAACCGGCGACCCGTCCCGTACCGGGGATCGCGCCGCCGGGCGGCTGCGACCGGGCCGTACCCTCGCCGTCGCCGCCCCCGTCACCTAGTCTCGGGCGACACCCGGACCGGAGGCGGACGACCATGTTCTACATATTGATCTTCGGCGTGCTCGCCGTCGTGCTGGTCGTGGCGTTCGCCCGCAAGTGGCGTTCGCGCAACGACTGGCCCGACGATGAGTGACGTCCCCGGGGCGACGCCCGCCCCGTCGGCCACCCTGCTCCCCGAGGCCACGCCGGACCCCGCCGAGCTGCTCCGCTCCCGGAGCTACGTGCAGCTCCTCGTGCTGGCCGCGCTGATCGGGATCCCGATCTCGGCCGTCGCCTACTTCTACCTGGCCCTCGTCACCAAGCTGCAGCACTGGACGTTCCAGTCGCTGCCGGACGGACTCGGCTTCCACGGGACGCCCGTGTGGTGGCCGTTCCCCCTCCTGGTGCTGGCCGGTGTCCTCGTGAGCCTCACGATCACCTACCTCCCGGGGACGTCCGGCCACGAGCCGGCCCTCGGGTTCCAGGCCGGGGGCGCACCCACGGCCGCCGAACTCCCCGGGGTCGTCCTGGCGTCGCTGGCCACCCTGGCCCTCGGCGTGGTCCTCGGGCCCGAGGCGCCGCTGATCGCCATCGGCGGAGGGCTCGGCGCCCTGGCCGTCCGGCTGGCGGCGAAGGACGCGCCGCCCATGGCCGGGACCGTGATGGCCGCGGCCGGGAGCTTCGCCGCGGTGAGCACCCTGCTCGGCTCGCCCGTCGTCGGTGCCTTCCTGCTCATGGAGGCGTCCGGGCTCGGCGGGCCGATGCTCGGCCTCGTCCTGGTGCCCGGGCTGCTGGCCGCCGGCATCGGCACCCTCATCTTCGTCGGCCTCGACCACCTCACCGGACTGGGCACGTTCTCCCTGGCCATCCCCGGGCTCCCGACGTTCAGCCACCCGACCGGGGCGCTCTTCGGTTGGGCACTGGCCATCGGCGTGGTGGCCACCTTCGTCGGGACGGCGATCCACCTGGGCGGCCTGGCCGCGCAGTCCCTGGTGCTGAAGCACCGGCTGGCCTGGACGCCGGTGGCCGGACTGGTCGTGGCCGGCGTGGCCGTGGGCTTCGCCGAGCTCACCCACAAGGGCGCGGAGAACGTGCTCTTCTCCGGACAGAACACCCTGCCCGGGCTCGTGCTCGGCGCGTCGGCGTGGACGGTGGGCGCCCTCGTCCTCCTCGCCGTGGCCAAGTCGATCGCCTATGCCGCCTCGCTGTCGGGCTTCCGCGGCGGCCCGATCTTCCCGGCCATGTTCATCGGGGCGGCCATCGGGGTGGCCGGTTCCCACCTGCCCGGACTGGACCTGGTGCCGGCGGTGGCCATGGGCATCGGCGCCATGACGACCGTCATGCTGCGGCTGCCGCTCACCTCGACCCTGCTCGCCGTCCTGCTCTTCGCCAGCGACGGGCTGAGCGTGACCCCCCTGGTCATCGTGGCCGTGGTCGTCGCCTACGTGCTGACCGCCCGGATGCCCCAGACCCCGACCGACCTCCGCCCCGGGCGCGGCGGGACCGCCGGCCCGGCGCCCGCGGACCCCGCCGCGGCGGGAGCGGCCTGACCGGTGCTGTCCGCGGCGTCCGGATCCGCGCACTCGGCGGCCGCCCAGGCCGCCTCGATCCTCGTCGGGATGGTCCTGGTGGGGTCCGTGCTCGTCTCCGCGCTGGGGACGGTGGTCCTGCCCCGCAACACCTTCACCCGGATCTCGCGGGCCACCTTCGCCGTGGTCAACCGGATCCTCGTCCACGACGGCCGCAACCGCGAGCGGTCGACGCACCTGCGCGGCCTGTACGCCCCGGTCGCCCTGGTGAGCCTGCCCCTGGTGTGGATGCTCGCCGTCATCACCGGGTTCACGTTCATCTTCTGGGGCGCGGGGGCCGGCACCTGGCAGAAGTCGTTCGAGGTCAGCGGCTCGTCGGTCACCACGCTCGGGTTCTCGGCGCCGTCGGGGAGCCTGCGCACGTGGATCAGCTTCGTCGAGGCGATCATCGGCCTCGGCCTCGTCGCCCTGCTCATCAGCTACCTGCCCACCATCTACGCGGCGCACCACGACCGCGAAAAGGGGATCCGCACGCTCAAGCCGTTCGCCGGAACGCCGGCGTCCGCGTTGGGGCTCCTCTACAACCTCGACCGGTTCCACGCCCTCGACAACGCCGACCTGTGGCGGACGGCCTCGGCGTGGCTCCTGGAGCTCGACCAGACCCACTCCGCGTTCCCCGCGCTCTGCTACTTCCCCGAGAGCGACGACACCCAGTCCTGGGTGGCCACCGTCGGCTCGCTGCTCGACGCCGGCGCCCTCCTGCTGTCCGCCAGCCCCATCCGGTTGTCCGGCACCACCACGATCGCCCACCAGGGTCCCATGATCGTCCTGGCCAACGGGGTGCCCACGGTCATCGACATCGGCCGGGCGGCCGGACTGCCGATCGGTCCACCGGTCCCCCTCGTCGAGCTCCTCCCCGACGGCTCCGGCGAACCGCCCGCGATCTCGGTGACCCGCGAGGAGTACCTGGAGGCCCTCGACCGTCTGGCCGACGTCGTCGCCGTCCCGGCGGACGACCGCGAGCAGGCCTGGCTCCGGTTCGCCGCCGTGCGCGCCTCCTACGACGGTGCCCTGCGGGGCCTGGCCGGACTGACCCTGTCGACCCGGGCGCCGTGGACCACCGACCGGCCCGCCGCCGTCGGCCGCCCCCGGCTGGTGAGCAGGAGGCCCATCTCCGTCGACTGGTCCCTGCCGCCGGCGGCGCGCCCGGACCCGGACTGAGGGGCCGGCGGGGCCGACCCCCGACGGGTGTCCACCGGCCGTTGCGACCTGGGATAAGTTCTCACCAGGTACACGATCCCCAAGGAGACCGACACCATGACCGCCTACACCTACCCGCTGGCCGACCTGTTCGGCACGATGCTCGGCATCTTCGTCTTCCTCATCTGGTTCTGGCTCCTCGTCATCATCTTCGGCGACATCTTCCGCAGCCGGGACATGGGCGGCGGCGCCAAGGCCCTGTGGGTCCTCTTCGTGATCATCCTCCCGTTCCTCGGGATCCTCGTCTACCTCATCGCCCGCGGCGGCAAGATGCACGAGCGGGCCGAGCAGGCCGCCCAGCAGCAGCAGCAGGCGTTCGACCAGTACGTGAAGGAGACGGCGGGGGGCGGGAACAGCGTCGACCAGCTGGCCAAGCTGGCCGACCTCAAGAACCAGGGTGCCATCACCGACGCCGAGTTCGAGGCGCAGAAGGCCAAGCTGCTCGCCTGAGTTCGAGGACGGGGCCCGAACCCGGGGGTGCCGGGCGCCGTCGTCGGCACCGCCCCCGGGCGGAGCGGCGGCGGTGCCACCACCGGAATCCGGCCTCGCGTCAGCCGGAGGCCCCGTGCCCGTGTACGGCACGGCGCATCGCCACCCGAGGCCAGCGGTCGAGGCCGCGGCCGGCCTCCTCGTCGCGGATCCGGCGCAGCCCGGCCGACTGCTCCGCCGGCGCGACGACCCGGAAGCCCAGCCGCTCGTAGTACGGGCCGTTCCACGGGACGTCGGCGAACGTGGTCAGGGTCACCCATGCGAGGCCCCGGGACCCGGCCCAGTCGTCGACCGTGCCGAGCAGGCGCGCCCCCAGACGCCGCCGCGCCCATCGGGGATGGACGGACAGCTGTTCGACGTGTGCCGCCGCGTCCACGACGTCGACGGTGACGTAGGCGACCGGCGCGTCCGCGTCATCGGCCACCACCCAGCAGCGCCCCGCCCGCTGATGGCCGCCCAGCACCTCCGGCGGCGGCGGCTCGTCGTCGGCCACCGCGTCCATGCCGAGGTCCCGGAATCCGGCCCCGGCCGCCCGCTCGATCGCGCCGAGTAGCGCGAGGTCACCGGGCTCGGCCGGACGGACGTTCGGCGCCGCACCACGGGTGTGCCCCGTCGTCGTCCCGCCCGCCACGGTGCGGTCCGACCTCTCCCCTACAGGTGGCTGAATCCGCCCGACTCCTCCGGCGTCATCGCCACCGACACCGGGTGCCGGTCGAAGTGGGCGATCGACTCCTTGATGTCGTCCATCAGCAGGAAGGCCAGGTCGCGGCTCACCCCCTGGCGGACGAGGATCCGCTGGATGGAGATGTCGGACACCGATCCGGTGAGCGGATAGGCCGGCACCTGCCACCCCTTCACCCGCAGGCGGTCGGCAACGTCGTAGAGGGTGTAGCCGGGGTCCTCGCCCTCGCGGATGCGCCACGCCACCGCCGGGATCCCGGTGAGCGGGTTCCCGTCGCACAGCAGGTCGAAGGGCCCGAGCTTGACGATCTCCTCCGCCAGGAACTTGCACGTGGCGTAGCAGGAGTCGTGGACGTCCTTGTAGCCGGCACGGCCGAGCCGCACGAAGTCGTAGTACTGGGCCACGATCTGGCCGGCCGGACGGGAGAAGTTGATCTGGAACACCGGCATGTCGCCGCCCAGGTAGGTGACGTGGAAGATGAGGTCCTCCGGCAGGTCGTCGGCATGGCGCCACAGGACCCAGCCGACCCCGAGCGGGGCGAGGCCGAACTTGTGGCCCGAGGTCGAGATCGACTTCACCCGGGGGATGCGGAAGTCCCACACCACGTCGGGGGCGCAGAAGGGCGCCAGGAAGGCACCCGAGGCGCCGTCCACGTGGATGTCCACGTCGAGGCCGGTGTCGGCGGCCAACGTGTCGAGGGCCTTGGACAGTTCGAGCACCGGCTCGTAGGTGCCGGTGTAGGTGACCCCGAAGGTCGGCACCACCATGATCGTGTTCTCGTCGACCTGCGCGAGCATCTGGTCCACGTCCATGCAGTAGCGGCCCTCGGACATGGGGATCTCCCGGATCTCCACGTCCCAGTACCTGGCGAACTTGTGCCACACGACCTGGACCGGCCCGCACACGAAGTTGGGGGCGTCGGTCGGCTTGCCCTCGGCCTTGCGCCTGGCCCGCCACCGCCACAGGGCGGCCATGCCGCCGAGCATGCAGGCCTCGGACGACCCGATGGCCGAGCACCCGACGGCGCCGCCCTCGTCGGGGGCGTTCCACAGGTCGGCCAGCATCTGCACGCACCGGCGCTCGATCTCGGCGGTCTGCGGGTACTCGTCCTTGTCGATCATGTTCTTGTTGATGGACAGGTCCATCAGCTGGTGGACCTCGTCCTCCTCCCAGGTCTGGCAGAAGGTGGCCAGGTTCTGGCGGGCGTTGCCGTCGAGCAGGAGCTCGTCGGAGATGGCCTGGAAGGCGTCCTCCCGGCGCATCTCCTCCTTCGGGAACAGGTGGGACGGCAGCGTGGTGAGCAGGTCCCGACCCGCGTACACGGAGTCGAGCGGCTCGTCGCGGATGGATTCGTGCTTGTGGAGGGGCAAGTCATGCTCCTGGTCTCGGGGACCCGCGGACGGCGGGTCGGCGTCGGATGTCGGTTCGTCGGAGGTGGGGTCCCGGAGGCGTCGCTCAGAGGTCGCTGATGGCGTGCACCTTGTTGAGGGCGATGGCCTGCCGGAGCGCGGCGTGGTCCTTCTCGTTCTGGTCGGCGTAGGCCGACGCGAACGTGCACATGGCCTCGTCGAACTTGGCACTCGCCCCCAGGTAGGAGGAGATGGCGATGGCGTCACCCGAACGGGCGTGCCCGAGGGCGAGGGCGAACCCGCACATCTGGACGTAGATGGCCATCGCCTCGGGCGCCATGGTGTCGATGTCCGCGGACAGCTTCCAGTCCCACATCTGCCGGAAGTAGAAGTCCCGGCTGATCCCGTCGGGACCCGTGGCCGTGTCCCAGCCGAGGAAGATGTCGCTGGCGCTCTGCACGAGGCGCTGGCCCTCGACGACCCGCTGGCCCATGTTGGCGTACCTGCTGGGCTGGAGGAAGGGCTCGGCCACGGAGTGCTCCGCCTGCTTGACCTGGAGGACCAGCGGATCGCCGCGGTCCCGACCGATGAACAGGCCCACCCAGCACCGCGTGCCGACCGAACCGACCCCGACCACCTTGCGGGCCAGGTCGACGAACTCGTAGCGCGACAGCAGGTGCTGGCGGTCCCCCGACAGGGTGACCCGGTACTCGGTCAGGGCCCGGATCAGGCTGTCCACCGTCTCGGGCACGTGACCGGGGTCGAAGATCTGGTCGGCCGGCGTCAGCAGCGGCGGGTCGGCCCGGAAGCGGAGGCTTCCGTCCACCTGTTCGGTCAGCTTGGCCACCGCCCGCAGGTGGTCCTTGCCCTTGGCCTTCTCCACCCGGTTCATGAAGTTCTCGAGCACCTTCTTCCCGGCCTCGTCCCCCCAGCGGTCCAGGAGCATGCCGGCGTCGAGCCGCACGTACCAGAGGTCGAGGTTGCGCATGCCGGCGAAGGTGCGCAGCGCGTCGCGGTAGCCCTTCGACGACAGTGCGACCAGCCGGGTCCGCAGGGCGTCGTCGAACCCACGGGACCGTGCGGCCACCTCGACGCTGGCGGCCAGGCGCTTCAGGTCCCACTCGAACGGCCCCGGCAGGGTCTCGTCGAAGTCGTTGACGTCGAAGATCATGTCGCGCTCGGGCGAGGCGAACCCGCCGAAGTTGACCAGGTGCGCATCGCCGCACAGCTGGACGTCGAGGTGGGAGTGCTCGTCGTAGGCCAGGTCGGAGGCCATGACGGCGGCGGCACCGCGGTAGAAGGCGAACGGCGACGCGGCCATGCGCCCGTAGCGGATGGGGACCAGGTCCGGCACCCGGGTGGTGGCCTGCAGGGCCAGGATCTCGAGCGGGTCGGTGCGGTCGGCCGGCGGTGCCCACTCGCCGTGGCGGGACCGTGGCACCAGCTCGCGCGCCTTGCGTCCTCGGGCGGCTCGTTCCTCGGGCGTGGGAAGCGTCATGCACCCATCCTGTCACCACCGTGTGCAGTCGACCACCGGTTGCGCCCGGTTCGCGCCGACGGCGCCCGCCCCGCTACTTGCGCGAACGGCGCCGTTTGCCGAGGGCGATGACGAGGCGGTCCACCAGCACGCCGAGCACGGCGGCGATCACGATCACCCAGATCAGGCTGGCCGAGTGGGAGAAGAAGACGAAGTTGACCCGCACCGAGCTCGAATTGCCGACGATGAAGGCGATCAGCAGGAGGAGTCCGACGGCGTACGCCACCAGGCGGACGATCTGTCGGGTGTCCCGCCGGGCGTCCGTGCGGTCCTTGTCCGTGTGGGCCTTCGGTGTGTCCGGGTCCTGCGCCATCGTCCGCTCCTCGGCCGCTCGGTCCGTCCCGTCGACAGTACCCCCGTCCGCGGGGGCGGCCGGGGACCGGGATCTTCCGGTCAGGGCTCAGCCGAGCAGCAGCAGGGTCGCCCGGTGGGCGAAGTCCAGGATCGGTCCGGGGACGATCCCGAAGACGACCGTGAAGCCGACGCAGAGCCCGATGGCCACGGTGGTGAGCGTGGGCACGGGCACCACGCCCCGGGCCTCCACCTCGGGCGCCGGCGGGGCGTCGGTCAGGACCTCGAGGCTGGCCATGGCGCCGCCCGACGTGGAGGCCTCCCCCGGTGCGGTCGCGCCGGCCGGCGATCCGGCGCCGTCCCCGAAGGTCGCCTCGAGGGCGTCGCCCGCGTCGCCGACGTCACCCACGTCCCCGACGGGCGAGAACATCGTCACCGCCAGGCGCAGGTAGAAGAAGGCGGCGACGGCGGCCGAGGCCATGGCCACCACGGCCAGCCCGTAGCCCTGGTCGGCGACGGACGCCTCGATGACCCCGAGCTTGGCCAGGAAGCCGGTGGTGAACGGGGCGCCGGCCTGTCCCAGCAGGAGCACGGCGAACGCCAGGGCCAGCAGCGGCTGGCGCTTGGCCAGGCCGCGGTAGTCGGCGATGGACGAGCGGGTGTCGCCCGGACCGGCGACCACCGTGATCACGGCGAAGGTGCCGATGACCAGGAACGTGTAGGTGAACAGGTAGTACAGCGCGGCCGACACCCCCCGGGCCGAGACGGCCTCGACCCCCAGGAGGATGAACCCGACGTGGTTGATCGACGAGTAAGCCATCATCCGCTTGACGTCGCGCTGGGTCAGGGCGACCACCGCACCGAGCACCAGGCTGAGCAGGGCGAGGACCCACACCACCGGCTGCCAGTCGGCCCGGACGGTCGGGAACGAGGTCACGAACACCCGCAGCAGGGCGGCGAACGCCCCCGCCTTGGCCACCGCCGCCATGAACCCGGCGATGGGGGACGGTGAGCCCTGGTAGACGTCGGGCGACCAGAGGTGGAACGGCACGGCGGCGATCTTGAAGGCGAAGCCCACCAGCAGGAGGGCGAGGCCTCCGAGGAGCACGCCGTTGTGGACGATCACGTGACGCGACAGGTAGTCGGCGATCTGGGGCAGGTTGGTCGTCCCGGTGGCGCCGTAGGTGAGTGCGATCCCGTAGAGGAAGACGGCCGACGAGAACCCGCCGAGCACGAAGTACTTGAGGGCCGCCTCGCCGGACTCGGCCCGGCGGTGGTTGAACGCGGCCAGCACGTACAGGGCGATCGAGAGGATCTCCAGGCCGAGGAAGACCACGATCAGGTCGTTGGCCGCCCCCATCAGCATCGCCCCCGACGCCGACACCATGGCCAGGACCTGGTACTCGGGGCCGTCGATGCCCTCGCGCCGCAGGTAGCCGTCGCCCACCAGCGCGGTGAGCAGCACGGCGATCGACACGGTGATCTGGACGAACACGTCGAACCCGTCGAAGGCGACGGCCCCGGCGATGGTCACCGACGGGCCGTGGGTCATCACGTGGTCCCACTGGACCAGGGCCGCCACCAGCGAGGCGACCGAGACGGTGGCGGCCACCAGCGTGCCCGACCGGACGTCCAGGATCCGCCGCAGCAGCGACGACACCAGCATCAGGGCCAGCGCGCCGCCCAGCATGATGAGCATGGGGAGGATGCTCAGGTAGTCGATGTGGGGCACGTGGATGGTGGGTGCCGCCGACGTCGCCAGGATCGTCATCCCGACCCCCCCGTCCCGCCGGCCGGGTGGGTCGGAGCGGCCGCGCCGCCCGGGGTGCGGACGGCGACCAGCGGCGTCCGGCGCAGGTCGGCCGGGATCGGCGTGCGGGTGACCGTGTCCACGTGGACGACCAGCTGGTTCACCGACGGCGTGATCCGGTCGAGCACCGGCTTCGGGAACACGCCGAGCAGCACGATGAGCACGATGAGCGGTGCCACGACGAGGCGCTCGTTGAGCGACAGGTCGCGGGTGGTGGTATCGGTCCCGGTCGGCTCGCCGTGGAAGACCTGCTGGTAGGCCCACAGCAGGTACACGGCGGCGATCACCACGCCGGCGGTGGCGGCCACCGCCCACCACCGGTGGGCCACGAAGGTGCCGAGGAGGATCAGGAATTCGCCGACGAAGCCGTTGAGCCCCGGCACGCCGATCGAGGCCAGCATGGCCAGGGTGAAGACGCCGGCCAGCACCGGGGCTGGTGACTGCAGGCCCTTGAGGGCGCCGACCTGCCACGTCTTGCGGCGCTCGTAGATCCAGCCGACCAGGATGAACAGGGTGGCGATGACCAGGCCGTGGTTGACCATCTGGAGCACCCCGCCACTCAGCCCCTGGCTGTTGAGGGCGAACGTGCCGAGGGCGATGAACCCGATCTGGGCCAGCGACGAGTAGGCCAGCAGGCGCTTCAGGTCCCGCTGGGCGCAGGCCACCAGGGCCCCGTAGGTGATGCCGATAACGGCCAGCGTGAGGAGCAGCGGGGCGAGGGTGCGGCTCGCCTGGGGGAACAGGTTGAGGTCGAACCGCACGATGCCGTAGGTGCCGAGCTTGGCCATGACCGCCACCAGCAGGATGGCGGCGGCCGTCGGCGACTCGGCGTAGGCGACCGGCGACCAGGTGTGGAAGGGGAAGATCGGCGCCTTGACCGCGAACGCGGCGGTGAAGGCGAGGAACAGCAGCACGCCCTCGGTCCCCGACAGGTGGGTGTGCATCAGCGCCGGCAGGGCGAACGTGAGCACCCCGGTCTGCGACTTGTGGATGAAGGCGATGGTGACCACGCCGACCAGCAGGAAGGCCGACCCGGCGAACGTGTACACGAAGAACTTGATGGCGGCGTAGCCGCGCCGGGCGTAGCCCCACCCGCCGATGAGGAAGTAGGACGGCACCAGGGTCAGCTCGAAGAAGAGGAAGAACAGGATGAGGTCGAGCGAGACGAAGCTCCCCATGCACGCGGACTCGAGCAGCAGCACCCAGGCGATGAACGCCCGCGGGTCGCGTCGGGCCCGGGCCCCCAGGATGGCGAGGGGGAAGAGCACGGCGGTGAGCACGACCAGGAAGAGCGAGATCCCGTCGATGCCGACCGACCAGTGGATGCCGAGGCTCGTCGCCCAGACGTGGGTGCTCACCATCTGGTAGGCGCCCGTGCCGGACTTGAACGCGACCAGCACGGCGGCGGCCACCCCCAGGGTCAGCACGGCCACGACGACGCCGACCGCCTCGTGGAACCAGTCGGCCACCGTCTTGCGGGGGATCAGCGCGACCACCCCCGCGCCCACGGCGGGCAGCAGGACCAGGGTGGTCAGGTAGGGGAACGCGGTGGCCGTCATCCGCCCCACCACATCCTCGTGAGCATGAACCCGAGGACCACGACGGTGCCGAAGGTGATCCCGAGGACGTAGTTGCGCACGTACCCGGTCTGGGTCCTGCGCAGCAGGGTCCCCGTTCCCCGGAAGGCCCCGGCCACCCCGTCGACGGCACCGTCGATGACCTTCGGGTCGACCACGTCGGCGCAGAAGGCGGCCAGGCGCTCGCTCGGCCGGCCGAACACGGCGTCGTAGAGCTCGTTGATGTACCAGGCCGCCCGCAGGAACGAGCCCTCGAGGGCCGGATGCTCGGAGCGCTCGGACCACAGGCGCAGGCCGATGGCCACGAACGCGATGGCCACCACGGCGTCCACGATGGCCAGGACCCACAGCGCCGTCGAGGACAGGTTGTTCTGGTAGAGGTTCGACCCGAACACGGGGTCCACCCAGTTGGCCAGCGAGAAGTTGCTGCCCGAGATGGCCATCACCCCGGCGACCGCGGCGAAGAAGGCGAGGATCCACAGCGGCACGGTCATGATCCACGGCGACTCGTGGGGCTCCGACACGGCGCCGTCGGCATGGTGGGCGTGGGCGGCGTCGAGCTGGCGGGCGTCGTCGCCGGACTCGGACCACCGGTCGGAGCCGAAGAAGGCCAGGCCGGTCAGCCGGCTCATGTAGTAGGCGGTCAGCGCCGCGGTCACGATGCCCACGACCCACAGGGCCGGGTGGGCCGCCCACGTGTTGTCGAGCACGTCGCCCTTGGCCCAGAAGCCCGACAGCGGGGGCACCGCGGCGATGGCCAGCCAGCCGATGGCGAAGGTGATGAACGTCACCGGCAGGTAGGCCCGGAGGTTGCCCATGCGCTTCAGGTCCTGCTCGTCGTGGAGCCCGTGGATCACCGAGCCGGCGCCCAGGAACAGCAGGCCCTTGAAGAAGGCGTGGGCCACCATGAGGAAGATCGCCGCCGTGTAGGCGCCGATGCCGATGGCCAGGAACATGTACCCCAGCTGGGAGACCGTGGAGTAGGCCAGCACCTTCTTGATGTCCTGCTGGGCGCAGGCGATGGTGGCGGCCATGAACGCGGTGGCGGCACCCACGATGGCGACGGTCAGCGCGGCGTCGGGCGACGCGTGGAGCAGCGGGTTGACCCGGCACAGCAGGTAGACGCCGGCCGTCACCATGGTGGCGGCGTGGATGAGGGCCGACACGGGGGTCGGGCCCTCCATGGCGTCGGCCAGCCAGGGGAAGAGCGGGATCTGCGCCGACTTGCCCATCACGCCCACCAGCAGCAGGAGGCAGATGGCCGTGATGTTCGCCGACCCGATCTCCCCCAGGTGGGCGAAGACGTACTGGTAGTCGAGCGAGTGGACCTTGTCGTAGACGAGGAAGATGGCGAGCAGGAAGCCGACGTCACCGATCCGGTTGTAGACGAACGCCTTCTTGCCGGCGCTGGCCGCCGAGTCCCGGGTGAACCAGAACGACACCAGCCAGTACGAGCAGGTGCCCACGCCCTCCCACCCCACGAAGGTCACCAGCAGGTTGCTGCCCAGGACCAGGATGAGCATCGAGGCCACGAACAGGTTCATGTAGAGGAAGAACTTCGGGTAGTCCCTGTCGCCCTTCATGTAGCCGATCGAGTACAGGTGGATCAGGGTGCTGATACCGGTGACGAACAGCACCATGGTCATCGACAGCGGGTCGACGTAGAGCGCGGCGTGGACCTGCAGCCGGCCGACCGGGATCCACGTCCACAGGTCCTGGCCGTAGTGGCGCACCGGCTGGTGGAGTCCCAGGAGGGACAGGTACACCCCGAGGGAGACGACGAACGAGGCACCGACGGCACAGGTGGCGACCACGCCGGCCGCCGGGTCGCCCAGGCGCCGGCCGGCGGCCAGCAGCACGCCGAAGCCGACCAGGGGCAGCAGGATGATCAGGTAGGTCAGGTGGAGCATGGCCCGCTCAGCCCTTCATCAGGTGGAGGTCGTCGGCGTTGGTGCTCGCACGCCTGCGGAAGATGGCCACGACGATCCCGAGGCCGACCACGACCTCGGCGGCGGCGACCACGAGGACGAAGAAGACCAGCACCTGGCCCCCGATGTCGTGGAGGGTGCGGGCGAAGGTCACGAAGGCCAGGTTGGCGGCGTTGAGCATGAGCTCGACGCACATGAACATGATCAGCACGTTGCGCCGCACCAGCACGCCCAGGGCGCCGATGGCGAAGAGGACGACGCTGAGCGACAGGTACCAGCTGGGGCTGATGCTCATGCGTCCACCTCGGCGTCCCCGGTCCCGTCGCCCGGTGGCGTGGTGACGGCCTCCGGCCGGTCCGGGTCGGCGGCCGACCGGTCCGGCCCGGGCACGGATCCGGCGTCGGGGGCGGCGTCGAGTGCGGCGTCCGCCTCCTCGACCTCCGACGACGAGGTGGCCGACGGCGGGCGGCGGGCCAGCACCACGGCCCCCACCACGGCGATGATCAGCAGCGCCGAGGTGGCCTCGAAGGGGAACAGGTAGGTCGTGTAGAGCGACTTGCCGATCAGGTTCACGTTGGGGGCACCGGTGTCGGACCCGGCCACGTGGGGCTGCCCGGTCGTCCACCGGGACACCTGGCCCAGCAGGAGGAGCCCGGTGGTGCCCAGGGCCACGAGGCCGACGGCGAGCGGGCGCTGACCCCGGAGCGGCTCGGCGGCCACGTTCTCCTCCTTGTCCACGCCCAGGAACATGATGACGAAGAGGAAGAGGACCACGATGGCCCCCGCGTAGACGATGACCTGCACGGCGGCCAGGAAGCTGGCCTGCTGCAGGACGAACAGCACGGCCACGCCGAACAGGGTCATGACCAGCATCAGCGCCGAGTGGACCGGGTTGCGGGCCACGACCACGCCGATGGCGCCGGCCAGGACGATGGCGGCGGACACGGCGAACACCCCGACGTCGGGGATCGTCGGGTGGGACGACGAGGTGACCAGCACGCCGAGCAGCGCCGTCATGCCCCGCCCCCGTCCGCGCTCCCGCCGGTCCCGCCGGTCCCGGCGGGGGTCCCGGCGTCGTCGGCCGGTCCCGGGGCCGGCAGCCGGTCGCGCTCGGTGTTGCCGGCCCGCTTGGCCTCGGCGTAGGCGGCGTCGGCCTCGGCGCGGTGTCGCCTGGCGAAGCTGGGGCGGAAGCGCTCGGCCTTCTCGAGGGCGCGGCCGACCGCACCGCGGGGGCCGCGCTTGGCCGCGGGCAGGTCGGCCGGGCGCAGGTGGCGCTCGAGCGTCTGGCGCAGCGGCAGGGTGCCGGTGGCGGCGTCGTCGCGCTCCCCGCCCTGGCCGGACTCGGGGGCGCGGACGCCGAACCCGAGTTCGCCGGACCACTGGACCTGGCCCTCGAACGCGGCCGCGCCCGCCGGCGACGTGGCCCGCATCCAGCCCGAGGTGTGGAGGTCGTCCCCCTCGCGCCAGTCCTCCCACGGCAGGTGCTGCGGCCTGCCGTCGTCGTCCACCAGGAGCTCGGTCTTGGTGTAGATGGCGTCGTTGCGGTTGGTGAAGGAGAACTCCATGAGCTTCGACTCGGTGATGGCCTCGGTCGGGCAGGCCTCGACGCACATGTCGCAGTGGATGCACCGGAGGAAGTTGATCTCGTACACGTAGCCGTAGCGCTCGCCCGGCGACACCGGGTGGTCCGGCGGGTTGTCGAGGCCGCGCACGTAGATGCAGTCGGCCGGGCACACGCCGGCGCAGAGCTCGCAGCCGATGCACTTCTCCATGCCGTCCTCGTACCGGTTGAGGACGTGCCGGCCGTGCTGGCGCGGCTGCTTCGGGCGCTTCTCCTCGGGGTACTGGCGGGTGACCGGGGGCCGACCGAGGTGCTCGAGGGTCAGCTTGAAGCCGCCGAGGAAGTTCTGGCGGCCGTGGGGCGGCTCGGGGAGCGCCATCAGCGTTCGCCTCCTTCGGTCGGTGCGGCGGGGGGCTGCTGCTCGGCGCGGGACCACAGGCGGATCCCGACCGGGGGTACGACGGCCCGGGTCGCCTCGCGCTCGGCGCCGACCGAGAAGGCACGGGACAGGAGCACGGCGGCCACCACGACGGCGGCCACCATGCCCACCCCCCACCAGCCGTCGACGACGAAGCCGGCCACGATCAGGAGCCAGCCCAGCGACAGCGGGATCATGCGCTTCCACCCGAGGTCCATCAGCTGGTCGTACCGGAGGCGGGGCAGCGCGGCCCGCAGCCACACGAAGACGAAGAGGAACACGATGGTCTTGCCCAGGAACCACAGGATGGGGAAGATCCACTCGATGTGGGGGATGTGGGGGACGGGCCCGTCGGGACCGCCGAAGAACAGGGTCACCGTGATCGCCGACATGGTGATGGTGTTCATGAACTCGGCCAGGAAGAAGAGGGCGAAGCGGATCGAGGAGTACTCGGTGTGGAAGCCACCGACGAGCTCCTGGTCGGCCTCGACCAGGTCGAAGGGCGGGCGGTTCGTCTCGGCGACGACGGCGGTGAAGAAGATCAGGAAGGGGACGACGGCCAGCCGGATGGCGTTCCACTGCCACAGGTGGCCGGCCTGGGCGTCGACGATCGTGCGGGTGCTGAGCGAGCCGGAGATCAGCACGACCATGACCACCGTCATGCCGAGGGCCGCCTCGTAGGAGATCATCTGCGCCGAGGCCCGCACGGAGCCGAGCAGCGGGTACTTGGAGCCCGACGACCATCCGGCCAGCATGATGCCGTAGACGGCGATCCCCGACATGGCGAGCAGGAAGAGGATCCCCATGGCCGGGTCGGCCAGCTGCAGTTCGAACGTGTGCCCGAAAAGGGTCACCTCGCCGCCGATGGGCACGATGGCGAAGGCCAGGAAGGCGGGGATGATCGTCAGGTAGGGCGCCAGCTTGAAGACGAACCGGTCGGCCTTGTCCGGGATCAGGTCCTCCTTGAAGAACAGCTTGATCCCGTCGGCCAGCGTCTGGGCGATGCCGAACGGCCCGGCCCGGTTGGGTCCGATCCGGCTCTGCATGTCGGAGATGACCTTGCGCTCGAACCAGATCATGAGCATGACCGACACCATGAGCGCGCCGAAGACGACGAGGACCTTGACGGCCACGATGGCGAGCACGACCCAGCCCACGCCCTTGGCGTAGAGCGGATCGGTGGCGAGCAGCGCGCCGGCGTGGGTCACAGGGACTCCATCCGCAGGTCCACGACGGGGAACGCCCGGTCGATCAGGTCGGCCACGGTGCCGTCGCCCAGCGGCACGTTGAAGTCGGCGGCCACCACCCTGCGGGGCAGCGACGGGTCGGGCTCGACGGGGACGACGAGGGTGGCCGTGGTGGACCGCAGCCGCACCTCGTCGCCGGCGCCCACCCCGAGGGCGTCGAGGTCCTGCGGGTTGGCCCGCAGCGCGCCGCTGCCCACCAGTCCGGCCAGTGCCGGCACCGCGGCGACGGCGCCGCCGTCGTCGTAGAGGACCCGCGACGCCACCAGGCGGACGGAGTAGCCGTCGGCCGGGGACACGTGGGGCACGTGGAGGTCGGGTACGCCGGACAGCACCGGCGGGCGGGCGGGGCCCCCGTCGGTGTGCCCGGTGGCGGGGGCCACGGCGCCGGCGCTCGGCGACGAGGCCAGTCCGGCCTGCAGGCTCGCGCCCTGCCGCTCGACCGATTCGACGCCGGGCACGGCGATCGGGTCCAGCGGGGTGCGGCGGCCCAGCGACACCGGGGCGGCGCCCAGCGGCGCGACCACGCCGTCGGCGGCGCCGTGCGCGTCGAGGACGGCACGGGTGATGCCGCGGTGGGACACCGCCAGCCGCTCGATCTCGTCCCACACCGCCCCGACCGAGTCGAAGCCGAGGTCGTGCCCGAGATGGACGGCGAGCTCGCCGGCGATCATCCAGTCCGGCCACGCCTGGCCCGGTGGCACCAGCTTCTGGCCGAGGCGCGAGATGCGCCCCTCGATGTTGGTGGTGGTGCCGGGCCGCTCGTGGGCCTCGGCCGCGGGCAGGACGACGTCGGCGTGGTCGAGGACGTCCCCGGGGGCGGTGGCCACGGCCACCACGAAGCCGGCGGCCTCGAGCGCCCGCCGGGCCAGGCGGCGGTCGGGGAAGTCGCGCAGCGGGTCGCTCCCGAGCAGGACGAGGGCGGTCACCGGCGCGCCCTCGGCCTGGTCGCCGGCGGCCGCGGCCAGGATGTCGGCGGTGCCCCGGCCCCGCGCCCCGGGCACGCCGCCCCACGCCGCCTCGAACCAGGCCCGGCCGTCCTCGAGCCCGACCCGGCCGGGCAGGACACCCGGCGCCAGGCCCATGTCGAGGGCGCCGAGCACGTTCCCCCGGCGCAGGGCGGGCAGGAACCGGGCCTCCGGCAGTGCGGTCGACAGGGCGCGTGCGGCGTCGGCCACCAGCTCGGCGTCCTCCGCCAGCGACGGTCGGCCCACGACGACCACGACGGGGCCGTCGGCCACCAGCCGGCGGGCCTCGTCCAGGGCGGCGGCGTCGGTGGCCGCGACGGGGGGCGTCCCCCCGGCCACCAGGGCGTCGACGAGGGCCCGGGCGTCGCCCGGCCCGTAGCGCAGCGACACCGAGGCGTACCCGGTCAGGGACGTCGCCCGGGGTGACAGCTCGACCAGGTCGAGGTCGCCGTCGACGGCGGCGGCCCGCAGTCGGAGGAAGAGGATCGGGAGCTCCTCGCGCACGTCCCCGGTCAGGAGGATCACGGTCGATGCCGAGGCGGCCTGGTCGATCGTGGCCCGGGGCAGCCCGAGCACCAGCTCGGCGGGCAGGCCGTCGCCGAGCTGAGCGTCGACCGAGTCGGTCCCGAGCACGCCCTTGGCCACCCGGGCCCAGGCGTAGGCGCCCTCGTTGCTCAGCCGGGCGCCGCCCACCACCCCGAGCGAGTCGGGCCCGTCGGCCACCGCGCCACGCAGGCCGGTCGCCACCGCCTCGAGGGCCTCGTGCCACGACACGCCGACCAGCGTGCCGCCCTTGCGGACCAGCGGCTCGGTGAGGCGGTCCCCGCGGTTGACGGCCTCCGCGGCGAACCGCCCCTTGTCGCACAGCCAGCCGTGGTTGACCGGGTCGATGTCGATGCCCAGCAGACGGGTGAGGCGGTCGGACGACGACTGGACGGCCACCCGGCACCCGACGGCGCAGGTCGTGCACGTGGACTCGACCTGGTCGAGGTCCCACGGGCGGGCGGCGAACCGGTAGGGGGTGGCCGTCAGCGCGCCCACCGGGCAGATCTGCACGGTGTTGCCCGAGAAGTACGAGGTGAAGGGCAGGTCGGGAAAGGTGGCGACCTGGATCTGCTCGCCCCTGCCGATGAAGTCGATCTGGGCCTCGCCGGCGACCTCGTCGGCGAACCGGGTGCACCGGCTGCACTGGATGCACCGCTCGCGGTCGAGCAGGACCAGCTCCGAGATCGGGACCGGCTTCTCGAAGTGCCGCTTCTCCTCGACGAAGCGGGTCTCCCCGGGCCCGTAGGCGAGGGTCTGGTCCTGGAGCGGGCACTCGCCGCCCTTGTCGCACACCGGACAGTCGAGGGGATGGTTGATGAGGAGGAACTCGAGGACGCCGTCCTGGGCCTTCTTCACCTTGTCGGAGTCGGTGGTGACCTCCATGCCCGGCGTGGCCTCGAGGAAGCAGCTGGGCAGGAGCGTGGCCCCGCGGGGTCCGCTCACCTCGACCAGGCACATGCGGCACACGCCGACCGACGTCATGCGCGGGTGGTAGCAGAACCGGGGGATGAACGTCCCGGCCCGCTCGGCGGCGGCGATCAGCAGCTCGCCCGGCCGGGCGCGCACCGTCTGCCCGTCGACGGTGAGCTCGAACTCGTCCGTGGGGGTGTCCCGGTCAGTCATAGGGGCAGCCCCCCTCCTTGATGTGGACCAGGAACTCGTCGCGGAACATGGTGACGGCCGAGTGGATCGACGACGGGATCGACGGTCCGAGCACGCAGATGGTGGTCTGCTGCGGCGGCCACGTCAGTCCCGGTGCGATGTTGTCGCAGGCGTCGAGCAGCAGGTCGAGGTCCTCCTCGCGGCCCTGGCCCCGTTCGATCCGCTCCATGATCCGCTCCAGCCACCCCGAGCCCTCGCGGCAGGGCGTGCACTGGCCGCAGGACTCCCGGCTGAAGAACTTGGTGATGCGCCACGCGGCGCGCACGGCGCAGGTGTGGTCGTCCATCACGACCACCGACCCGGACCCGAGCATGGAGCCGGCCTCGGCCACCTCGTCCTGGCCGAGGGGCAGGTCGATCTGGTCGGGCCCGAACCAGGGGGCCGACACCCCGCCGGGGATGAACGCCTTGAGCCGGCGCCCGTGGGGGATCCCGCCGCCCAGCACGGGGGCGTTGATGAGGTCGTCGAAGGTGGTCGTGACCATCTGCAGCTCGTAGACGCCGGGGTTGTTGACGTGCCCGGCGAGCGCGAACAGGCGGGTGCCGGTCGACCGGCCACCGCCCAGTGCGGCGAAGGCGGCCCCGCCGTGGACCAGGATCCACGGGAGGTTGGACATCGTCTCGACGTTGTTCACCACCGTGGGCGCCCCGTAGAGGCCGATGGCCGCCGGGAAGTACGGGGGCTTGATCCTCGGGAAGCCGCGCTTGCCCTCGAGCGACTCGAGCAGGGCGGTCTCCTCGCCGCAGATGTAGGCGCCCGCACCCGGGTGGAGCACGACGTCGACGGAGAACCCGGAGCCGAAGATGTCCCGGCCCACGGCGCCGTGGGCGTAGGCGTCGTTGAGTGCCGCCTGCACCCGCTCGAGGCCTAGGGCGAACTCGCCCCGCAGGAAGATGAAGACGCGGGAGACCTGGAGGGCGTAGGCGGCGATGACCACGCCCTCGACCAGCTGGTGCGGGTCCCGCTCGACGAGCAGGTGGTCCTTGAAGGTGGCCGGCTCCGACTCGTCGCCGTTGACCACCAGGTAGGTGACGGGCGCCTTGCGCAGCATCGACCACTTGCGCCCGGCGGGGAACCCGGCGCCCCCCCGGCCGAGCAGGCTCGCCGCGTCGACCTCGGCGGCCACGGCCTCGGGGGTCATGGCCAGGGCCTTGCGCAGGCCCTCGTAGCCGCCCGTGGCCAGGTAGCGCTCGAGCGTGTGCGAGTCGTCGTGGCCGATCCGGGCGGTGACGATCTTCGGCGGCTGGGTGATCGCCATCAGGCGCCACCCCCCTCGGACGGCGCGGCGGCGGCCTCGCGTGCGGCCCGGGCCTCGGCCTCGGCCGCACGCTCCCGCGCCACCTGGTCGGGGTCGACGGCCAGCCCGTTCGCCCGGCGGACCCGCACCAGCGTCCCGTGCGGCGGGATGTCGGCACTGCGGGCGCCCGAGCGCAGCTCGGCGATCAGCCGGTCGAACGACTCCGGGGTCTGGGCGCCCACGTAGCGGTGGTTGACCTGGACGCACGGCGCCCGGTCGCAGTCGGCCAGGCACTCGGCCTCCTCGAGGGTAACCGTCCCGTCGGCGGTGGTGCCGCCGCAGCCGACGCCGAGGGAGGCCTCGGCGTGCTCGAGCAGCTCGGCGGCGCCGCCCAGCAGGCAGGCGATGTTGGTGCACACCGCCACCACGTAGGTGCCCACGGGCTCGGTGTGCAGCATGTCGTAGAAGGACGCCGTGCCGAGGACCTCGGTCGGCGTGACCCCGACCAGGCCGGCGATGTCGACCATGGCCTCGGGCGTCAGCCAGCCGTCCTGCTCCTGGGCCAGGTGGCACAGCGGGACGAGGGCGGAGCGCGGCTCGGGGTACAGCGCGATCAGCTGGCGGGCCCGGGCCAGGATGTCGCCGGACAGGTGGGTGGGCGCAGGGGCCGCCGTGGCGGCGCGCCGGGGCGGTGCCACCGGGGTCGGGTCGGTCACCGGTCCACCTCCCCCATCACCGGGTCGACGGACGACGTCACCACGACGGCGTCGGCCAGCAGGCCGCCGCGCATCATCAGGGGCAGGGCCTGCAAGTTGACGAAGCTCGGCCCCCGGATGTGCATCCGGTAGGGCTTGGGCGACCCGTCGGACACCAGGTAGCAGCCGAGCTCGCCCCGGGGGGACTCCGTCGCCACGTAGACCTCGCCCTCGGGCACCCGGAACCCCTCGGTGAACACCTTGAAGTGGTGGATGAGGGCCTCCATCGACTCGTCGATGCGCCCCCGGGGCGGCGGCGTGACCTTCTTGTCCTGGACCCGGTAGTCGCCCGCCGGCATCTTCTCGACGATCTGGCGGATGATGCGGATCGACTCGCGGATCTCGTTGAGGCGGATGGAGTAGCGGTCGAAGTTGTCCCCGAACGTCCCGACGATGACGTCGAACTCGACCTCGTCGTAGCGGAGGTAGGGCATGGTGCGCCGCAGGTCCCACGGCACACCCGTCGACCGCAGCAGCGGGCCGGTCAGCGACAGCGCCAGCGCCTCCTCGGCCGACAGGTTGCCGACGCCCTCGGACCGCTGGCGGAACACCGGCTGGCCGGTGAGCAGCTCGTCGTACTCGTCGAGGCGGGGCAGGATCGTGTCGCAGATGACGGTGACGTCGTCCTCCCACCCGTCGGGCAGATCGGCCGCCGTGCCGCCGGGCCGGATGAAGTTGTGGTTCATCCGCAGACCGGTCGTCTTCTCGAAGAAGGCCAGGACCATCTCGCGCTCGCGGAAGCCGTAGATCATCATCGAGGTGGACGCATGGTCCATGCCGTTGGTCGCCATCCACATGAGGTGGGACGACACCCGGTTGAGCTCGGCGAGCAGCATCCGGATCCAGTCGGAGCGCGGCGGCATCTCGACGCCGAGGAGCGCCTCGACGGCCAGCGACAGGACCAGCTCGTTGTGGAGCGGCGACAGGTAGTCCATCCGGGTGACGTTGGTCGACCCCTGGACGTAGGTCAGCTCCTCCGCCGTCTTCTCCATCCCGGTGTGGAGGTAGCCGATGACCGGCTTGGTGCGCAGCACCGTCTCGCCGTCGAGTTCGATCATGAGCCGGAGCACCCCGTGGGTGGAGGGGTGCTGCGGTCCCATGTTGATGATCATCGTCTCGTCGTCGGTCTGCTCGACGTCGATGTCGGCGGGGTCGACGACCACGCCCTCGGGCAGGCGCAGGACGGCACCGGCCTCGCGGCGGAGCTCGTCCGGGGACGTCTGGGTCCGGGGGAACAGCTCCTGGGCCCCCTCGGACGTCTCGACCACGAGGCCGGTGGCGGTCCCGACGGCCGAGGGGTCGTCGTAGCGCCCGCCGGACACGGGGTCCGGGAGGTCGGCGTCCGGGTGCGGAACGGGGTCGGCGGTCGGATCGGCGTCGGTCATCGTGGCCCCGGGGCGCCCTTGAACTGGACCGGCACCCGGCCCACCCCGTAGTCCTTGCGCAGGGGGTGGCCCTCCCAGTCCTCGGGCAGGAGGATGCGGGTCATGTCCGGGTGCCCGGTGAAGACGATGCCGAACAGGTCGTACGCCTCGCGCTCCATGGCCTCGGTGCCCGGGTACAGGTCGAAGAGCGTCCCCACCTCGGCGTCCTCCGCCGGGACCTGGACCCGCACGCGGACGCGGCGGACCTGGCTCAGCGACAGGAGGTTGACCACCACCTCGAAGCGCTCGGGCGCCACCCCCTCGGGCAGCGTCCGACCCGGGTGGGTGAGGTAGTCGACGGCGCACAGGTCCGAGCACGTCTCGAAGCCCTCGTCGCGCAGGGCGGACACCACGTCCACGTACTGTCCGCGGGTGGGGAACAGCACCTCGGGCGCCGTGCCCCGGCGGCGGCGGACCGACGAACCACCGGACCGGGCGGGCGCGGGCGCGTCGGAGACGGTGTCCCCGTCGGCGGCCGTCGTCACAGGGGCTCACCCACGCTGCGGGCGATGATCGGGTTGCGCTTGGGCGTGCCCAGGTGGACGGCGTCCGGCCGGTCCGGGGTCCAGCCCGCCGTGGGGTCGACGTCGTCCCCGCGGGCGTCGTCGGTGTCGCCCCCCTGGTCGGAGGCGAGCCCCGCGGTGTCGGGACGGTCGCCGAGGCCGAGCCCGCGCCGGCGGGTGATGTCGTCGGTCCGCACCTTCTCGTGCAGGGTGAGGATGGCGTGCATGAGGGTCTCGGGCGTCGGGGGGCAGCCCGGTGCGTAGACGTCGACCGGGACGATCTGGTCCACGCCCTGGACGATGGCGTAGTTGTTGAACATCCCGCCCGAACTGGCGCACACGCCCATCGACAGCACCCACTTGGGCTCCATCATCTGGTCGTAGACCTGCCGCAGCACCGGGGCCATCTTCTGGGAGACCCGCCCGGCCACGATCATCAGGTCGGCCTGCCGGGGGGAGGCACGGAAGACCTCCATGCCGAAGCGGGCCACGTCGAAGTCGGCGGCGCCGACCGACATCATCTCGATGGCGCAGCAGGCCAGGCCGAACGTGGCCGGCCACATCGAGTAGGTCCGCGCCCACTTGACCAGGTCCTCGAGCCGGCCGGTGAGGAAGTTGTGCTGGAGGTCCTCGAGTCCCATGGCGTCGCCCGACCCCGATCAGGCGGCGCGGCCGGGGCCGGCCGGGGCGGTGGTGGGCGTCGTCGTCCCGGGACCCCCGTCGTCGGGGGCGCCGATGCGGGCGATGGTCGAGTCCGAGGTGCGCGACGGCATGCCGCCGGCCAGGCGCTTCGACGGGCCCCAGCTGAGGGCGCCGTTGCCGACCAGGTAGACGAAGGAGACGAAGACCACGGCGGCGAACACGACCACCTCGACGAGCCCGAACGACCGCAGCTGCCGGAAGATCACGGCCCACGGGTAGAGGAAGACCACCTCGATGTCGAAGATGATGAAGATCATCGCCACCAAGTAGAACCGGACGGGGAACCGGGTCGGCGGGTCGATGCCGGGGACGATCCCGCACTCGTAGGGCGCGATCTTGGCCGCCGTGGGGCGCTTCCTGGGCGCCAGCAGGGCCGACGCCACGAACGACAGGGAGGCGAACAGGAACCCCAGGACGATCAGGATCAGGATCGGAAGGTAGTCGGCCACAGCACGTGTTTTTTACCACGACCCCTTCGGACGAAGCACATCCTGCCGCGGGCCCGGATCGGGTGCCGCCCGCACCGGTGACGGGGTCCCGGTGTGCCGACCCGGACCCGTGCCCCCTAGCATTGGCGTGTGAGCGAAGCGGCCCCCGACACACCCGTGCCCGCACCCGCGGGACCCCCGGCCGGCGGTGGCGGGGGGCCGGTCGGTCCGGAGCCCGGGCACGTGCACGACGTGCTGGTGGTGGGCGGCGGGCCCTCGGGCTCGTCGTGCGCCTACTGGCTGGCCGAGGCCGGATGGGACGTCGCCCTGGTGGAGAAGAAGGTGTTCCCCCGGGCCAAGACGTGCGGCGACGGCCTGACCCCCCGGTCGGTCCGCCAGCTCGCCGACATGGGCGTCGAGAGCTCGCTGGCCGGAGCGCACCGCTACGGCGGCCTGCGGGCCCACGCCTTCGGCCGGGTGCTCGACCTGCCCTGGCCCGAGCACCCCTCGTTCCCCCCGTACGGCTACGTCATCACCCGCCACGACCTCGACGCCCTGGTCAACGAACGGGCGTCCAAGGCCGGGGCCACGGTGTGGCAGGGGACCGAGGCGCTGGAGCCGATCGTGGATGACACCGTGTCCGTGCCGGGCGGTGCCGGGCTGCCGTCGTGCGTCGGCGCCGTGGTCCGGGACGGGGCCACCGGGCAGGTCCGCGAGGTCCGGGCCCGGTACGTGGTCGTGGCCGACGGGGCCAACTCGCGCTTCGGGCGCGCACTCGGCACCAGCCGGGACCGCAGGCAGCCCATGGGCATGGCCCTGCGCGGCTACTACGCCTCGCCCGGGCACGACCGGCCCTACATCGAGTCGCACCTCGACATCCGCGACGGCGAGGGCAACGTCGTGCCGGGCTACGGGTGGATCTTCCCGCTCGGCGACGGACGGGTGAACGTCGGCGTCGGCCTGCTCTCGACCGACCGCCGGTGGAAGGGCGTGAACACCAGCACCCTCATGGAGCACTTCGTCGCCTGGGCCCCGAAGGAGTGGGAGCTCTCGGCGGCCACGGCCCGGGGTCCGGCCACCGGCGGCAAGCTCCCCATGGGCCTCGCGGTCGGCCCGAGGGTCGGTGCCACGACGCTCGTCGTCGGCGACGCGGCGGGCACCATCAACCCGTTCAACGGCGAGGGCATCGCCTACGGCTACGAGACGGGCCGCCTGGCCGCGGCCTCGCTCGGCGAGGCGCTCTCGGGCGACGGCACGTCCGCCCTCCTGCGCTACGAGGACCGGCTCGAGGAGGCCTACGGGCTCTACTACCGGGTGGCCCGCGCCTTCATCCGGGTCATCGCCCATCCCGAGCTGATGCGGCTGTGCGTCGGGACCGGGATGCGTTCCGAGCCGCTCATGAGCTGGATCCTCCGGATCATGTCGAACCTCGTCCGCCCGGACGAGACCGGACCGGCGGAGGCCGCCTACCGGGCGCTCGCCACCATCGCCCGCCTGGCACCCGAAGGCGTCTGATCCCGCCCGGCCGGCGCGTGCCGGACGCCGTGGCGTCCGTCGGGACGGACGGTCCGGGTCACCGGGACGCCGCTGCCGCCACCCGGGCGACGACGGCGTCGTAGGCCGGGGTGAACACCTCACCCGGGATGGCCGGCCCGTTGGTCGACGGCTGGAGCACGGTCACGATGCGCCCGCCCAGCAGGTAGGCGTCGCCCACCACCTCGGTCCCGGTGCCCGGCAGGGTGTAGGTGGTGATGACGCCGTAGGTCTGCACCCCGGCCGGACCGGTCAGCGTGACCGGCTGCACCTGCACCGTGGCACCGGAGACGGCGCCGGCGGCCAGTGCGCCGGCGTACTGCTGGTAGCAGAGGTCGAACTTCGGGTTGGTGAAGATGGCGTCGAGCGCCTGGACCTGGCCGGGCGAGGCGAGCGTCGTCGTCTTCGAGCCCATCTCCATCGCCGCACCCGCCGGGCTCTGGAAGGTCGGGGACTCCACCATGCTCGTCTGGTTCGGCAGCGGGCCGGACCCGAACAGGCCGCCCACGACCGAGGCGCTGGTCCCCAGGCACGCCGCCATGGTGCCGGTGGCGTCGGACTGGGCGGCGACCGGGGCCACCGGCGGGCGCACCACGGCCTGGGCCGGCGGTGACGTGGTCCAGCCGGCGGGGAGGTCGGACAGCCGCACGTTGATGGCGCCGGCCAGTGCGGTGTCGGCCGCGGGCGACGGTCCCTGCGACGGCGGGGCCGCCACCGTGGGTGTCGACGAGCTGTTCCGCTTGGAGATCACGTAGTAGGCACCGCCGCCCAGCACCAGGACGAGCGCCACGACGAGGGCGATCACCACGGCGCGGTTGGTGCGCTTCGGGGTGTCGGCCAGCACGGCCGCGGTTCCGCCGTCGCCACCGGTGGCGCCGCCGTACGGGGCGGCGCCGGGACCGCCGGCGGCCGGCGGGAACCCGCCCGGGGTGGCCGGCGCAGCGGCGGGTTGCGCCGCCACCGGCGGGGGCGGCTGCACGGCCAGCGGCACCGGGTCGACGGGAGGGGCGGGCGGGCGGACCGGCGCCGCGGCGGGGGTGGTGACGGGGGCGGCCGGGGCGACGGTCGGCACCGAGCCGTCCACGATGGCGTCCGCCGCAGCGGCGACCCCGGCCGCGGCGGCCGCGGACGCTGCCTTCGGCTTGCGGGGGGCGAGCTTGTACCACGGCGTCTTGGCGTCGGCCGGTGCGGCGGGCGCGACCGGGGCGGATGCGGCAGGGGCCGGCGCTGGAGGGGCCGGTGCCGAAGGGGCGGCGGCGGCAGTGGCGGCGGCGGCTACTCCGGCTGCGGGCGCGACCTTCGGCTTGCGGGGGGCGAGCTTGTACCACGGCGTCTTGGCGTCGGCCGGTGCGGCGGGCGCAACTGCGACCGGGGCGGCGGGCGCCGGGGTGGCGACCGGGGCGGCGGGGGCCGGGGCGGCGACCGGGGCCGGCGCCGGGGCGGCCGTTGCGGCGGCGGCGGCAGTTGCGGCGGCAGCGGCTCCGGCAGCTGGCGCGGCCTTCGGCTTGCGGGGGGCGAGCTTGTACCACGGCGTCTTGGCGTCGGCCGGGGCAGTTGCGGCCGGGGCGGCGGGCGGCCCGGCCGGTGCTGCATCGGCCGGCGCGGCGGCGACCGGGGCCGCAGCCGGGTCGGCGGCCGCGGCCTTCGGCTTGCGGGGGGCGAGCTTGTACCACGGCGTCTTGACCGGAGCAGGCGGCGCCGTGATGGTCGCCGCCAGGGGCGGGTCGTCCCACCCGACGGCCGGCGACGGGGACTGCGGGGATGCGGGCGCCGGCCCACCAGGGGCGGGGGCCTGCGTCGCCGGGCCCGGCGACGCCGCCGGTGGCCCCGGGGGGAACGAGGGCGCGGGTGGGGCCGGTGCCGGCCGGAACGCGGATTCGGGCGGGGCGGGGGCCTGCGGGAACGCGGGCGCCGGGGGAGGCGACACCACGGGGGGGGCGGCCTCCGGCTGATAGGCCGTCACCGGCGGCGGGGATACGGCGGGGGCGGGGGGCGGGGGGGCGAGCCGGGCGCTCGGCTCCTGGCCGGGCGCGTTCCCCTCGAACGGTGCGGGTCCGCTGCCGTTCCCGTTGGCCGCGATCGACGGGTCGAACGCGGGTGCGGGAGCCGGGACGGCACCGCCCGCGGCTGCGGCGGCCCCCGCCACGGCGCCGGCGGCGATGCCTGCGGTGGCGTACGAGGGTGCCGCCGGGGTGGCCGGGGTGGCCGGCGCGGGGGGTGCGGCGGGGCCGGTGGCCGGGAGCGACACGCCGACCTCGGGGCCGGCGGCGGGACCGGCGGCCGCGGCGGCCGGGGCGGCGGGCGCCGGTGCCGGTGCCCCCCGGTAGCGGGCGAGCCACGCCGGCAGGGCCTGGTCCAGGTAGGCGGCCTGACCCGGCGAGACCGTGTCGGTGGGGAGGAGGAACCGGATGGACTGGCCACCCGAGGTCAGCTCCAGGATGGCGGCCGACCGGCCGTCGGGCAGCTGGATCTCCTCGTGGCACGTGGCCGAATCGAGTGCCGACCAGACGAGCAGCCGTTCGATCTGGGGTTGCGGCCCCTGGACGGTGATCCCCGCCACGGTGAACAGCAGGCTGATGCCCTCGGTCGTCTTGGTCCCGCGGTCGGCGTCGCCGGCCAGGGCGACGCCCGGCAGCTGCATGCCCTCAGGAGGTAGCTCCGTGATCCCGACGGTCATGCATCGCTCCTTCGTGGTCCCATGTGGTTCGCCACCCGGCGGGGTCCGCCCGCCGGCCCTGGCCTGCACCGTCGCGACCCGGCTGATCCCGACGCCTGCGGCGTGTGCGCCCCCTCGGCCACGCACCGCCCACATTCTGCCCCATGGACGGGCCGGAGCGGGGTTTCCCACGCACCGCGTCAGGAGTATCGGCACGGTCCAGCGGCATCTTGACCACGGGACCGCGGCCCGTCAGGTGGCGGTCGCCTCGGCGATCGCCTCGGCGGCACACGACAGCGCCCGGTCGAATTCGATGTCCCCGTGGGCCATCGACGGAAAGGCGACCTCGTAGGGGCCGGGGGCCAGCGCGACCCCACGGTCGAGCATCGCCCGGAAGAACCGGGCGTACACGCCGGTGCCGGCCGAGGCGGCGGCCCCGGCGTAGTCGCGCACGTCGGGCCCGCCCTCGGGCACGAAGAAGAGACCGAGGAGGGGTCCGGCCACCGGGACCCGCGCCGTCAGGGCCCGTCCGTCGGCGTCGCCGGCGCCGGCCGTCGCCAGCCCGTCGGCCAGGACCTGCTGGAGCGAGTCGCCGAACGACGCCACCCGCGCCGACAGCCCGGCGTACGCGTCCGGCGACAGCATCCCGAGGACGGTCCGGCCGGCTGCCGTGGCGAGCGGGTTCCCCGACAGCGTGCCCGCCTGGTACACGGGGCCGAGGGGCGCCAGGACGGACAGGACGTCGGCGCGCCCGCCGAACGCCCCGACCGGCAGACCGCCGCCGATCACCTTGCCGAAGCACCAGAGGTCGGGCCGCACGCCGGTGTGGGCGGTCGCACCGCCCTCGCCGAGGCGGAACCCGGTGATGACCTCGTCGAAGATCAGCAGGGCGCCGGCCGCGTCGCACGCGGCGCGCAGGCCCTCGAGGAATCCGTCCACGGGGGGGACGAGGCCCATGTTGGCGGCCACCGCCTCCACGATCACGCAGGCCACCCGGTCGTCGAGCTCGGGCACGACGTTGTACGGCACGACGACGGTGTCGGCCACGGCGGCCGCCGGCACCCCGGCCGAGTCCGGGAGCCCGAGCGTGGCGACGCCGCTCCCCCCTCCGGCCAGGAGGCCGTCCGAGTGGCCGTGGTAGCACCCGTCGAACTTGACCACACGGTCCCGGCCGGTGAAGCCGCGGGCCACGCGGATGGCGCTCATGGTGGCCTCGGTGCCCGACGACACCAGGCGGACCTGCTCGCAGCCCGGCACCCGCTCGACGATGGCCTCGGCCAGGAGCACCTCGCCCTCGGTCGGTGCGCCGAAGGTGGTGCCCCGCTCGGCGGCCGTACGCACCGCCGCCACCACCTGGGGGTCGGCGTGCCCGAGGATCGAGGCCCCGTAGGACTGCACGAAGTCGAGCAGCTTGTTGCCGTCGGCGTCCCAGACGTAGGCACCCTCGCCCCGGGTCACGAAGTACGGGTGGCCGCCCACCGAGCGGAACGACCGGACCGGGGAGTTCACGCCGCCGGGGATGACCCGGACGGCCCGCCCGAACAGGTCGTCGGACCGGGCGCGCCCGTGCGCGTCAGCCATGCAGCACCTCGGCCAGCTCGCCGGCGAAGTAGGTCAGCACGAAGTCGGCCCCGGCCCGCTTTACCGCGGTGACCTGCTCGAGGGCCACCGCGGGCCCGTCGATCCAGCCCCGCTCGGCCGCCGCCTTGACCATGGCGTACTCGCCGCTCACGTGGTACGCGGCCACCGGCACGTCGACGGCGGCGCGCACCCGGCCGACCACGTCGAGGTAGGTGAGGGCCGGCTTGACCATGACGATGTCCGCTCCCTCGGCGACGTCCAGCGCCACCTCGGCCAGGGCCTCGCGTCCGTTGCGGGGGTCCTGCTGGTAGCCCGTGCGGTCGCCGCCGCCGACGATGGTGACGTCGGCGGCCTCGCGGAACGGACCGTAGAGCGCGGACGCGTACTTCGCGGCGTAGGCCAGGATCGCCGTGTCCGGGTGCCCGGCCCCGTCGAGCGCGGCGCGGATGGCCGCCACCTGGCCGTCCATCATCCCGCTCGGCGCGACGACGGCGGCACCGGCGTCCGCCTGCACCACGGCGTGCTCCGCGTAGCGCCCGATGGTGACGTCGTTGTCCACGTCCCCGGTACGCGGCTCGAGCACGCCGCAGTGCCCGTGGTCGGTGAATTCGTCGAGACAGCAGTCGGCCATGACCACCAGCCCGTCGCCCACCGCGTCGCGCACCGCCTCGAGGGCGCGCCGGGTGATCCCGTCCCGGGCGACGGCGGCCGACCCGGTGGCGTCCTTGTCCTCGGGCCGCGGCAGCGGGAACAGGATGACCCCGGGGACGCCGAGTCCGGCCAGACGCCGCACCTCGTCCACCAGGGAGGGGACCGTGTGCTGGGACACGCCGGGCAGCGAGGCGATGGGACGGGGGGCGTCCAGGCCGTCGGCCACGAAGAGCGGGGCGACGAGGTCGTCCACCGTGAGCCGGGTCTCAGCCACGAGACGCCGCAGGGCGGGCGTGCGGCGGAGCCGGCGGAGGCGGCGGGCGGGGAAGCCGGGGGCGGACGGGGCGCTGGGCACGGTGCCCCAGCCTACGCCCACCGGGACGGGGTCACCGGTGCCCGGCGAGCGCGTCGACCAGCGCGGCCACCAGCCCGTCGACGGTGTGCTCGCCGGCCTCGACGGTCACCTCGAGACCGGAGGCGCGCGCCGCCGCGCTGGTCACCGGGCCGATCGAGGCGACGACGCCCGGCACACCGGGCACGCCCAGCACGTCGACCGTCCGCTCGACGGTCGACGACGAGGTGAAGGCCACGGCGTCGGCGGTCCGGGCGGCGTCGACGGCCGACGGGTCCACGTCGCCCGCAACGGTGCGGTACGCGACGGCCTCGTCGACCCGCCACCCCTTGGCCGCGAGGCCCGGGGCCACCACGTCGCGCACGCGTTCGGCCCGGACGAACAGCACCGTCCCCTCCCGCGTCGCGCGCCCCGGCGCCGAGTCGGGCGGTGTGGCCGGCGGGAAGGCCTCGACCAGCGCGTCCGAGACGGCGGCGGTCGGCACCAGGTCCGGCACGATCCCCCGCTCCATGAGCGCCCGGGCGGTGGAGGCCCCCACGGCCGCCCACCGGGTGGCGGCCGGCGCCGTCCGGGACCCGAGCGCGTCGACGAACCGGGACGCGGCGTTGGACGAGGTGACGACGACCCACTCGTAGGCACCCGAGACGACGCGGTCGGCGGCGGCGGCGGTCGCCGCTCCCCCGTCGGACGGCTCCTCGATGGCGATCACCGGGAGCTCGACGACCTCGGCCCCGAGGTCGGCGAGCCGCCGCACCAGCCCGGACGCCTGGGTCCGGGCCCGGGTGACGACGATCCGGACCCCGGCGAGCGCGCCCGGCGCCGGCGCCGGCCGGGACCCGTGCGGCGGCGGGCCGGGGTCCATGCCGCGGTCGGGGCCGTGCACCGGCTCAGCCCTCCCCCGCCGCGCCCGGGACGGCGGTCACGTCGAGTCCGGCGACGGCGCCGACGACGATGGCCGCCGGGGCGTCGAGGTCCACGTCGGCCAGCCGGTCGAGCGTGGTCCGCGCCACCTCCTGGCGGTCGGTGGTCCCCCAGCGCACCACCGCCACCGGGGTGTCGGGGGGGCGCCCGGCCGCGATCAGGCGCTCGGAGATGGCGGCACGGGCGGCCATGCCCATCAGCACGACCACGGTCCCCCCGAGCCGGCCCAGCGTGTCCCAGTCCACCCCCGGCGGGGACGGGTCCCCGGCGTGCCCGGTGACCACCGTCACCGAGGTCGACACCGTCCGGTGGGTGACGGGGATGCCGGCGGCGGCGGGCGCGGCGAACGCCGAGCTCACCCCGGGGACGATCTCGACCCTCACCCCGGCGCGGCGCAGGGCCTCGGCCTCCTCGCCCCCGCGCCCGAACACGAACGGGTCGCCCCCCTTCAGGCGGACCACCCGCCGCCCCGACCGGCCGTGGTCGACGAGCAGCCGGTTGATGTCGGCCTGGCGGCCGGACTGGCCCGGGCCCTTGCCGACGTCGACCAGCTCGGCACCGTCCGGGGCGAGGTCCAGGAGCTCGCGGGCGACCAGGCGGTCGTAGACGACGACCTCGGCCGCCCGGAGCAGCTCGGCGCCCCGCCGTGTGAGCAGTCCCGGGTCGCCGGGGCCGGCGCCGACGAGGGCGACGCTCACGGGACCGGGCTCCACGGCCCGAGGTCGGCACCCCCGGCGTCGTCCAGCAGGTAGCGGGCCACGGCGCGGCCGAGCGCGGGGCCGTCGGTGCCGGCGGACCCGTGCCGGAGCACGACGTGGCCGTCCGCGCCGGCCAGCAACCCGGTCAGCCGCAGCCCGCCCCCGGGGCCGGGCTCGGGCACGGCGTGGGCGCCGACGGGCAGCGTGCACCCGCCGCCCAGCTCGGCCAGGAAGGCGCGCTCGGCCTCGACGACGGCACGCACGGCGCCGTCGTCGATGGCGGCCAGCGACGCCAGGGTGGCCGCGTCGTCGGTGCGGCACTCGACGGCCAGGGCCCCCTGGGCCACCTGGGGGAGCAGGATCCCCGGCTCGAGCGTCTCGGCCTCGACCCCCTCGGGCGGCCGCCAGTCCATGCGGTCGAGCGCGGCGCGGGCGGCCACCACCGCGGTGATCCCGTCCTCCCCCACCCGGGCCAGGCGGGTGGCGAGGTTGCCGCGCAGGTCGGCGAAGGTGAGGTCGGGCCGGAGGTTGGCCAGCTGGACGCGCCGGCGGGCCGAGCCGGTGGCCACGGTGGCACCGGTGGGCAGCGTGTCGAGTCGTGCGCCGACGAGCACGTCGCGGGGATCGCCCCGCTCGGGAAAGGCGGCCAGCACCAGGCCGGGGACGGCCAGCGCGTCGGCGGCGGGCAGGTCCTTGGCCGAGTGCACGGCGGCGTCGGCGTCGCCGCGGACGACGGCGGCCTGGACCTCCTTGACGAAGACCCCCTGCCCGCCGAGGTGCGCCAGCGGCACGTCGGTGCGCCGGTCGCCCTCGGTGTCGACCACGACGGGCTCGGACGCCACGCCGACGGCCGCCAGCAGGGACGCCACACGACGGGCCTGCCACAGGGCGAGGGGCGATCCGCGGGTCGCCAGCCGGAGCGTGTCCGACGCCGATCTCATCCCGCCCGCCCGGACACGGGTCAGAGGTCGAAGAGGGCGCGCAGGGCCTCGACGAGGCGCTCCCCCCGCGGGGTGCCGGCGGCCTCCTTGAGCGCGACCGTCGGCTGGTGCAGCAGCTTGGCCACCAGCGAGCGGGTCACCGCGTCCACCTGCTCCCACTGGGCCTCGTCCAGGTCGGTCCGCTTCGAACGGAGCCGGTCGAGCTCGGCCAGCCGGGCCTCCTCGACCCGGGAGCGCAGGGCCGACACGACCGGCGCCGCGTCGCGGGCCCGGGATGCCGCCCGGTAGCGCTCGACCTCGTCGGACACGATGCCGGTGGCCGCGGCCACCTCGTCCTGCCGGCTGCCGATCGCCTCGGCGACGGCGGCACGGAGGTCCTCCATGTCGAGGAGCACGAGGCCGGCGAGCGTCGACGACTCGGGCTGCACGTTGCGGGGCATCCCGAGGTCGACCACCACCAGGTCGTCCCTCCCGGTCCTCGTCGCCACGGCCGACCCGAGCATCTCCCGGTCGACGAGGGCGTGCGACGTGCCCACGGTGGTGATCACGACGTCGGCCGCCCCGAGCAGGGCGTCCAGCCCGTCGAGGTCGGCGGAGACGACGGACCCGGCCACGCCCGGCGCCAGCGCGGCCACGACGGCCTCGGCGCGTTCGGGGGTCCGGTTGGCCACCACCAGGTGGTCCACCCCGCGGCCGGCGAGGGCCTGGGCCACGCCCTCGCCCATCTCCCCCGCCCCCACGACGAGGACCCGGGCCCCGGCCAGCCCGCCCGGGCGCCGGTCGGCGGCCAGCGCCACGGCGCCGTGGGACAGGGAGGTGATGCCGCGGGCGATGGCCGTCTCGGAGCGCACCCGCTTGCCCGTCTCCACGGCGTGGCGGAACAGGGCACCCAGGACGGGACCGGAGGCGTGCTCGCCCTGGGCCCGCTCCCACGCCCTGCGGACCTGGCCCAGGACCTCGGACTCGCCGAGCACGGCCGACTCCAGCCCGGACGCCACCGCGAACAGGTGCTCGGTGACGTCGTCGTCGAACCGGATGGTGCAGTACTCGCTCAACGCGTCGGCCGGGCTGCCGCTCACCTCGGCCAGGAATTCCTGGATCTCGGCCACGCCGTCGTGGAACCGCTCGACCACGGCGTAGACCTCGGTGCGCAGGCAGGTCGACACCAGGACGGCCTCGGACAGGTTGGGCTGGTCGCGCAGGCGTCCGAGGGCCTTGGCGGTCTCCGACTCGGTGACCGACACGCGGTCCAGGAGTTCGAGGGGGGCGTGCCTCTGCTCCAGACCGACGACGATCACCGACACGGGGCGTCCGCCTCGGTTGGTGCGTGGCTCACGGGATCGGTCACTTCGTCACAGCCTCGGGGTCACAGCGTCGGTCGACTCGGTCGGTGGAACGGCTCGCGCCTTCCGACCACCCTACCGAGCCGCGGGAACCCGCCGGTCACCAGGGTCGCGGGCGGGTACCCAGCATGGCGGCGACGGCGGGCCGCCGCCAGTCGCCAGGGGAGCGGGTTCACGACGGACCGGCCGGTGTGCGGCCGACCGAGCGGATGACCGGCATCCGGGCATCGGCCTCGTCGTCGAGCTGGCGGGCCTGGTAGAAGCTGATCACCTGGAGTTCCATGCTGAGGTCCACGTAGCGCAGCAGGATGCCGGGCGGCACCTCCAGCACCCGGGGGGCGAAGTTCAGCAGCGACCGCACGCCGGCGTCGACCAGAAGGTCGGCGACCCGCTGGGCGACCGGTGCCGGGGTGGTGATGACGCCGATGGAGAGCGGCTCCTCGGCCACGATGGCGGGGAGGTCGTCGGGGTGGCGCACCTCCACGTCGTCGATGCGCTCGCCGATGATGGCCGGGTCGGTGTCGACCAGCGCGGCCACGGTGAAGTTCCGCGCCGCGAACCCCTGGCTCCGGGCCAGGGCGCGCCCCAGGTTCCCGATGCCGGCGATGACGACGGTCCACTCCCGGTCGAGCCCGAGCTGGCGGTCGATCTCCCCCGCCAGGAAGGCGACGTCGTACCCGGCGCCGCGGGTCCCGAAGGAGCCGAGCAGCGACAGGTCCTTGCGCACCTTGGCCGCGTTGACCCGGGCGGCGGCGCCCAGCAGGTCGGAGGAGACGGTGGACGTCCCCGACCGTAGCAGCTCCTCCAGGATCCGCTGGTACACGGGCAGACGCGCCACGGTCGCCTCGGGGATCCTCCGGCCCGGGGCACCGTGCACCGCCGGCCGGGACTCGCCGTCGGGCGGCGGAGGATTGCTCGGCACCGCAGGATCGTAGGACGCCGGGGCGGGCGGTGTCGCCACCGGCGGCGCCCGCCGGCTACCGCCCGAGCTGCCTCGAGCGCTCGACGGCGGCCGCCACCGCCTCGAGGAACGCCGAGCGCACCGCCTTGAACTCGAGGGTGCGCACGGCGGCGGCGGTCGTCCCCCCCGGCGAGGTCACGGCGGCCCGGAGCTCGGCCGGCTCCTGGCCCGTCTCGTCGAGCAGGCGGGCCGAACCGAGCAGGGTGCCCACGACCAGCTCCTTGCTGACGTCCCGGGGGAGGCCCGCGGTCACCCCGGCCTCGATCATGGCCTCGGCCACCAGGAAGACGTAGGCGGGACCCGATCCGGAGATCCCGGTGACGGCGTCGAGCTGGCGCTCGGGCACCCGGACGACGGTGCCCACCGCCCCGAGGATCTCCCCGGCCCAGTCGAGGTCGGCCGAGGTGGCCGCCGTCCCGCCCGACATGGCGGCCACGCCGGCACCGACGAGCGCGGGGGTGTTGGGCATGGCCCGCACCACGACGGAACCTGCGGGCATCACGGCCTCGAGTCGGGCCGACGAGATCCCGGCCACGATGGACAGGACCCGGCGGGCGCCGTTGGCCGCCACCGTGAGCAGGACCGGCTCGGCCACGTCGGGCTTGACCGCCAGCAGCACGTCGGCGGCCTCGACCGGCCCCGGCACCACGGTCAGACCCGGGTGGACGGTCTCCAGGTGGTCCCGCCGGCCGGCGTCGGTCTCGCTGACCACGAGGTCGCCGATCTGCGCCCATCCGGCGGCCAGGAGCCCCGTGACCAGGGCCGCGCCCATCTTTCCGCCGCCGACCACGAGGAGCTTGGGTGCCATGGGCGCACGCTACCAGCGGCCCATCCGGCCCCGGGGGGCCGGCGGGCTCAGCGGGCCGACGGGGGACGCCGGCGGTAGCGCCCCTCGTAGCCGAGCGACATCGCCGTCGGGAAGCACTCGTCGGTGTAGGCCAGCGACGAGCCGACGATGCGGTCGAGCTCGGCGTCGTCCACCCGCGACACGGGCACCCGGCCCACCAGGTACACGGCGTCCTCGGCCCCCAGCGCGAACGACAGGCCGATCAGGTCGGCGTTGCGGCGCAGCAGGTACTCCCACGTCGCCTCCACGTTCGTCTCGGGTGCCGGCATGAACTGCGCCTCGTGGCGGAGCGTCCGCTGGCGCAGCGTGAGCCACACCGTGACGAACTCCTTCTCCTCGCCCTGCAGCCGCAGGTACCACCGCGGCGCCCCCGTGACCGGGTCGCCCCCGATCTGGCGGTCGACCGCCACCAGCGCGCCGCCCGACGCCAGCTCCCGTGCCGCCCAGTCGTCGATCCGGGCGCAGACGGCCTCCCGCTCGGCGGGCTCGAGGACGCCCGCCCACTCGTCGGTCACCGGCACTCCACCAGCCGGCCCGCGGTGAGATCCGCGTAGATGTCGACCAGCAGGTGCGCGGCCCGGGCCCACGTGTACCGCCGGGCCCGGAGCACCGAGCCGGTGCTCAACCGCTCGGCCAGCAGGGGCTCGGCCAGGATCTGGCGGACCCAGGCGGCGTAGGCCTCGGGATCGGGTTCCTCGACGAGGTACCCGGTGCGACCGTGGTCGACCAGGCTGCGCAGGCCGCCGACGTCGGAGGCCACCACCGGCGTGCCGCAGGCGGCCGCCTCGAGCGCGACCAGACCGAACGACTCGGACCGGCTCGGTACCAGGCAGACGTCGGCCGCACGGTAGAAGGTCGAGAGGAGCTCGTGGGGCCGGGGCGGCACGGACACCACCCGGTCCCGCAGCCCGAGCCCGTCGACCAGTTCGTCGATCCGGGCCACCTCCTCGTCGCCGCGGGGACCGCTCGGCCCGCCGACGACCACCAGGTCGGCGTCGGGATGGTCCCGGACCACGGACGCCAGGGCGGCCACGGCCACGGCCGCGCCCTTCAGCGGCTGGATGCGGCCCACGAAGAGCAGGAGCGGACCCCGCTCGGGGAGGCCGAGGGCCCGCCGGGCCTGGGCGCGGTCCCCGGGACCGAAGAAGGCGTGGTCGACGCCGGGGGCGACGATGCGGATGCGTGTCGGGTCGGCGCCGTAGAGCTCGGTGATCTGGGCGGCCTCGACCGAGCACGACGCGAGCACCGTGTCCGAACAGCGGATGATCGCCGCCTCGGCCTCGGCCCGGATGTGGCGCGAGTGGGCCTCGACCTCCTCCGGACTGGCTTCGGCCTTGACCCGGTCGAGCGTGTGGAACGTCGAGACCAGCGGCAGGTCGAGCTGGTGCTTGATGGCGTGGCCGGCGATCCCGCTCAGCCAGTAGTTGGCGTGCACGGCGTCGAAGGGGAGGTCCTCGTCGCCCCCGCAGGCACCGGCGACGGACATCGACTTCAGCACGCCGTCGGCGAACTCGTCGACCACCCCCGTGAGCGCCTCCTTGGAGAGCGGGGCGGGCGGCCCGGCGGCGACGTGGTGCAGCCGGAACCCGGGCTCGATCTCGACGACGGCCGGGAGGTCGTCGGAGGCGGCACGGGTGAAGACGTCGCACGCCACACCGGCCCGGGCCAGGGCGGACGACAGTTCGCGCACGTAGACGTTCATGCCGCCACCGTCCCCGGTGCCGGGCTGGGCCAGGGGGGACGTGTGGAGGGAAAGGACGGCGAGTCGCCTCATGCCGCGTGGATCCTACCGGGAGGGGCGCGTCAGCCCGCTGCGGCGGCGGGGCCGGGCACGTCGGACGCCCCGTCGACCCCGTCCACGGCGCCGACCGACCCCGGAACGGGGAGGTCCCCGCCCGGGCCGGTCGGGTCCTCGTTCTCGTGACGGAACGACAGGTAGATCCGCAGGAGCGCCTGGCGCTGCTCCTCCGTCAGGTGCTGGTCGGCGAAGATGTGCCGCGACAGGTCGGTGTCGCCGGTCGGGCGCTCCAGGATCCCGGCCTGGACGTACAGGGTCTCGGCGGAGATGCGCAGGGCCTTGGCGATCTGCTGGAGGATCTCGGCCGACGGCCGGCGCAGGCCGCGCTCGATCTGGCTCAGGTACGGGTTCGAGATCCCGGCGAGCTCGGACAGGCGGCGGAGCGACAGCCGGGCCGAGCTGCGCTGCTCGCGGATGAACGACCCGAGTTCGTTGAAGCGCTCCGGCAGCTCCTTGACGAACCGGTCGCCGTCGTGGCCGACCGGGTCCTTCATGACAGGAGGCCGTCCACCGAGGCGCGTCCGGACTTGTGACGCTCGACCAGCTCGGCCTGGAGGGAATCGATCCGTTCGTGGAGACCCCGGCGCTCACCCGAGACCCGCTGCTCGAGTTGGCGGAGGCGGTCGGCCAGCTCGCGCAGCCGGTCCTCGGGGAGTTCGCCCAGTCGGCCGATCTCGTCGGCGCCGAGGATGGCGTCGAGTTCCGTGGTCAGTCCGGCCATCTCGTCGGTGTCCGGCGAGTGGAGGACGGGGTTGCGCCCGGGGCCCGACGGGCGCCCGGGGCCGGCCAGGATCCCGGCCAGGTTGTCGATGAGGCTCGACAGGTCCGGGGCGTCGGAACCGGCCGGACGCTCGAGATAGGCGTGGACGATGTCCAGGCGACCCTGGATCAGCCGCCGCAGGTACGAGAGCGCGGCCTCCGCCTCCTGGCACTCGGTGCGCATCCGGCGGATGTCGTCGAGCGAGCGCGTGTCGACCTCCGCGAGGTAGGTCGGGGCGAGGAGTCTGCTCAGGTCGTCCAGGGTGCTCGGCATCAGTCCCGATCGTACCCCTTGGGCCAGGGGCCAGGGCCGGTTCGCCCGTTCGGGCCGTACCGGTAGACGACGCGGCCGACGACGGCGCCGAGCGGGACGGGGCCGAAGTGGCGGCTGTCGGTGCTGGCGTCGGGGTCGTCGCCGCGTACCTCCAGCGTGCCCGCGGCACGGTCGACCGCGGCCACGCGCTTGACCAGCGTGCGGGTCGGGACCCGGGGGTCGGTCACCGCCACCACGTCGCCGACCGTCGGCCACGACGGCGGGCCGAGCGGCCGGGACCGCACCACCAGCCGGTCCCCGGGCCGGAAGGCGGGGGCCATGGACCCGCCGGCCACCTCGACCCGGCGGAGCGTCCGGGAGGCGAGCACGAGGGCCCCGGCGACCACCGCGGCGAGGCACGCCGCCGACCGCACCGCCCGCGCCCGTGGGGGCCGGGGCGTGCCCGGACGCGGACTGGGTAAGGTGGCGGCGTCGGGGCCCATGCCCCACTCTGCACCAGACGGGACCCTGCACCGGGCGGGTCGGCGCCAGCCGGGACCGGGACAGGCGTCCGGGGGCGGGCCCGCACACCGGGAGCCGCCCGAGCACCCAGCACACCGACCACAGGAAAGAGGAGCACCCATGCGCATCGCAGACCACCTGCTCGCCATCGCCGACCGAGTGTCACCCCCGGCCGTCGTCCACGCCCACTGCGACCTCCCCTGCGGCGTCTACGACCCGGCGCAGGCACGCATCGAGGCGGAGTCGGTCAAGACCACGATGGAGAAGGCCAACGCCTCCGACGACGAGACCTTCAAGATCCGCGCCGTCCTCATCAAGGAGGAGCGCTGCGAGCTCGTCAAGCACCACCTGTGGGTGCTGTGGACCGACTACTTCAAGCCCGAGCACCTCGAGCGGTTCCCGGACCTGCACGACAAGTTCTGGAAGGCGACCAAGACCGCCGGCGAGGCCAAGAAGTCGAACGACGTGGCCGTGGCCGACCGGCTCCTGGCCGAGATCGCCGAGATCGCCGACATGTTCTGGGAGTCGAAGAAGTAGGCCCGGGGCCGGGGCGGGCCCCGGCCCACAGGAGTCACGGCCCGGAGGCCACGCACGGTGTGCGTGGCCTCCGCCGCGTCCCGGCGCCTCCGCCGCGCCTCCGCCGCGTCCCGACCACGTCGGCACCTGGCGCCGCATCTCGCCCCTGGCGCCCCGGAACCCCCCGACCGGCGTCCGGAATGGGGGCATCGGCCCAGCTCACAGGCGAATTCGGAAATTTCCGGAGAATTCGCTCAAGTTCCGCCCCGTGCTGCCGATACACCCCGGGTCGGAGGCCCGACGGACGGGCCCGGCGCCCTAGGGTGTCGACCCGGTCGCACCCGCTGCCGCCGTCCCGCCGCCGACCTCGTCGCAGCGGGCACACGTCGACACGATCGGGTGCTCGGCCAGCCGGTCGTCGGCGATCGGCTCACCGCACGCCTCGCACCGTCCGTACGTGCCGTCGTCGAGCCGGGCGAGCGCCCGTTCCACCTCGTCGAGGAGCCGGTCGACGGCGTCGACGGCGGTGCGGTGCAGTTCGTCCTCGGCGACGACCTCGCCGTCGGGGGCGGACCCGGCGCCGTCCCGGTCGGCGCCCTGCCGGTCCCCACCGACCCGGTCCCGAGCGACCCGGTCCGGACCGGCGCCACCGCCGGCGCCACCGCCGGCGACCGTGCCCGGTGGCGCGGGCGACCACGGAGCCGGATCCGGGGTCCCGGGGCTGTCGTCGGCCCCGGGGGACCACTCGGTCTGCATGCCCGGGAGCGTACCCCCGCCCGGGGGGCCATCTCGTAGGGTGGTCGGGTGGACCACGCCCGACACGACCCCGGCGCCGCGCTGGCCCGGCTGGTGGGCTCCGGGCAGCGGGTGCCCTGCCTCGGCGGCATCGAGCGGCCCGCCGTCGAGCTGGACCAGGCCGCCTCGACACAGGCCTATCCGGCGGTCGCCGAGCGGGTGTCGGAGTTCCTCCCCTGGTACTCGAGCGTGCACCGGGGGGCGGGCTTCCGGTCGCGGCGGGCGACCGCCGCCTACGAGGAGGCGCGGCGCGGCGTCCTGGCCTTCGCCGGGAGGGACGAGGACGGGCCGGACGTCGCCATCCTGTGCCGCAACACCACCGAGGCCATCAACCACCTCGCCTACCGGTTGCGGCTCGACCCGACCGACGTGGTCGTCACCACCGTGGTCGAGCACCACGCCAACCTGCTGCCCTGGGGCCGGGTGGCGCAGCGCCGCTACGTCGAGTGCGGGACGGACGGCACCTTCGGCGTCGACGACGTGGTGGACGCGCTCGACGCCGGCGGGCGTCCGCCGGCGCTGCTGGCGGTCACCGGCGCCTCCAACGTGTCCGGGTGGCTGCCGCCCCTCGACGGCATCCTCGCCGCCGCCCACGAGCGGGGTGTGCCCGTCCTGGTCGACGCCGCCCAGCTCGCGCCGCACCGCCCCCTTCCCGCCGAGGCCGACTACCTGGCCTTCTCCGGTCACAAGCTCTACGCACCCTTCGGCTGCGGTGCCCTCATCGGACCCCGTGACCTCTTCGAGACCGGCGACCCGTTCCTGGCCGGCGGTGGCGCCGTCGACCTCGTCGACCTGGACGAGGTGATCTGGACGGCGCCACCCGACCGCGAGGAGGCCGGGTCGCCCAACGTCGTCGGCGCCGTCGCCCTCCACGCCGCGGTCGACGCGCTGCGCGGCGTCGGCTGGGAGGCCGTCCTCGCCCACGAGGAGGAGCTGGCCCGGCGCCTCCACACCGGCCTGGCCGCCATCGACGCCGTGCGCCTGCTCGGCCCGGTGGGTGCCGGCACGGTGGACGCGCCCACGCTCCCGGTGGCGGCGTTCACCGTCCGCGGCATGCACCACGCACTGGTGGCGGCCCGGTTGAGCGCCGAGTACGGGATCGCCGTCCGCCACGGGTGCTTCTGCGCCCACCCCTACCTCATCCGCCTGCTCGGCATGGACGAGTCCGACGTCGGCGCCTACCGCCGGGAGGTGCTCCGGGGGGACCACCGGGGGACCCCGGGGGCGGTGCGGGCCAGCGCCGGACTCGGCACGTCCGGCGACGACATCGACGCGCTGGTGGCCGCCGTGGGCGAGCTGGCCGCCGGCACGCCGCCGCCCGTGCCCTACGAGCAGGACCCGGCGACGGGAGACTTCTTCCCGGTGACCGACGATCCGGGGTGGCGGGACGCCGCCCGCGAGCTCGGCGCCGCCTGCTCGCGCGGGTGACCCCCGGCGGCCACCTACGATCGCCCGGTGCGCCGGAGCGACCGACCATGACACGACCCGTCGCCGGTCGGGGGCGCCCCCCGTGGCGGCGCCGGGTCCTCGGGCCCGCGTTGCTCGCACCCCTCGTCCTGGGTCTCGCCGGTTGCACGACGGAGTCGGTCACCCCGACCGCGGCCGCACCGGTCGCCTACGCCACGATCGGCTCCCGGGTCCCCAACCCCGGCAGCACCGTGGCCGTGGTGGACACGGTGACCGGCGCGCTCGGGCGGCCGGTCGGCGTGGGCACCCTGCCGTCCGCGCTGGCCCTGCTGCCCGGGGCCGGGGACCTGGTGGTGGCGGTCAAGGCGCAGGACGAGCTCGTCGAGGTGTCGACGTCGACCGGCAAGGTCGTCCGGCGGGTCGTCGTGGGACTCGAGCCGGACGCCGTCGCCGTCACCCCCGACGGCCGTCTGGCGCTGGTGGCCAACTTCGGCGACGGCACCGTGACCGCGGTCCGCCTCGCCGACTTCCGGGTCGTCACCACGGTGGCCGTGGGACGCCAACCGGTGGCGGTGACGGTGACGCCCGACGGATCCCGCGCCCTCGTCGCCGACTACCAGGACGGCACCCTGACCCCGGTGGCACTCCCGGGCATGGTCGCCGGTCCGCCCGTCGCCGTCGGGCCGGAGCCGAGCGCGGTCTTCATCACCTCCGACGGCGCCACCGCCCTCGTGGCCGGGTTCCAGACGAGCACGGTGACCCCGGTCGCACTGCCCGCGCTCACCGCCGGTCCACCGGTGCCCGTCGGGGCGAACCCGACCGGGATCGCCGGGCTGCCACGCTCGCCGGTCGTCTGGATCAGCGCCGGCGACGGGATCACGCCGATGGCCGTCGCCAACCGCCAGGTGGGCCGGCCGGTGGCCATCGGTGCGCCGGCCGAGTGCATCGCGATGGCCCCCGGGGGCGCCGCCTGGGTGTGCAGCGGCGACGGCGCGCTGGTCGAGGTCGATCCGGCCAGGGGCAGGGTCGTGCGCACGGTCGCGCTCGACGGTCTGCCGTCCGCCGTCGTCGTCAGCCCTGCGGCGCCGCACTGAGCCCCGGCGCGGCGTCCGCCGGACCACCCGGCGCCCGTGCGGCCACGAAGCGGGTCCGGCGCCGCTCGGTGAACCCCATCGCCCCGTACAGCCGGAGGGCGCCCGTGTTGTCGGCCGCCGCATGGAGCATCGGCACCTCGCCGCGGGCGACGATGCCCGCCGCCACCACACGGACCAGCAGCTCGCCGAGCCCCCGGCGCCGGTGGTCCGGGTCGGTGGCCACCGCGCTGATCTCGGCCCAGCCCGCCGGCCGCATGCGCTCGCCGGCCATGGCCGCGAGCCGGCCGCCCCGCCGGATCCCCACGTAGCCGCCGAGCTCCCACGTCCGGCGGGCGAACGGGCCGGGACGGGTCTCGGCCACGAGATCGAGCATGTCCGCCGCGTCGTCCGCGCCGAGCGGCACGACGGAGAGCCCGTCGGGCGGCACGGGCGGGGCGGCGCCGACGAGCGCCTCGCCGGTGAGCTGGACGCCGGTGCCGTCGTACTCGACGGTCCAGCCCCCGGGGGGCGTCGACGTGCAGCCGGTGGTGATGACGACACCGCCCGGACCGACCAGGTCCGCCATGGCGGCCCAGTCCCCCTCCGCCGGCACGCCGGCGAACGCCCCGAAGGCGGAGACCTCCGGGTGGTAGCGGGCCACGGTGCCCACGACCTCGCCGTGGTCGCGCTGCGTCCCGGTCAGGGCCGACCAGGCCGGGTTGTCGAGCGGGTGGGCGCCGGTCGGCCGAGCGGGGCGTCGTCGGGGCCGGGCGGACATCGTCGGGACAGTACACGCCGCCCACGGCAGGACCGCCCGGGCCGGTCGGGCCGTCCGGGCGCCCGGTGCCGGCGGGTCCTAGGCTCGTGACGTGACGCTCGTACCGCCGATCGCGGACACGGTGGACCGTGGTGTGCTGGGCAGGGAGGCCGCCCTGGTCGCGGCCACCGGTGGGCTCACCTTCCACGTGGGCGGGGAGACGCTCACCTACACCTCCGACGGGACCACCGTCCTCTGCGAGATCGGCACGGACACCGGGGCGACGGCCGTCCGACTGAGCCGACGGGCCTGGGACGACCTCGTCGGCCAGATGCGCACGTTCGTCGGCCTCCTCCTCGGCGACGAGCTGCACATGGAGCGGGGCGGGTTCGAGCAATTGTCCGAGTGGGAACCGGTACTCCGGTACCTGCACGCCGGCATCCCCCCCTACGACCCGTCCCGGGCCGACTTCGAGGGTCGGGACCCGGTTGCCGCATTCCCCGCGGACACCGAGGACGCGGAGCTCGCCGCCCAGCTCCGGACCATGGGCTACCTCCACGTCACGGGTGTCTTCACGGCGGAGGAGATGGACGCCGCCAACCGCGAGGTCGACCGGTTGGCGTCGCTCGCCCGTCCCGGGGACGACCGGTCGTGGTGGGTGACGGACGAGGGCGGCTCCCCGGCCCTGTGCCGCCTCGTCTACGCCACCCTCCGTTCACCACGGCTCGCCGCGTTGGAGGGAGACCCGAGGGTCCGGCGCCTCGGCACGCTCCTCGACCCGACGCTCGCCATCGCGCCGGACCGGATGGAGGGCACCTCGGTGCTGATCAAGGTGCCGGGCAGGACCCGGGGCCTGTCCAACATCCCGTGGCACCAGGACTGCGGCACCGGCGGCCACGCCGTCTTCTGTCCCGCCGTCAGCGTCGGCATCCAGCTGACCGGGTCGGACGCCGGGACCGGCAACCTGCAGGTGGTGCCCGGCAGCCACGGCCAGGCGCTCCGGTACGGCTGGCAGGACCGCACCGACGTACCGGTGGTCGGCATCGACACCGCGCCCGGTGACGTCACCGTGCACATCCAGGACGTCATGCACGCCTCGCCCCGGCCGACCGGGGAGGGAATGCGCCGGACGATGTACGTGACCCACTACCCGTCGGCCCTCTGGGACCACATCGGCCCGGGGGAGGCCCTCAACGACCTCGTCCGCAACCGCACCGAGGAGGTCGCCGACCTGCAGGGGTCGTCGGCGGCGTCCCGCTGATCGTCCGACGACCGGCGCACGGGTTCCCGGCCGGGGACCGACCGGGCCGAGCCCGGACGACGGGTCCGCCGTGCCCTCCCGGCGGGTGGCACCGCCGGTGGTGGCGTGCGTCCCCTCGGGCATTATCGTGCAGTCCCGGGCCGTTAGCTCATCGGGTAGAGCAGGGGACTTTTAATCCCAAGGTGCCGGGATCGAGACCCGGACGGCCCACCACGGCGCGTGGACCGAGGTCGGCCCGCTGCAAGGCGTGGACCGGAGGCGCCCCGTCCCCGACGCCGGTCGTCGGGGCCCCGGCGACCGTGCGGTGGCGGGGGCGCCGTCCCGTCCGGGCGGCCGGGCCGACCGGGAGCCGGCGTGCGCGTGCCGGTAGATTCTGCGCGTGATGCCCACGTCCGAGGTCGATCCGGTCCCGCCCGGCGGGACCCCGACCCTCGGGCCGCTCCTCCTGCTGCGCCACGGCACGAGCCGGGCGAACATCGAGGGACGGGTGGCCGGCTGGCAGGACTCCCCCCTGGCCCCCGAGGGCGAGCGTGACGCCAGGCGGGCGGCGGGCGCGATCCGTGCCGCCGGCCTGGCACCCGACACCGTGTACACCAGCCGTCTGACCAGGTCGCAGCGCACGGCCGGCATCGTCACGACGGTCCTCGGCCTGCCCCCCGACCGCGTCCGCGCCACCTGGCGGCTCAACGAACGCCATGCCGGCGCGTTCGAAGGCCTGACCCGCGACGAGATGACGGTGCGCTTCGGGCGCGACCCGGTCCGTTCGTGGCGGCGTGGGTACGACGCACCGCCGGTCCCGATGGACCGGGACGATCCGCGCCATCCGGTGCACGATCCCCGGTACGACGACGTTCCCCGGGACCTCCTGCCCTCCGGGGAGTCCGCAGCCGACGTCCTCGCCCGGGTGCTGCCGTTCTGGACGACGGTGGTCCACGGCGACCTGGCCGCCGGCAGGACCGTCCTGGTCGTCACCCATGACCGGGTGCTCCGGGTGCTCCTGGCGCACCTCGCCGGCGGAGGCGTCTCACCGCTCGACGACGGACCCGGACGGGTGCCGTGGGTCGTGTCCCTCCGGGCCGACGACCTCACCCTGGCCGGCTGCACGGCGCTGGGACAGGCGCCGACACGGCCCGCCGGCTGAGGAGGCCGGTCGCCGGTCCCCCGCGGGCCGATCAGCCCCCGACGGGGACCCGGGAACCCTCGGTCCACCGGAGGGGCGCCCACACCACCGGGTGGAAGGCCACCGGCACCCCCCGGCCGACGCCGTAGACGACGAGTCCGGCGGCGGCCCACTCGTCGAGATCGCACACGCCGGCGGCGTCGAGCACCACGTTGCCCTCCATGGCCCCGGCCACCACCGTCGGCCGGACGGCACGGAACTCCGGTGCCGCCGTGGTGATCACGACGGCGTCGGCTCCGACGAGCGCCTCGTCGACCGTGCCCATCCGGCGGCCCCGTCCCGGGTCGTCGCGCACGAGTGGGTCGTAGGTGCGCACCGTGGCCCCCGCCTCGTCCAGCTGGTCCACGATGTGCAGCCCCGGCGAGTCGCGGGTGTCGTCGGTCCCGTCCTTGAATGCCAGGCCGAGTACCGCGACCTTGCGGCCCACGAGGGAGCCGAGCACCGTGGCCAGCTTGTCGACCACCGCCGTGCGGGCACCGACGTTCTGCGCCTCGGCGGCGGAGGCGAGCAGGGTGGGGCTGTCGAACGAGTCACCGAGGGCGATGAAGCCGGCGACGTCCTTGGGCAGGCACGATCCGCCGTAACCGGGACCGGGGCGCAGGAAGGCGGGCCCGATCCGGTGGTCGCCGCCGACGCCGGCCAGCACCGTGCCGGCATCGGTCCCGAGTGCCTCGCACAGGCGGGCCACCTCGTTGGCGAAGGAGATCTTGACGGCCAGGAACGTGTTCGAGGCGTATTTCACGAGTTCGGCCCCGCGGCGGTCGCACCGGACGACCGGCGCCCCCGTGGGGTACAGACGGACCACCACGTCGGCCACCTCGTCCTCGGCGGCGCCGATGACGATCCGGTCGGGCGCCAGGAAGTCCTCGACGGCGCGCGACTCCCGGAGGAATTCCGGGCTCGAGGCGACCCGGATGCGCACCCCCGGGGCGGCCTCCTCCGCGCACACCAGTTCGAGCGCCTCACACGACCCGGGTGGGACGGTGCTCTTGACCACGACGATCAGGTCCCGGGAGGCGGCGCGCGCCACCTGGCGGGCGGCCGCGGCCAGATGGCTGAGGTCCGGCTCGCCGGATGGTTGCGGGGGCGTCCCCACGCACAGCACCACCACCTCGGCGCCGTCCAGCGCCGGACCGATCTCGGCGGTGAACGCCAGGTCGCCCGAGGCACGGCCGGCCGCCACCAGCTCGGCGAGTCCGGGCTCGTGGATCGGCATCTCCCCGCGTTCGATCATGGCCAGCCGACGGGTGTCCACCTCGACGCACCGGACGCGGTGGCCGAGCCGGGCGAGGCACGCGGCGGCCGTCAGACCCACGTAGCCGGCGCCGACGACGCAGACGTGGAGCTGCGACGGCGGGGACACGGTGGTCGGCCGGGGGCCGACGGACGGGAGGGACGTCATGGGGAGCTCCGGTTCGTTGTGGGGATCGTGGGACGGATGGTTCCGGCGGCGGTGCCCGGTGCGTTCACGCCCGCGGGGCGGCGAACGCGTCGGGGATCGGCAGTGGCGTCGAGCCGGGTGCCACCGGGAGGACGGAGGGCCGGGGACCGCCCGGCGCTCCGGCGGCGTAGAGCTCGCGGTAGGCCGACTGCCCGGCCACGAGCTCGTGGTGGGTCCCGTGCTCGACCAGCCGGCCACGGGACATCACCGTGATCCGGTCGGCGTTGTGCACGGCGGTCAGCTGGTGGCTCACGATGAGCGTCGTCCGGCCGTCGCTGAGCCGCTCCAGGGCGTCGACCACCACCGATTGCGTGGTGGCGTCGAGGCCGGTCGTCGGCTCGTCGAGCAGCAGGACCTCGGCGTCGCGCGCCATGGCCCGGGCCACGGCGATGCACTGGCGTTGACCACCCGAGAGTCCCGATCCGCCTTCGCCCACCTCGGTGTCGTACCCGTCGCGCAGGCCGGCCAGCACGTCGTGGACGCCCACGGCGCGGGCGGCGGCCTCGGCATCGGCCCGCGTCGTCCAGTCGGACCCGTAGACGACGTTCTCCCACACCGTGGGGCGCAGCAGTGCCAGTTCCTGGGGTACCAGCGCGACGTGCCGACGGAGCCATGCGAGGTCGAGGTCCCGCAGGTCGACGCCGTCCAACCGCACGGCACCGGCGACCGGGTCGATGAACCGGGGAATGAGCCGGAGCAGGGTGCTCTTGCCGGCGCCCGTCGAGCCGACCAGGGCCTGACGGTGCCCGGACGGGATCTCGAGCTGCACGTCGTCGAGCACGATCCCCGAGTCGCGGTGGGCGAAGGTGACGTGGTCGAAGTCGATGCGTCCCGACACCGCCGAGGGACGGCGCGCCGAGGGACGGACCGGCACCTCCTCGTGGGTGGCGAGGACCTCGGTGACCCGTTCGGCGGAGGCCTGGCCCACCCCGATGGTCCCGGCCAGCTTGGCGAGCTGCCGGGCCGGGGTGTACATGCCGCCGAAGTACGCGGAGAACAGCAGGAGGTCGCCGGGGGTGAGCTGCCCGCTCAGCACCCTGGTGCCGCCGTAGAGCATCACGAGCACCGTCGACGTCGTCATGAGGAGGGTGACCATGGGCGTGAACCGGGACTGGAGGAGGATGGCACGACGGTTCGCCGTGAGGCCCTCCGAGGCCAGGGTGCCGTACCGGTCGACCTCCGCCTGCTCGGTGCCGGACGCCTGGACGACCGGCAGGGCCACCAGGATCTGCTGCGCGGCGGCCGTGGCGTGCCCCTCGTTCCGTCGGGCCTCGCGCTGGGCGGTCTTGATGGCGGCCATGTAGTGCCGCATGACCAGCCACAGGACCGGGAGCAGGCTCATGGCCAGGAGGCTGAACTGCCACTGCAGGACGAACATGATGACCAGCATGCCGACGACGGTCAGGACGTTCTCGGCCACGACCGGGACCACGTTCACGACCACGCTCTGCATGGCCTGGACGTCACCCCCGAGCCGGGCCAGCAGGTCCCCCTTCATCCGGCGGTTGTGGAAGGACGCCGACTGCGCCGTCAGGTGCCGGAACAGCCGGGTCCGGAGGTCGAACACCACCTTCTGCCCGGCGCCGGCCAGCAGCACGTCGGCGCCGTAGGCGGTCAGCCCCAGGAGCACGGCGAGGACGAGCATGGCCCCGACCAGGATGTACAGCCGGTCGGCGTGGTCCGCCGGCATCCACGCCAGCACGCCGGGGAGCGGGTGGTTGGCGAAGACGCTGTCGAAGATGAGCTTCAGCGGCACCGGCACGATCCACGTCAGCATCGCCCGGAACGCCGAGAACGCCACACCGCCCAGGATGGCGAACCGGACCGAGTGCAGGTCCAGCCCCCAGTCCAGGAAGACGATCCGGTGCCGGCCCCCCGACCGTGCGCGGCCGCTCACGCGCCGACCTCGTGGTGCTCCGGCGTCCCGGTGGCGACGTGGAGGGTCCGGCGGGCGACGGCGGACCAGTCCAGCGACCCGACGGCCCGGGCACGGCCCGCACGCGCCATGCGGGCGCGGGTCTCCGGCTCCGTCGCCAGGCGGAACAGCGCACGGGCGAGCGCGTCCCCGTCGCCGGCGGGCACCAGGAGTCCGGTGTCGCCGAGCAGATCGCGGACCGGCGGGAAGTCCGAGGCGACCACCGGCAGGGACGCCGCCATCGCCTCGGCCACCTTCAGGGGGGAGAAGTAGAACTGGGGACTCGGCAGGTAGGGGGCGACGGCGACGTCCATGGCGGCCAGGTGGCGCGGGATGTCGGCGGCGGGGACGCTCCCGGTCACGGCGGCACCGACGCCGGCGGGCAGTGTCCGGACCGCGTCGTCCACGGCGGCGCGCATCGGACCGTCACCGACGATCAGCAGTCCCACGTCGGCCCCGCGGCTCGCCTCTCGGACCGCGTCGACCAGGGCCTCGACGCCGTGCCACGGCTTGAGGCTGCCGGCGAAGCCGAGGACGAGCTGGCTGTCGCAGAACCCGAGGCTCGCACGGAGCTCGGCCCCGTGTCGTCGCCACCGGGACCGGTCGAGTCCGCTGGTGTCGGCGCCATTCGGCACCACCACGGCCGACGCTGCCCCGTTGGCCAGCGACCAGGCGACGAGCGGGCCGGACACGGCCACGACCCGGGCACCCCGCAGGGCGTCGCGCTCCGCCCGGGCCGCCTCCTCGACGAGCGACAACGTGAAGTGCCGACGGCGCTCGTCCGCCACCGGCGCGTTCACCTCCACGACCCGCGTCAGGCCGAGTCCTTCGGCCAGTGCCGTGCCCGCCCCGGCGAACAGGCTCAACCGCTCGTGCACCCAGTCGGGCGGGCGGCGGCGCAGGAGGTCGCCGACGCGGTCGAAGAAGCGGTCACAGGCACGGATCCGCGTGCGGTCGGCGTGCTCACCCGAGCGCACGGGGCCGACGTCGACGGGCACCACCTCCACCCGGTCCGCACCGCGTGACGACAGCGGACCGACCACCGTCGCGGCATACAGGGTCACCGACACACCCGCCCGGGCCAGCGCCCCGCACAGTGCGTCGACGTGCACGGACGCCCCCTTGGTGCCACCCACCGGGATTCCCGGGTCGGGCAGGAGGTAGGCGACGCGACGTTCGGCGTGCCGCTCCGGGATGGCGACGGGCATCAGACGGTGCCCGCCGGGACGGGGGGGACCGGCGCGGGCGCTCCGAGCAGCAGCGCCGCCGGGAGCCGGACGCACTCGGAACGTGCGCAGGTGTCGACCACGAACCCACGGGCCCGCTCGCCGAGCGCGGCGCGCAGTCCGCGATCCCCCGCGACCTCGCCCAGGGCGTCCGCCAGCGCGATCGGGTCGGACGGACGGACGAGCAGGCCGGTCACGCGGTCCGCGACGACTTCGGGGATCCCGGCGACCTCGGTGGCGACCACCGCGAGCCCGCACGCCATGGCCTCGAGCACCGAGTTGGGGATCCCGTCGCGGTCCCCGTCCTCGGTGACCACGCTGGCCTGGACGAACACGTCGGCGCTCCGGTACTCCTCGAGGATCTCGAGCTGGGTGCGCGTACCGCAGAGTTCGACCCGGTCGGCGATGCCGGCGGTCGCCAGGCGTGCCGCGAGCTCGTCGCGGAGGTCGCCGCCGCCCACGATCCGGCAGCGGAACGGCACACCGCGCGCCGCCAGCGCCGCCAGCGCCGCCACCAGTGTCGGGTACCCCTTCTTCGGCACCAGGCGGCCCACGGCCAGGATCCGGACGGGCCCGTCCGGGTCCGCCCCGTCCGTCGGGTCGGTCCCGCCGGGTCCCGGACGGAACCGGTCCACGTCGACCCCGTGCGGGGCGTGGACCACCCCGGCGCCCGACCCTCCGTGGGCGACGGCGATGCGACGGAGCTCGACCGCCGCACTGTGGGAGCAGGCCAGGACGAACGACGCCGCCGCGATCTTGGCGGCCAGGATCTCCGGGGTGGACAGGTACAGGTCCTTGGCGTGGGCGGCGAACGAGTAGGGGCGCCCGGTGATCAGGTGCACGTAGTAGGCGGTGCTGGCCGGGCCGTGGGCGAACGCGGCGTGGAGGTGGTCGCCCCCGACGCGGTCCATCTCGAGGGCCAGCCCCCCCGCCTCGAGGAAGTGGCGGGCCATGGCCGGGCTGCGCTCGGGGCCGAGGAGCCGGGCCGCGGTCCGGATCCACCGGATCGGGTGGCGGGCCAGCAGTCGGACGTGTCCGCGCACGAAGCGCAGGTCGTCCCGCACCGCCCCCGCGCCGCCGTGGCCGGACCGGAGATAGGTCACCGTGCTCCGCACCCGTCGCACGTCGGGCTGCACGGTCGCCTCCTCCGGGTCGGCGACGGCGAACAGGCGCAGGTCGACCCCGTTGTCCTCGAGGCCGAGGATCTCGTCGAGGATGAACGTCTCCGACAGCCGGGGGAAGCGCTTCGTCAGGTAGCAGACCGTCGGTCCACGCCCGGGAGCGTCCGTCGTGCTCACGCCGGCACCTTGGCCGGCTCCACGATCGCGTCGACCGGCGGCACCTGACGCTCCCCCGCCACCCGACGCAGCGCGTCCACCACCCGGCGGCGCCCCCCGAGATCGAGGCGCACCGCCGCCGACGGCCGGGACACGGTGAGATCCGCCACCGCCCGGGCCAGCCGTCCCTCGAGGTCGGCACCGTCCTCGGCCACCAGGCTCACCAGCCCCCGCGATTCGAACGCCTCGGCCCGGATCAGCTGCTCGCGCCGGGGCCACGTGCGCGGCACCACGATGGTCGGCACCCCGCTGCGCACCAGTTCGCACAGGCTGTTGTAACCGCCCCGTGTCACCACGCAGCGGGCGCCGGCGGCCACCGCGGCCGGCTCGCGGAGCTGGTCGACGACCACCACGGACGGCAGGTCGCGGGTGGCGGCGACCACCCGTTCGCGGTCGGAGGCGGGCATCAGCGGCCCGGTGCAGAGCACGGCGGCGATCCCGGACCGGACGGCGGCCCGGGCCGTCGCCACCAGCACGTCGGCTCCGTCGCCGCCGCCGCCGATCGTGCCCAGGACGAACTCGCCCCCGGGGGGGAGCCCGGGCGGGAGGGCGGACGGCTGGACGCGGTCCCCGGTGACGTAGCCGCAGTAGTCGAGGCGGTCGGCGGCAGGCGACGGGATCCGGTAGCGGTCGGCCAGGTCGAAGACGGCCCGGTCCCCGTAGACGAGGATCCGGTCGTACACCGACGCCAGGGTCTCGTAGACCCCGGCGTCGCGCCACGCCTGCTGCACCCGGACCGGGTCGTCGAGGATGTCCCGCATCCCGAGGACGACCCTGGTGGCGGGGCTGATCCGCGGGAGCTCGTCGAACACGGGAAGGAGCTCGCCCTTCATCCCCTGCGGCGCGTGGTCCACCAGCAGCACGTCGGGGGTCCACTGCCGGACGACGTCGAGCAGGACGGCCGTCCGAGCCCGGCGGACCAGGGACAGGCCCATCGTCGGATCGGCGGCGCGGTACTCGTCGTCGCCCGTCTTGACGACCGGCGGCAGCTGCACGCAGGCCAGTCCCGCCGGCCGGGGCATCCGGTCCAGGACGGGCGAGCCCGAGGCGAGCACGACCTGGGGCGGTCGGGGGCCCTTCAGCAGCTCCGACGCGATCACCAGGTTCCGGCGCAGGTGGCCGAGACCGTAGGTGTCGTGGGAGTAGAGGAGCACGCGGTCCAGGCGCGCGGTCCGCGTCATGCCGGCACCGCGATCTTGCGGTCGAGGCGCTTGCGGAGCCACGCCACCTCGCGTTCGAACCCGGCGGCGAACGGCACCTGGGCCTGGAACCCCAGGAGCGAGCGGGCCCGGGTCAGATCGGCGGCGGTCACCATCACGTCACCCCGTGCGAACGGCTCGACCACGATCTCGAGGTCCCTGCCCACGAACCGGCCGAGGAGGTCGAGCACCTCGGACACGCTGATGTCGCTGCCGCCACCCACGTTGATCGCCAGCCCCGACGCCGGTGCGTCGGCGGCGGCCACGGTGGCGGACACGATGTCGTAGACGTAGGTGAAGTCCCGACGCTGCGAGCCGTCGCCGAGGAGGGTGATGGGCCCGCCGGTCAGCGCCGCCTCGGCGAACAGGCGCAGTCCCATGTCCGGTCGCTGACCGGGTCCGTAGACGGTGAAGTAGCGGAGGGCGACCGCCTCGAGGGCCGGTCCCGCGGCGGCCAGGCAGAGCCGCTCGGCCTCGAGCTTGGTCCGGCCGTAGGGAGAGATCGGAGCCGGTTCGGCTTCCTCCCGGAACGGGGTCACCCCGTCGCCGTAGACGGAGGACGACGACGCGTAGACGACGCGGCGGACCCCGGCGGACCGGGCGGCGTCGAGCACCCGCCGGGTGGCCTCCACGTTGTCGTGCACGTAGCGGTCGACGTCGGTGAAGCTGGACCGGACGCCGGCCCGACCCGCAAGGTGGAACACGACGTCGGCCCCGGCGAAGATCGGCTCGAGGTCGAGCGCCACCAGGTCCCCCACCTCGAGGGAGAGGTCCGTGGTACGCACCAGGTCGGCCGCCCGCATGACCTTCTCGACCGGGTCGTAGCTGTCGGTGAATCCGTCCACGCCGGTGACGGTCCACCCTTCCCGCACGAGCCGGGTGGCCAGCCGCGAGCCGATGAATCCGGCGACGCCGGTGACCACGCACCGCCGGCCCGGAGCCGCCTGGAGTCCGGGGAGGACTCGGATCTCGTTCGTGTCACGTTCCATGGCGTTCCTTCCGGTGGTGGGCCCCGTCGGCGACGGTTCGGAGGTGGTGGGACGGGACCGAGGATGGATGCCGAAGATGACGCCCGGATGATGCTGGAGTGAGACTTCTCTCACCTCCGTGCGTGGCCGTGCGTGCCGGCCGGCGGCACCCCGCTCCCGACCTAGTGACCTGAGTCAGAGATCCGCGCGCAGTACGTAGCCAGTGTGTCGAGAATCTCGTCGGCGCTCTTGTGCCAGACGAATGGCTTGGGTTCGTCGT